>OGRD01000235.1_pt1 | contig 33714 bp, 24 predicted proteins | sample 1553441 | NCBI WGS metagenome assembly OGRD01 (sample SAMEA2580106, study PRJEB22360) | human gut metagenome | biome: human gut; feature: human-associated habitat; material: faeces | place: Denmark | collected 2008/2010
AACTCTCCAACTAAACAAAGAGACTGCCCAACATACTTGTTAGACAGCCTCTTCTTCAATGGAATATGGAAGGCTGTAGTCCAATGGAGTGAGTAAATCCTTAATCAGTTTAATATCTAACTCATGTACATGTAACACTCGACCAACCTTTGAAAGTGCCCTCCTTCGTGTCATCTTATCAAATGTGACCACTCGCGCTACATTCGATTTGCCATACTTGGAAGTCAGGTAATCGATGATATTCTGCCATCCTTCTTCCTCAACATCTAAATCAATGTCCGGCAAAGCGATACGTTGAGGATTGAAGAACCTTTCAAAAAGCAAACCGTATTCCAACGGATCAATGTCTGTAATTTGCAGGCAGTAGTTAACGATTGAACCAGAAGCAGAACTACGCCCCGGACCAAATAGAATGTTCTTCTCTCGGGCGGCACATACGCAGTCCCAAAATATGAGGAAGTATGACGATATGTCTGCTTTGCTAATGGTGTCAAGTTCAAAATCAATACGCTGTTGAATAGCAGGACAAGTATCTAACATCTGTTGACCATATCGTTGGATAGCACCCTGCATCGTAAGATGACGGAGGTAGGCATCCACGGACTCGAAAGTACCTGGGATGTCGAATTGAGGAAGGAGAGGCTTGCAATCAATGTCGTATAGCTCAACCTTATCAACAATCTCTTGGGTATTGGACAGTGCTTCTGGGAGGTCGCAGAAAAGAGATGCCATTTCTTCTGGTGACTTGAGCCATTCCTGCTTGGTGTAATGCAGCCGTTCCTTGTCATCTACGAAATGGTTGGTGTTGATACATAGCAGTACATCTTGTGCATCTGCGTCTTCTTTACGCACATAATGGCAGTCGTTTGAACAAATGAGTTTGACATCGTTCTCGTGCGCCAAGTCAATGAGCACGGGATTGATGAGCGATTGCAATTCGAACGTACGACGATTGCTACCGGGACGGTTGGTAGGATGGCGTTGCAGCTCAATATAGTAGTCCTTTCCAAAGAGATCTTTGAACCATCGGAGCGTATTGCGCGCTTCGGAGAAATCACCTGTTTGGAGACCAGCAAGAATCTTCTGCGGCAGTTCGCCTCCGATGCAGGCGCTACAGCAGATAAGCCCCTCATGGTATCGCTCCAATAGTTCGCGGTCAATTCGAGGTACAAAATAGAATGCATCTTCTTGGTTACTCTCCGAAACAAGGCGGCATAGATTATGATAGCCAACCTTATTCTTGGCAAGAAGGATAAGATGCCAACCTCCTCGATCAAGAATGCGCTTACGTCCCTCTGGAGTGATTTTTTCCTCTGCGGACATAGAGTGACATCCTCGACGAGCACAATAGGCTTCGACACCAACAATAGGCTTGAATGGTGTCTCTCGTTTTGCATTGACTTTATTGCAATAGTCGAGCAGCTCTTTAATGCCGTACATATTGCCATGGTCTGTAATAGCAACCGAGTTCATTCCGGTTGCGACACACTGATCCACTATCTCCTTAATCTTTGCCATACCGTCCAAGAGGGAGTAGTGAGAGTGCACATGTAAGTGTGTGAAGTTCATAATTGTTATTGATTATTAGTTTGTATATATGTTTGAATAATAGGATGCGCTAATATTTGTTGCGCCTTTAGATAACCAATCTCCAGTTGTCGTTGCAATCGCGAGCTGGATTCGTTGGTACTTCTTGATGATTGGACGATATAGACAATATCGTTCCAATGCTCCATAATAAAGTTCTCCATATCATGCATGACTTTTAAGATGATATTTTCCATCAAGTTTTTCCGCATAGCCATCCAGCATTTGTGGTTGTACCTCTGCAAAGAATTCCGGGTAAGACTTGATGAACGAGGACAGCAATAGCGGCTCGTCAATAGTGGGTTGCAAGTGCTCAAAGAGTAGTTCGGCAAGCAGGTAGGGATAGGTCTTCTCCTCTGCGTGGATGTCGCCGAAGAGGTCACCAACCAGTTCGGGGCGACAGTAGAGCAGATTGATAAAGACGATTTCGGTCTGGGCACAAATGTTCTCCATCACCTCCGATGCAATGCACGTATTATTGGATTTGAACCAAGCGAGCGCACTTTCATCGTGCATGATGTTGGTGATACCGAGCAGTAAGCTGATATTCTGCTGAACACCGGCGAAGAAACCATTGGCCTGCTCGTTGTAGCGTAGAGCCTGGCGAAGGAAAGAGGCACGGTAGGGGTTCCCCTTGTAGTAGCAAGAGGGTTTGAAATAGGCGTCTGCGAAGTTGGCAGCCTGCTTGTGCATGTGCTCGGTATAGCAACTCGTGATGCATTGCATGGCAAGACAGTCATCACTAATCAGCACGACATCCATGTTCGCGGGCTGATTGTACGGTTGTCCGTCGGTTGTTTTTGCAAACACCGGAAACTTGATGCCGAAATAGACCTTGTCGTAGGTCAAGCCGTTGAGCGTAAGCGGGTGCTCAGCACTTATCCATCCGAAGAAATCACGGGTAATGTCCTCTTCTTTCGGAAAGAAGAATACTTTTTGGAGGCGGTTTTTGGACTTGTTTTCGGGGGTGACATTTTTGATTGTAATCTTGCGCATAATCGTATAAATTTTGAAATTTGCTGCAAAATTACAATACGAGAGTGCCATCTTATGGCACCCTCGCAAAGAAAATGAGATTTTTTTTGAAAAAAGTTACTTTTTCCAGTATCGAGTCTGGAGATAGGTGATTAGATTTTCAAAGTTTTTATTCTCAGCGATTGGACTCAACAACTCTTGTGGGTCAATTATACGGAATTTAGATTGATCTTTCAGTGTGGGGATGTAATTACCCTCAATGGCAGACTTCAATTCCGTGTGTTCATTAGGGATGACCATGATATGGAAATAATCATCAGCCTTAATTCCGCAGTCTTTATGTCGGATGATTTGCTCAACAAGCAAAGTCTGGCGCATTAGTTCGTAAAATGGATCTGCCCTATATATGTCATAGACTTCTTTAAGATTACAGTCTTCCAAACGAATCAAATCAGGATAACGCTTCCAACTGGAAGGCATTGCTTCTTTTCCGTTATAAGTTTCCGTGTATTTCCATTCTATAGGAATAAGAACTTTCCGGTTGTCTTCCAGTTGGGCATAAACCAATGCGTCAATTGAAGTACACATAGTTCCTCTCGTCTCAGAGTTCTCATGGTACTCACCGGAATTGTCGCAGAGTAATGTCTTGTTCTTATAGACAAATTCAAAAGCGATATAGCCATCTTCGTCTATAGGTGATTTAAGGATTTTTTCTATAGGTAGGTGCGTTGCTTCACTAAGGATTAACTTAAGTGCATTTGGTTTATCCCGGAAAGCGAACAAATGGTTTAGACAGTTAATCTGCGAAGAAACCAAATGGCCGGTAGGAAAATATCCATCCTCTTCTTGCCTCCACCACGAAATATTGTAATTCTCAAAATAATCCATTGCATCTTGACGAAGTGGAGCAAATAGATTCGCTTTGCTATCTTCAGGAAGCAATATAAATTTCATATCCTCTGCGACTCCAGTCTTGTTACCATCTTCATCGAAAATAGTCCAATGACCACCATTCCTTGCTCCTTTAAAGAAACCCTTATAAAACAATTTGGTCAAGCGTTTCAGCTCACTATAATAGAAATCTTTATTCATAAGACTATCACTTAAAATCTTTAGATGTTAGTGTGAATATCTCATCAGCAAATAGTCCATACCCCATGTGATGAGATCTAATAAATCTGCAAGATTCCATTTCTGCCAATTCATTACACAGATTATCACTTGCTTTCTTGTAGTTCGCGAGAAGGCAAATAAAGTCAATATTACCTTCTACTCTCAGTTGGAAATCTTGCTTTATGTTCTCTATCTTATCATTAGCCAAGATTAACCCCAACTCACATTTTTGCTTGAATATCATAACCATGTCTTCACAAAAAGAAGACAAAGATTCTTTGCCAATGAAAGAAATAAAGTCTTGTTGGTGCTTTTTTAGACCAGGATTTATACGTTGCTTGCCTTCCTTTACCGTGATGCTAGTCCTTACGGCATTGTAGCCTTGCTTAACCTCAATTACAGCTAAGGAAACAACATCCTTTTTGCGAACTGCTCCAGTAGAATCCCAGCGGAGAGCTATCAAGTCAAATCGCCCATCTCCTCCGGCTTCTTCATACTCCATATCAACGATGAAATAATCGGTATCTTGAGAGTTGGGAGAATAGTTGTTTTCTTTAACTACGAGTTGCTGAATCTCTTTTTCGCCAAGATGGTTCTTCGGACTAAGGACAATATACCTATCAATGATATGTTTTGCTTCCGGAATATATTCTTCAAAGCATTTCACATCTTTATGCTTCTGCTCGTACTTCTTTTTACCTGTCAGAAGATATTCTTTAGTCAAACCATCCCAATTATACATTCCATCGGGATTTTCTGATACACTCAATAATGCACCTCCACGATAGTAAATAGTGAAGTAGTTTCCTCGGAACTCCAGATCCAATGTGTCATCTGCTTTCACATACTCCAGAAGAGGTTTAAAAGAGCCCTCCTTTAATTCATTAAAGAGAGTTGGTGTTAACTGTCTCATATCATTTAGCATTTAAGATTGTTATTACTTGTTCTGCATCGGCGGGTGTAATGCCGGTCTTCGGATTAATTTTGACGAGGTGCGTTTCGTGCTGACGGAAGGAATCAAGATCATCCAAGATAACATAGTTAGTCACTTCTGGGTGTTCTTGGAGCCAAGCGGAAATCTCCATCTCACGAGCCGAAGTCATCGCCTCATAGAAATCAAATGATTGGTCATCCATATGCGCACGGATATAGTCATCCGCCACAAAGAGCGATGTGATATCATAAAGGTTGCCGGGCAAATGGCGCTCTTTCCACATCAACTTCAGTGTTCCAAGACCAGCGAAGCGCCAAGAGGAAGATATCACTATCTGTGCCCCCGTAGCCTCTATGATTCTCCGCAGGTTCTCCACTGCGTCCGGAGAAAACAGGTTGCCAAAGGAATCCTCGGTAGGCAGCCCTTTGTCTTTGAGCGAAGCGAAGTAGTCCTCCGTATTGAGGACGCCATCCAAGTCAAGGAAAAGTACCTTGCATGGAGTCTTTGGAGCTTCTTGTTTTTCTATCTTTGACTTCATGCCTTCTATATACTGTACGTTGTTACTCACTTTAACACGGTCAACCAACATCTTCAGTTTAGTGGGGCTCATCGGCAGCCTGTAGCTTTTGTTATTACTGCCATTACGCAGCATGAGCGTAAATAAATTCTTCTTCCTCTTGCGTATCTCTCGACTTATCTTCTGCGACCGCTGTTCATCCTCATCAAAAAAGATATACAAGCTATCTTGCGGGATAGAGCGGAATACCTCGCGACTACGTGGAGCAACCGGTTGATTGATTAACATCTCCCGGATCGCACCGGTAATCATAGGTGTGCAGTCGTTCAAGTGATACACTACGGCTTCATGAATCATAGGCTCTATAGCCGATTTTACATCGTCCTCTGACAGTTTCTTGCCTGTCCGTTCCAGATACTCCGCTAATAGCGGCATGTCATAAAAAATCTCAATTTTCCCTTTCATTGCTGTAGTAATTTTGTTTTCGGCTGCAAAATTACTGCAACAAAGTGCCAACTTGCGGCACTATATGAAAGAAAAATGCATTTTTATATCATTTTTTATAGTTTTCCAGTACTTGTCGGGCTTCAGCAACAAACTTATCACGAAGCCAAAGCGGTTTGAGGACGGTTATCTCCGGCAGGAACGAACGGAGTTCTTGAATAAAATCCGCTGTGGGTGCAATCCAATATTCGAAGACGGAATAATCGTCCGTGCGCTCAGTCTCTTTCTGCGAGTGATGGAGCGGCAGCGAGCGCAAGTAGTTTGCGCGGAAGGGTGTCACGAGCAACTGCACAGACTCTGCCGGTGTGTCACCTGCCATCACGCCATAGTAGTTATAGAGGAACTCATCTGCGTGGAAGTTCTTCGGCACTTTGAATGAGTGTTCTGTTATCCCCATCGTCAATACACGATCGAGCGAATAGAAATGTGGCTCTTTGTTTCCCTCCCGCTGCGCTATAATGTACCAGCGCTGCTTGAAACAGCGCAAGCAGTACGGAGCAATTTCAAACTCGCGAGGTTCAGGCATTTTGAAACTCTGGTACTGAACAAGCAATGTCTTGTTCTGCTGAATAGCATCTATGGCCAATGTGAGGAACCGGTTACCGGACGGTATTGGTTCCAACACTATACGGTCTTTTATCTGCTGGCTATCCATGAGTACGTTGCTGATAGAAAAGCCGTTGATGAGCCATTGTTGCACATTGCCCTGCTTCATATCATCTGCATTCTCCAATGCGTACTTGTTACCACGCGAGCGCATGCATTCAATAGAAATGCCGAAAAGCGAACCTATATCATTCTTCATACGCATAAATGTGCGCTTGGGAATGCGGCTTTCGCCCTGCTCGTTGAGATTCGAGCGTGACCAATAATAGTCTATCTCCGATTTAGATAGAGCACCATGCGCGTGGAGCAAGTCCACCAGCCACATGTAATGTTTGAATTGCGAGATTGGTGTCATTCTTCTTTTTCCAGACTCATTCCATTTGCCTAATTTGCGCAGAACCCATTCCTATACGGCGTAGTAAGGTCTCAAAAAACAATAATGTACCTCATTTTTCAATCTTGCACGTTTCCTAAATGGGTCGCACTACATATCATCTTATTCCCCGTAGTCTTCGCGGTCGAGGGAGCGGTAGGAGATGGCTTCCATGAGGTGGGGCGGCAGGATGTTCGGTTCGCCGGCGAGGTCGGCGATGGTGCGAGCCACCTTGCGAATACGGTCGTAGGCGCGGGCGCTGAGTCCGAGTTTGGTCAGTGCGTGCTGCAGCAGTCGGTCGCCCGCTTCATCGATGACGCAATACCGGTTGAGCATCTTCGAGGTCATCTGCGCATTGCAGTGGATACCCGTGCCTTGGAAACGCGCTTGCTGTATCTTCCTCGCACGAACCACGCGCTCGCGTATCGCCGCCGAGGGCTCGCCGCCTTCGCGCTTGCGCAGTTCGGAGTAGGGCACGGCTTGGATAGGCACTTGGATATCAATGCGGTCGAGCAGGGGGCCTGAGATGCGGTCTTTGTAGCGGTGTACCTGTGCGGGGGTGCAGGTGCAAGCGTGTGTGGTGTCTCCGTAGTGCCCGCAGGGGCAGGGATTCATCGCCGCCACGAGCATGAACGACGCCGGGTACTCCACCGACATTTTGGTGCGTGCGATGGTAATCTTGCGGTCTTCGAGCGGCTGGCGCATCACTTCCAGTGCCGTGCGCTTATATTCGGGCAACTCGTCGAGGAAGAGCACGCCGTTGTGCGCGAGACTTATCTCTCCCGGGTGGGGATTGCTTCCGCCGCCGACCAGCGCCACATCCGTGATGGTATGGTGCGGACTGCGGAATGGGCGGCGCACAATCAGCGATTCGTTGTTACCCAACCGATGATCGAGCAGTCCCGCTACAGAGTGAATCTTGGTGGTTTCCAATGCCTCCTCCAAGGTCAATGGCGGTAATATCGAAGGCAGACGCTTGGCCATCATCGATTTGCCTGCCCCCGGAGGGCCTACCATCAGCATGTTGTGTCCTCCCGCTGCTGCCACTTCCATCGCACGCCGCACATTCTCTTGCCCGCGTACATCCGCAAAATCAAGGTCGGTGGAGACGGCTTCCTCGCGGAAAAGCACATCCGTATCCACAAAAGTGGGACTGAATGTCTGTTCGCCGTTCAGAAAGCGCGCTACATCCAATATCGAGGACATTCCATACACTTCCAATCCGTCCACCACGGCGGCTTCGTTGGCATTGGCTGCCGGTACAATCAGACCTCGAAAACCCTCCTTCCTGGCGCATAGAGCAATAGGTAATACCCCGCGAATGGGCTGTAACGAACCATCCAAACTCAGTTCGCCCATTAAAATATACTTATCCAGCAGTGCTGACTTTACTTTCTCTTCGCCTGCCAATATGCCGATAGCAAGTGGCAAATCGTATGCTGCGCCCTCTTTCTTGATGTCGGCAGGTGCCATATTGATGGTGAATGCGCGTTTTGGGGCTTCATATCCGTTCACATTCAGTGCTGCTAAGATACGCTCATGCGCTTCCTTTATGGCATTGTCGGGCAACCCGACCAAAGTAAAATCGAATCCGGGGACAGCATGCACTTCTATCGTTACCAATACGGCATCAATTCCAACCGGAGCCGCCCCGTAAGTTTTTATCAACATATCTATCGGTTTGTAATCTTTACAACATATCTAAATACATCTAATGTGTTATCTATCAGTGTATTATCGTGTTTTTGTTTCTGTTGTGTCTTTTTGTGCTTTTGCCGCTTTCTTTGCTTCTTTGGCGGCTTGACGTTCTATCTTGTGTTGCTCGCGCTCGGCTTTTTGTTGCTGCAATTCCTCTTTGGTCGGCCAGTTGAAATCGTGTTTCCAAATAAATCCGACACCCTGAATAGTGTTGGTCTGTCGCAGAGAGTATTTATCCACCGTATGGGTATAGCCTTTTAGACGCAGTTTGCCGTCTTCGGTCAGCATTACCTCTACATCTAAATCTCCAAAGAATGGTTGGTTGGCAATATCGTTGTAGCGGTAACCTACATTGCCGTTAATTACCAGACGATCAACGGGTTGCAGTTGAAATTGTGCCTCGTATTCTTGGCTGGCGTCTGCACCTTCACCATCGGTACGGATGTTCACACCCATAGTGAATACATTGGTCAGTTTGCTCAGCCAGGAGTTGATTTGCCCCGTGATAGTGGACGATAGCAACGAATAGGTATCGTTCAGCCCGGCATATTGCTGCGAGTTGGACATATATTCGGGCGTAAAGAATCTGCCAAATACAAGCAGATATACCACTTGGCGCATCAGCATCTCATCGGTGTTGATGATTGATTGTACTTGGCTTTGGATCGATTCGTCCGACTGAGGCAACTCGATACCAAATCGCAGTGTGGGCTGCATCAAGTTGCCGGTCATCGTCAGGCAAGTGTTTACCGGTACACTGGTACGCGTGGTGGCCAACTGACTGATCTCGCTGCCGAATAGGTCTTTCAGACTGGCAGTTACGCGGTATTTGGCAGTTACATTCAGTTGAGGGGTCATCGGGTTGCCCGACCAGGCTATCGTACCGCCTTCGGCAATGGTGAATTGGCGGTGGATAACATTGCCTACCGTAAAATCGAGCGAACCTTGCTGGATATTGTAGTTGCCCATCAGACGAATGTCGTTGTTTTGCGAGTCGTAGGTGAAGCGCAGTGCTCCGTCGCCTCGTGCCTGAATCATGTCTCCGTTGCGCTCACCGAGCATTAGTTGGAATAGCAAGTGCGGGTCGGCTTCTACATTCAGAGCCATCTGCACACGCATAGTCGATTCTCTCTTTTGCAATTCCTCGCGCCACAAATCCTCCTCGTCTTCATCTTCCGTCCGTGTCTGTTTGAAGACGGCGTTATGATCCACAAAGGTGATGAAGTTGTTGTCGCCGGCCGACGAAGCGTAGTCGATCGAGAAACGGAATCGCGATTTGCCCACGGTGCGGGCATTGGCGGTGATACGCACATCTTTGGTGTCGCCTTTGATGTGTGCATCGCCATTGGCATAGACACGCCCTTGCAACATCTCTCCGGCTTTATCCGGGAGGTTAAATGCCAGAGCGTCAAATACTTGCACATCAAAGTTGTACTTGAAGTCGTTGAATATGTTGTGGGTCAATAGACCGTTTAGGTGAAGTCGATGCCCCTCCTCGTCATACAAATCCAAATCGTTGAATTGTATCGAGGTAGAATCCATAAACACCGAATCATTCAGATAGTACCTGCACCCCGTGTATGGGATGGTCAGGCCTGCATTGATGGCTTTGGCACGAGTCTCTACCCAAGTATATTTTTGGTCGCCTTTGTGCTCGCCAAATACATGCACTACACCGCTTCCGTACCCCGAAATATCGCTGATAATACCTTGTGTCCAATGGTTGATGAAGTCCAAAGGTATCGAATCGGGGTAAATCATTAGTCCCCACTTGCCTTTGTTGGTCTCCACATTGCCGTCCACATGAGCCAACAGTCGCGAGTCCTTTACCACATCGCCGTTGATTACAATATCTTTGGTCTCCTTATCCAAAGCCACTGTGGCTACGGCATCGCCTACAAAAGTATCGTTGAGCAGCGCAGAATCAAGGCGCACATCGGCTTCAAAAACAGGTTTCGAGAATAGGCTGTAGAGCGTTGCCCAACCGGTCAGACTACCGCCTAACTTCAGTGTTTTTTCGGGCAGTACAAAGGGTAAGACATATCCGGCATCGATGTTGCCCAACTCTATCCGAAGCGAGTCGGTTGCGCGTGCTGATGCCATACCGGTGGCACGAATATATTGGTGAGAAGACTGTATATTTAGGTTCTGAATACCCAAAGTAGTGTCTGCCACACAATAGGCAATTCGGCTATCGGTGATAGTGTAAGTAGAGTCTCTCAGTTGGAATACAGATGGGCGTATATGTATATCAATCAGCGGTTTACCTGCATATTGCACAAACTGTGTGAGCATAGATATGTCGCCGCCGTAGATATGTTCTGCCGAGTCTGTTTGGTGGAAAGTCAGTCGGGTCATGAGTGAGTCGCCTGCTGCTTTGGCGTGGAGTACGACACCCATATTCATTGCTTCGGCGGATACCGACAGGTTGGCGGTGTTGCCTATGTTGTCTATCGATAGGGTAATATCTTGTATGCTGGTGCTGCCGGTGCGTACACGCGGAGCATAAGCCATCAGTCCGAAGATGTTTTTGTCCTCGTGTAAGAAACCCTTTACCACCGGCTGGTCTCCTAATCGAGCCGGTAATTGCAGCACGCGTTGCAGTGCACGCAGTTTATGTCCGTACACATAAAAGTCGATTCTCGCGTTGGAAGAGTGCGTTTGCTTGATACGATGTTGCTCTTTGGCTGTGAAAGCATTGGGCAGATATTGTACGGCTTGGCGCAACAGAATATCCGGCAATTCTTTGTATCGGAAATGTCCGTTCACACCCGCTGTCAGATAATCACCGGTCAGGTGGAGTTGTTTATTCTGTTTGTCGTCGGCTTGTACAATCAGTTTCAGTTGGTTCATCAAGATAGAGTCGCTACCGTTGCGCAGGCGTAGCGAATCTACGACAAGATAACCGCTCATCTCGTCTAAGTTGCTACCATTCAGATTGATAGCCATAGCAAAACCTGTTTCTATCTCAGCCAATTTGGGCGAGAGTTGAAGCACGCCTGGGCGGAAGCGTACCAATCGGAGATCGCAGTTGATGTCGGGTTGTTTGTTTGCCAAATTAACCAAACCGGCGAAATAAGCCTCTAAGTTCTCGTCTTTGATGCTGAAAGTTCCATCGTAGCGTTGCGGGCGGAATTTGCCTTTGGCACGCAGTTCTTTGTAGGTGTAATTTTTATATGAGATATTGCGTATATGCGCATCTATGCTTCCGAACGCATTACCTTTGACTACATTTCCTTTAGAACTGACATCTATCGAGATCGGACCTAAGTCGTTGTTTCCCAATATCTTACCTAATTGAAAACGCTTGGTGGCAACTCGTGCATTGTAGTCTAAGTGTTCAAATAGTGTGTCCGATTGCAGTTTCCCGTCGGTAGTGATGACACCTAATGCTGTGCGGAAAGCACCATGCAAAGCCATATCATGCAGGCGTCCTTCGATTTGTCCGCGATAGTGGATGTCGCCCAAACGGTGTATCTCTTTGGCTAAATGAACAGGCTGATTTTTTAAATCGCTCAAAAAGTCTTGCAGTAGATGAGCATTCGCAAACAGGTCTTGACAACTGATTTTCAGGTACGGATCAGTGATGTCGGGTAGTCCCAATGCGGTGAAACTGCCGAAGAATAGCCGTTGATTGTTGTAGTATAATGATAGGTTTTGTGCTTGAATGCTATCCACAGTCCCCGCAACATCGCCGGTTAAGCGTATTTTCTTATCGATGTTGCGAAGTGCAGGGACTACCAATGCCAAATCGTTCGGGCAAATCTCTGCTTTGGTGATGTGCAGTTGAATGCTATTGCCTTCGCTTAGTAGTCTGCCGACTTGGGTAGTATGGTCTATGCTACAATGTCCATTATGCTCATTTTCAGATACTTGTGGATTATTGTTGATTTCATACTGTACACCGCTCGCGTCGATTTCTGATTGGGGCAACCGCACATAGAGGCGGGGCATTGCTACAATCGTATCGTTGTACACCAAGTGTGCTTGCAGATCCTCCACTTCCAGTTTGTCCGTAGCGTTGTGTACCCTCATCGATAGGCTACGCACCTCTGCATCCAACGAATCGAGCGTAAAATGGTGCAGATCCATCTCTGTATGGTCTAAGTAACCATAGTAATCATCATAGCGGGCGCGGATTTGTTCTATTCGTATGTCGCGCACCGATAGAAATGAACGGAATGGATTGCGGGGGCGATCGCTTTGGAAGGCATCTGCTAAAAATTGGTAGTTGTAGCGTTCGTCGGGCAAACGATATACATTAGCGACACCGCCGCGCACATCTACATGCGAGAAACGAATCTCATTGTTCAGTAGTGGAAGTGGGCGAAAATGGGCATACACTTCGTCTAAATAGAGTAGGGTATCGCCCTGCTGATCAGCCACATAGATGTTACGGATGCGTATGCGTGCAGGAAAACGATATTCTACGCTTCCGATATGGGCATCAGTGCCGAGACCGCGACTCAGTTCATTGGTTACAAGCCTAATTGCCGCTGTTTCTACTTTATCGCTCGTAAGTGCAAATACCAACACCATCCCCACCAGCAATAGGCTGACGAGCAACACCCCTAATATATAGAAAAAGCGTTTCATCAAGTCGGTGTCATCTCCTTCTCATTATCTTTCTCCTTCTTATCTCTGCTTCAATAGGTTGTTTTGAGCGATAAGAACTTATATACACCCGCGCAAAGTTACTACTTTTTTTTCGTTTGCACAAGTTTATATCTGTTTATATGCAAAAATCGCCCCAAAAGCATTCTCTTTTGGAGCGATTTTTAATTTTGATGGCGAATATAAGCCTTTTCCGATGAGCCTATACGCTTCTTAATGTTGTTGGAGTAGTGCGTCTGCTAAGGTCTCCAACGCAGGAATATCCGTTGGTTTCAGGGTGCTACGGATAGAAACAACAGGCTCTACAATGGTGATGTCTTTCATCTGTTCGAGCATTCCGCGCATTACTCGTGCGGCTTGTGGTGCCCAACTGCCGTTTTCTACCAACCCCACGCAACGATTTTGATAGGTTTTTAGTTGCAACTTATGCAAGAAATTGTGCATTGGCGGGAAGATATCTGCATCATAAGTAGCACAACATAGTGCCATTTTGCTCATTTTGAAAGCATCTTCTACCGCTTCTGCCATATCATCACGACTAAGATCGGTTATTGCTACTTTCTTTGCGCCTTTCTCTTTCAGTATCTCAGCCAATCGCAAGGCTGCCTCGCGCGTATTGCCATGGATAGAGGCGTATGCCACCAAAACACCATCGGTTTCAGGCTGATAACTGCTCCAAATGGTGTATAAACGAATGGCTTCCTGCATTTTTTCTCCTTCCAGTATCGGGCCGTGCAACGGGGCAATAGTTTCAATATCGAGCGAGGCGGCCGCTTTGAGCACATTGGCTACCGGTTTACCATATTTACCGCATATATTGAAGTAGTAGCGCCGTGCTTCGCATGCCCAATCATCGGGATCTGCATCGTACACTCCAAACTTACCAAAACCGTCAGCGGAGAATAGCACCTTTGCTTCCGGTACATAAGTCATCAGAACCTCCGGCCAATGCACCATCGGTGTGGCAATAAACGAGAGCGATAATCCGCCTAAATCGAGTGAATCTCCTCCCTTTACTTCCTTTGTTTGTGTAGCGCAGATGCCGAATTGCGGCAACATCTGCAAGGCTATTTTTGAACCGACAACAGTGGTTTCCGAATACTTGGTGAGAAAGGCCTTGATAGAGCCGCTATGGTCGGGCTCTAAATGCTGAACTATCAGATATTCAGGCTGTTTACCATTGAGTGCATGGGTCAGTTTATCCATCCACTCTTCGGTTTTGCGCGGATCTACGGTGTCCATAATGGCGATGTGCTCACCACACAGCAGATAACTATTGTAGCACATACCCGCGGGCAGTGCGTATTGACTTTCAAACAAGTCCAAATCGGGATCATCGCACCCGATGTATTTGATGATATCTGTATTCATAATTCTTGATTAGTCCAATAAATCGGTATCCATGTATATTTCCAGTAAACGGCATTCTTTGTTGATAGGCGTTAAGATAATATCATTTAAGCATGCCGGCAGCAGAACTGCTTCGCCTTTGTGAAATTCTATTTCGGATTCTTTTGTGTCCGCCTCCGGTGCAACCAACCGCATACTGCCTTCTACGCACATATACAATACAAACGAATCCAATGGCGCATAGTCGCGTTGGATGGGTCGGTCAAAACGGATGATGTTGGTCGTGAAATAGGGGGTATGTGCAATGTTCTCTACGCCGTTCTCGGGGCAATCGGAATGTATTACGCCTGCTTCTTTTTCAGCATCAAGTTTGACTACCTCCAAGGCTTGTTGTAGTTTGAGCGGTCGTTTTTTACCATCGTTTCCTACGCGATTATAATCGTAAAGACGGTAGGTAATATCGCTGTTCTCCTGTATCTCTGCTACGATAGTGCCGCGTTTCATAGCATGTACTATCCCCGCAGGAAGCATAACGACATCACCACTATGTACCTGATACTCAAGTAGATAGTCGCTTAAGTCGCCCCTCTTGATGGCCTCGTTGATGAGTGGTGCGCTCATCGGCTGTTTCCAACCGCGGATGATAGAGGCGTGTGGCTCTGAATCCATCACATACCACATCTCTGTCTTTCCGAGTGAGTCCTCGTTTTCAAACGCATAATCGTCGTCGGGGTGCACCTGAATGCTTAGGTCGTCATCGGCATCGATAAACTTCACCAGCACAGGAAAGGTGTTACCAAACACTTCATATACTTTGTCGCCCACCAACTCGCTCATATACACCTCTAGCAGGTCTTGCAATTCATTGCCTGCCAAATGACCGTTTTCTACTTCGGTAGGAAACTTCTCTTGGGCAGAAATAAGCCAACTCTCTCCGACATTGTCGAAAGAGTCCGATTGCGGACTATACCAACTCTTGATATGATGTCCACCCCATATTTTATGGAATAGACGAGGGGTAAATTTAAGAGGATAGAGCGACATAATGTATTTTTTGTGGCTAAAAATGCGACGATATTGCCTATAAAGACAATATAGTCGCATTCTTAAATGGTTGATTTATTGTATATTACGAAGATGCTTCTCCCAGTTCCATGCGGATAAGAGTACATCCTTTATCGGCGTTTCTGCTTTCCAACCGAGTACCAGATTGGCCTTTGCGGGGTTGGCCCAAACTTTCTCTATATCTCCTTCGCGGCGTCCTACAATTTCATAAGGAACCTTCACGCCCGTTGCGTCCATAAATGCATTTACAATCTCCAATACACTCAGTCCGCGTCCGGTTCCGAGGTTGAATGTCTCCACTTGCTCTGTGGCTGCACCGGCGAGCATACGCTCTACGGCTTTTACATGTGCTTTTGCCAAATCGACCACATAGATATAGTCGCGGATACACGATCCGTCTGGAGTATCGTAGTCGTCGCCAAATACTTTCAGTTCTTGGCGCAGACCTGCGGCTGTTTGCGTTACAAAGGGGAGCAGATTGTTCGGGACACCATTAGGCAATTCGCCAATCAGTGCCGACGGGTGGGCACCTATAGGATTGAAATAGCGGAGAATAATCGCATGTAGTTCACTATTAGCATGCGCTTCATCGTGTATGATATCCTCGTTGATTTGTTTCGTATTGCCATAAGGCGAAAGAGCCTTCTGAATCGGAGCCGACTCATCTACCGGCAGGTGTGCCTTGTCCGGCTGACCATACACCGTACACGATGACGAGAATACAATGTTTTGTACTTGGTGCCGTTTCATTACCTCCAACAATGTGATGAGCGAACCGATGTTATTGCGATAGTAGAGTAGGGGTTTTTGTACCGATTCTCCTACTGCCTTGCTCGCTGCAAAGTGGATCACACCTACAATATCGGGGTATTGACGAAACACATTGTCGAGGTTGACAAAGTCGTTGCAATCGATGTTGGCAAACTCCGGACGACGCCCCACGATAGCGGTTATGCCGTCCAGTACATCCACATTCGAGTTGCTCAGGTTATCAACAATGGTTACATCGTAGCCCTGTTGCATCAACGCTACAACGGTGTGCGAACCGATATAACCCGCACCGCCCGTTACTAAAATTCGTGCCATAATATATTCATAATGAGAATGTTATGCCCTATCTGTTAAAACAATTTCTCCGGATATTCCCCGGCTTTGATTAGGTTGTTGATTTTCATTACTACCTGCGGCCGGTCTTCAGCGTAGGTTACACCAAACCATTTAGATGGTGTATCCAATACCTTGCAAGTGGCTTTGCCGGCGATGATCAAGTCGTTTACAACGGTAGGAATATAAATCTCTTTTTTTAGTTCGTTGCCGTACTTGGTCAGAAAATCGCAGAACGCCTGTTCCGAGTAGTCGAAATACTCGGGTGTAAATCCCCACATATTCATCGATACGGGAGTGTTGGGAGCAATTTCGGTATCTACACCATCTTCGGTAAACACAATTTTATCGCCTACGGCCTCAATCTTTGTGCGTTCAACCACATCGGTCAAATAGCCGTTTGCATCAGTTGTACAAATTCCGCGACTTACACTTCCGTTCTCGCTTAGCGTATTGGCTACTCGATAGCCCACCATACAATACTTACCTTGGGTTCCCTCAATCGTCTTCAGGTAATCTGCCAAGATTTGAAACGACTCTTTCCCATAGAAATCGTCAGCGTTGATTACGGCAAACGGTCCATTAATGATTCCTTTCGCCATCAGAACGGCGTGGTTGGTACCCCATGGCTTGGTACGCTCGGGATTGTAGGTGTAGCCGGCGGGAACTCGATCTACTGATTGAAAACAAATCTCGCAGGGGACTTTGTCTTGATACTTCGACAGCACAACACGACGGAAATCTTCTTCAAAATCTTTGCGAATAACAAATACAATCTTACCGAATCCGGCACGCAGTGCATCGAATACGCTATAGTCCATAATTGTTTCTCCGTTCGGACCCAATCCGTCAATCTGCTTCAGTCCACCATAACGACTGCCCATTCCGGCAGCCAATACAAAAAGTGTAGGTTTCATAGATAGTTTATAGTTTATGTTCGTTTTTGTTCATAATCTGCATGGGGCAATCACTCCTCGTTATCAATCTCGATATGCCCGTTTCTTTTTTTATGTTTGAGCCAAAGTCCATATACTTCCGAGCAGTCGCCTGCCGTGGTAAAGGCATGTATTTTGTTGGTTTGCATAAATTTCATCAGTGCCGAGAACTCATCCTGTGTGAGCAGGGTCTGTATCTCGATATATTCATCATCGCTATAGCCGCCCGTTACCTTATATAAGGAGCACCCGCGCACGAGATCATCTATTATGTAACGGCGTATCTTCTCATAGTCGGTCGATATGATACATACGCGCTTACGGCGATTGAATGTAGCGGAGAAGTAGTTGATAACCAGTCCGTTGATCCAGGTTCCGATTAGTCCGATGACCACCATTCTAAAGTCGTTAATCAAGAATGCCGAGCAGCATATCAGTGCACCGCCTATCGACACAGAAACACCAATATCAAAATGGAGATATTTGTTGATGATCTTTGCCAAAATATCCAAGCCGCCGGTCGAGGCATTGATTCTGAACTCAATCGCTTGGCATACCGAGAGCAGGAATACAAAGCAAACTAAGTCAAACCACACATCACCCATACCTAACCCCGCAGACATCACCGAATCCTTTACTTGCTCCAACACCTCTCCGCTGCGGCTGAGCAGATAGGGATTATCGTGTGCGTCAAGTACTCTCTCGCCTACCAACAACCGTGCTTGTATATCGGGCGCGGTAATCACTTTGTGTGTCAGGTTGGTGTAGGGAAATACCCAATCCCAAAACTGTGTCAAAGGTCCCAAAATCATTGCGGTGTACACCGTCTTTGCGCCAAACTCGTTCCCAATCAACAAAAATGCCATCACGAGCAGAATGGCATTGATACCCATTACCAAATACGAGAATGTATCCGCATTGCCGCCTATGAGCGTGTTGATTACAATGCTAAGTCCCGAGATGGTACCTACAATCAAGTGGCTGGGCATCAAAAAATAATACACTGCCGCCGCACCAAGAAACATACCGCCGGTCATCAGCAGCAATTCTTTCCAAAACTTGCGAGTGTGCAAGGCGTGCCAAAAGGTTTGGCAAAGGTCAAGCCAATACGCTTTCGTAAGGTACTGTTGTATGTATTCGTTCATGGTTTTAAGGATTTTCGCGCATTACATATCGAGCCGTGCGACGAGTGGTTTGGCTCAATAGTATGGTCTTGCCCTGTGTCTCGCGGGCAATGATTTGCGGAGTGGTTCCGCGTATGGTCAGTAGCGATAGATTGTCATTGTAGGTAACCTGATAATCTTTTCTCAGTTCTTCTATCGCTTCGTTTACATAGCGTGAGCAATCTACACATACCGAGATAGTTACGGCAGACGATTGTATGAGCGATACTTTCAATCTATGGCGATGAATGATTTCAAAGATACGGCTCAGACTCTCTTCCAATACAAAGGCAAAGTCTTTCGCCCGCATAGTGATGAGTATCTGATGTTTACGCCATATATATACCGGAATGTCGATAGGTCCTTTGGCTGTATCGCTGATAACCGACCCGGCTGCCATCGGGTCTGCAAATGGTTTCACATACAAGGGAATATGCTTATTCTCTAAAGGACGAATCGTTTTGGGGTGGATGATTTGCGCACCCGAATACGACAATTCTACGGCATCGTTGTAGGTCAGTTCGGGAATCAATACCGTATTCTCTACCAAGCGCGGGTCGGCATTCAAAATCCCCGGTACATCCTTCCAAATGGTTACCGATTCGGCATCCAAGAAATTGCCCAATAGCGCAGCAGTATAGTCCGACCCCTCGCGCCCAAGAGTAGTACGCTGTCCGTTGTCGGTACCACCAATAAAACCTTGCGCTACAAAGACATGTTTCTTGCTGTTCGAAACTATCGTGCGAATAAGCGACTTAGATATTTCTAAATCTACATTCGCATCGCGATAAGTGGCATCTGTACGCAATAGGTGCGTCATATCAATCCACTCACAATCAATACCTTGCGCACGAAGATACGCACTTACAATAGTGGTGGAGATAATTTCGCCCCAACTGACCAATCGGTCATAACTCAAGTCGTAGTTTTGGGCATCGTATAGAGGTGGCAAAACATATATGGGAAGTATATCAGCCAAACCCAAATCGTGCAAAATAGCATGATGGTAGTCGATGAGTGCATCCCATTCTTGTTGTGCCGTGGCGGTATCGCCCGCCGTCTGTGCATTCAATACACGCTCCAAAGCATTGGTGGTTTTCCCCATCGCCGACACCACTACGACCAAGTCGCCTTGTGCCAACGATACGATATGCGCTAAGTTGCGGATTCCCTCCGCATTCCTCACCGACGCACCACCAAACTTATAGACTTGCATATTCCTGCAATTATATAATTGTCAATCAGGCGATTAGAGGTTCGCCATGTGGATGGCGGTTACTGCGCCTTCCACACCTTTGTTTCCTAATTTTCCGCCGGCGCGATCCAATGCCTGCTGTTTGTTCAAGGTGGTCAGCACCGAGAAAATCACGGGTACATGCCCTTGGGCATTGAGTATGGCTACGCCTTGCGTAACCGATTGGCACACATAGTCAAAGTGCGGTGTCTCACCTTGGATAACACACCCGATGACGATAATCGCATCCATATCGGCATACTCATTGATAGTGCGTGCCGCTGCGTAGGTCAGTTCCACGGTGCCCGGCACATGGATAAGCACGATATTATCCTCATCTACACCGTGTTTCGTCAGTGTATCCCAAGCGCCTTGAGCCATTGGGTAGGTAATATCCGAGTTCCAATCTGCCACTATAATTGCATAGCGCTGACGCTTAAGTGCGTCAGCGCCGGGCAATGTAGTAGCATCATATTTCGATAGATCAGTAGTCATTATTCTGCTGCAATCGCGATGTATTTCTCAATATCCTGAGCCTCTGCGGAGGTCGGGTAGTCATTCTTGATTTCCTCAAAAACCTTCTTGGCTGCCTTCTTGTCGCCTTGCTCCAGGTAAACAATTCCGGCTTTCTGCAGGCTCATAGGAGCAATCAGTTCGTTGCCCGATTTAGCGGCTGCCTCAAAAGCAGAAACGGCTTTGCCATACTCTTCCATTTCTACATAGACATCACCGAGCAACTGCGAAGCAGCGGGAGCAATGGTCAAGTCGTTGGCAGAGAATTTCTTCAGATACTTTGCTGCGTCCTCGTATTCGCCGAGTTGATAGTAGCAAATACCTGCATACAGCGCAGCCAACTTACCCGGCTGATACATCTTGTATGAGTCTGCAATCTCTTGAAAACCAATGCATTCTGCACCATCACCATTCAGAGCCTGCTCATAATCGCCGGCCATAAAGTAAACTACGGCCTTGGCATTCTCGTTGTTGGCATCTACGGCTTTGGGTTTGAATACATACTGGTTAAGAGCAATGAGACCGCAAATCACCACTACAATGGCGGTGATAGTCCAACTCAGTGCGGCTGAGTGCTTCTCAATCCACAGACCTACGGTAGAAAGACCTTCGTTCACTTCCTCTAAGTGCTGATCTTCCTTCTTGAATTTTTCTTCTTGTTCTTTTTTCTTTGACATAATTATGTTGTTTTATTATTTTCTGTTATATTCTATCTGCTTGGGTTTGCCCTCGTTTATGCCTATAATCTTGGGCTTGCCACTTACAATATAGCGTGCAAAGATACTACTTTCCTGCGACATACACAAGATTTCGGTCAAAAAAAGCGTGAAAAGTAGCAAAGTGGTCCTTTTCTATGCTCGATATTCTTCAAATTCAGATAATGCTTTCTTCAAACGCCTTGTTAGCAAAATTGGAATAATTCTGACAATTTGTTACTCTCCTTTTCTCCCTTTTTTGCAGCAGTCTTTGTCGAAACCTCGTCGAGACCTTATCGAGACCTAACTTTTGCCTTTCGCCCAATTCCCAAGATAACAAAAAGGTATGAAATCTCTCGAAATCATACCTTTTTGATAATTAGAAACATCTTGTTATCGGCTTAGTTTTTTGCCAATTGCAGCATGCACCACTCTCCGTCAGACTGTGTGGCGATATGCTTCAACCCTACCGCTTCTGCACCGGAGATGAGTGTCGGGCAATCAGCCTCATAAAATCCGCTTAGCCAAACCTGTCCGTCAGCATTGAGGTAGCGGGCGTAGAGTGGCATTTGCTCAAGCAAGATGTTGCGATGTATGTTCGCCAAAATGAGGTCGTACTGTCCTGCCGGTGGGGTATCGCATAGCCGTACATCGATTTTTACTCCATTTAGTGCGGCGTTTTCTTCGGTGTTGGCTACACTCTTGTCGTCTATGTCGGTTGCTACCACCGATTTTGCACCGCGCAGTGCGGCAAAAATACCCAACACCCCCGTGCCGCAACCATTATCTAATACCGATTTTCTGTTCAAATCCGCTTTCATCAATGCCGCAATCATCATACCTGTGGTCTCGTGATGCCCCGCACCAAAAGCGCAATGTGGTATGATTTTTACCCCCATCGGCAGTTCTTCTATCGGGTGTTCTGCTTCCCAAACGGCATTCCAGTTCTCGTCTTTACACGCTTCTATCGACAGCAGTTCCACGCCCTCTGTTGCCTCGACGAGTTGCTGTAAATCAGTGCGATGCGTGTCAAGTAGGTGCGTCTGAATATAGGCATCATCGGCATCTAAGGTATCAAAACCGATGTCGAAAAGCGATTGCGTGAACAAGTCCTCTTGCCATGGTTCGGCAAACGAGAATGCAAAATGGGCTACCGAGTATTTCATTGCGACTGTCGTGTTGTAGGCTTATTCAATCAGTTCCACCCGTTGTAGTGCACATTCGCTACACTATATTTGTTTTTGGGTGCAGGCGACTCAGCGGGATAGCCTACTGGTACAATGCACAGTGGAATGATGTGCTCCGGCAGTTCGAGAATGCCTTGCAGTTGTGCCACGCGTTCAGCAGAGGGGTGTACGCCCGTCCAAACTGCGCCTAATCCCATGGCGTGGGCGGCAAGCAGCAGGTTTTCCGTGGCTGCGGACACATCGTTAATCCAAAAGTCCGGCAGTTCGGGAATGGCTTTCGTCAGGTCGCCGCAAGGTACAAAAGCGCAAGCGGGGTGGTTCTGACAACGAGAGTTAGGCATCTCATTACCAATGCGTTGCAGCAGCGCACTATCGGTGATTACCACAAATGCCCACGGCTGTTTGTTGATGGCAGACGGAGCCGCCATAGCACATTGCAAGAGGGTGTCTATCTGCGATTGCGACAGGCTCTCACCGGTAAATTGTCGCACCGAGGTGCGGGTCATAATGTTTTCGATAGGTGTCTGCATTGTGTTGTTGGGTGTTTGATTGCAGCCGACAAGTGCCACGCACATCAGCGCAAAAAAGAATACTTTTTTCATATCTTTTAGTCTATTGTCTTTATTCTATCGTCCTTGTTCCATTGTCCTTACTCCATCGTCCTTACTCTATCGGTACCGTTTCAATGCCGCTCCCACTACATAGTTGCTTCCGCCGATAAAGATTATATCTTCCTGATTAGCAACGGATTGTACTTTGCGCAGTGCTTCGCTTATATCCGGAATAGCCTCTGCGCGAGTATCTTCGGGATGTATGTTTTGCCAACGCCTCAGCATCTCTTCTGCAGGGATGGCACGATGTGTCTCGGGTTGTACAAAGCAGTATTTCACTTCCAATCGCTTGCCGTCTTGCACACGGGTAGTGGGCAAAAGGTGCATCACCACATCTACATCTTTATCAGAAACCATGCCAAACACGATGTGCAATGTACTTTTTTTCTCTGCTTGCAGTCGCCCGAGTTGTTCCGCCACATAGCGCAACCCGTGCGAGTTATGCCCTGTATCACAGATAGTTAGCGGCTCTTTGGCAAGTATCTCCCAACGCCCGCGCAAGCCTGTCATCGTGCATACATTGGCAAACCCTTGTCGGATAGCCGCCGTGGTGATACGGCTGCCAATCTCGCTGTAGTTTTGCAGCACACGCAGAGCCACATAAGCCGTTTGCGTGTTCTTCTCTTGGTAGATACCGTGCAACTGACAGTTCGGCACATCCCGCATTCGGCAGCGGCGTAGGTATCCGCATTGGTCGGCAAACCAAATACGACAGTCAGTCGTCTCCAATCCGTCGCCCAAGATTCCGCATTCGGCGGCTTTCTGCAAAAACACCGGCTCTGTCTCCGGATCGGTTTCGCCCACTACACACGGTACCCCCGGCTTGATAATTCCTGCTTTTTCCGAAGCAATCTTGGGCAGTGTGTCGCCCAAAAACTCCGTGTGGTCGAACCCGATATTGGTGATTACCGAGAGCATGGGGGTGATGATGTTGGTTGAGTCTAATCGCCCGCCTAATCCCACCTCAATCACGGCTACATCTACCTGCATATCAGCGAAATAGGCAAATGCCATAGCCATAGTGGTCTCAAAAAAGGAGGGGCGTATCTCTTCCAAAAACTCCTCATTGCGGGCTACAAAATCCACCACATATTGCTCCTGGATCATCTGCCCGTTTAGGCGAATACGCTCTCTAAAATCCACCAAGTGCGGACTTGTGTACAAACCCACTTTCAGTCCCGTTGCTTGCAGCGAGGCGGCAATCAGATGGGAGGTACTGCCTTTTCCGTTGGTGCCGGCTATGTGTACCGACCGAAAGTACAAGTGCGGGTTGCCGAGATGCTCCATCAGCCGATAGGTGTTGTCCAACCCGGGCTTGTACGCAGCCGCTCCCACCAAGTGGAAAGCCGGCTGCGAGGCATATAGATACGCTAATGTTTCTTCGTAACTCATATATATAAGGTATCGTTTGTATGAGGTCGTGTGGTGTCGCTGACAAGGTTGCTCCGTCCTGAAAATAGTTGACCACCTTTCGCCTTATTTCATTTCGGCTTCAACCGTAAATCTATCGCTCATTTGGTTTTGCGTCCATCTGTAGAAATCGGTAGTGATATGCAGGCGTTTGGTCTTGGACGACAAACAGATACTGTTGTTGTGCAAGAGGTCGTTGATTTGTATTTTCATTTGTGTGTTTCCCGGGTGGCTGTCGCATTGCTCCAACAGTTCATCGATGTTCTCCAGCGTGATGCCGTCCAATGGCATCGAGAAGGTCAGTGCCGAGAGGTGATTTTGCTGGACATCTTGCAGAAACTCCACTCTCTGCACTACAAATTCAAACTCGGCTTCTTCATCTTTTTTCTCCTTGAAAAAGCGCATTCCTGCACCTCGTTGCTGAATCGTTCCGGTGATGTACACATAGGTGTTCGGCTGCAGGAAAGCCATATTGTTGGTGTACGCTTCGCCAAACGCCACCATTTGGTAACTTCCGCTGTAGTCCTCTATCGTGTAGCGGCCGTATTTGTTGCCTTTTTTGGAAGTTGCATCTTCTGCTGTCGTTACGATTCCACCGAAATGAACGGTCTGGTTCTTGTACTTTTCCAAGAAGGCTTTCGGACTGATTGCCGCCGGATCTTTGCTTTCTTTGTCGTCCTCATTGTCGTTCTCATCGTGGTTTCCGCTTTGTTCGGCATCGGCCTTATCTTGGGCGGCTTTTCTTGCATCGGGAGTGCGCCAACCGTCAAACAGAGTAAGCAGACCGGCATTGATGTTGCTCATCTCGCGTACCTCAAATTCGTACTCATCCAATGGGTGAGCCGACAAGAAAATACCTATCAGCGATTTCTCAATGTTGAGTCGCTCAATAGCCGACCAACGCGGCACATCGGGCAACTCGGGGTGCTGAATCTCCACGCCCGCATCGCCTAAGTCGCCGAATAACGAGTTTTGCTGCTGTACCTTGTCTTGCTGGTACATGTTGCCGTAGCGTATGAGCGTTTCCAATACATTCTCCCCGCGACTGTTGAGCCCCACCAACTGCTCACGATAGATGCCGTCAAAGCAATCGAATGCTCCGGCAAGTGCCAGATTCTCAACGGTCTTACGGTTGCATGCCGATAGGTTTACACGCTCCAAGAAATCAAATAAGTCTTTGTATTTGCCGTTCTTGTTGCGCTCGTTGATGATTGCTTCTACCGCACCTTCGCCTACACCTTTGATACCTCCTAAGCCGAAACGAATATCGCCATTGCTGTTTACGGTGAAGGTCAGTTCCGATTCGTTGACATCGGGCTCTAGCACTTGTATTTTCATCTCCTTGCATTCGTCCATAAACTTCGTAACTTCCTTGATGTCGTCTTTCGACACAGTCAAGTTGGCAGCCATAAACTCAGCAGGGTAGTGTGCTTTCAGGTAGGCTGTTTGGTATGCCACCCACGAGTAGCAAGCAGCGTGCGATTTGTTGAACGCGTAAGAGGCAAATTTCTCCCAGTCCTTCCAAATCTTATCCAGCACCTTTTCGTCGTGTCCGTTGGCTTTACCTCCCGCCATAAACTTGCCCTTCAGTTCTTGCAGGATAGCCATCTGTTTCTTACCCATCGCCTTACGCAACTTATCGCTCTCGCCGCGGGTGAAGTTAGCCAACAATCGCGACAGAAGCATCACTTGCTCTTGATAGACCGTAACGCCGTAGGTATCCTTCAGATACTTCTCCATAATCGGAATATCGTAGGTTACGGGTTCCAAGCCTTGTTTGCGTCGGATAAACTGCGGAATGTAGTCCATAGGTCCCGGTCGGTAGAGGGCATTCATCGCAATCAAGTCGCCCATCACGGTAGGTTTCAGTTCGCGCATATACTTGCGCATACCGGCAGACTCAAACTGGAACACCGCTACCGTGCGCCCTTCTTGGAAGAGTTTGTAGGTCTCGGCATCATCAATGGGAATATGGTCGATATCTACTTCTTCGCCTCTTGCTTTGCGGATGTTTTTCAAGCACTCCTTGATAATAGTCAGCGTAATCAGTCCCAAGAAGTCCATCTTGATCAGTCCCACCGATTCTACCACATGTCCGTCGTATTCCGTTACCAAGACGCGGCGTTTGGTATCTTTGTCTTCCACACTCGATAGCGGGGCAAACTTGGTCAGGTCGTCTGCACCGATGATCACACCGCAGGCGTGAATACCCACTTGTCGAATCGTGTCTTCCAACTGCAAGGCGTAGTTGAGCATGCTGCGTATCTCGGCCGGTCCTGATTCGTATTTTTCTTTCAGTTCGGGTACATATTTGTAGCAGTTCTTGAGGTTCACCTTGGGCGATTTGCCTTTTTCGTCTTTGATGTTGTCGGGGAAGGCTTTGTCGGGGATAAATGATTTCAGTTCATTCACTGTCTGCAATGGCACGCGTTGTACACGCCCCACATCGGCAATAGCCGATTTGGTAGCCATCTTGCCGTAGGTGATGATGTGCGCCACATGGGTCTCGCCGTATTTCTTGCTCACCCAATCCAGTACTTTTCCGCGTCCGGCATCATCAAAGTCGGTATCGATATCGGGTAGAGAGATACGGTCCGGGTTCAAGAAACGCTCGAACAGCAAGTCGTATTTCAGCGGGTCTAAGTCGGTGATATGCAGGCAGTAAGCCACTACCGATCCGGCAGCGGAACCACGCCCGGGACCTACACTTACATCCAGTTCTTCGCGGGCGGCACGGATAAAGTCCATCACAATCAAGAAGTAGCCCGGAAAACCCATTGTCTTCATCACATGCAACTCAAACAAGATACGGTTCACAATCTCTCGTTGCGAGTCATCCAACGCTGCAGCGTCCCAGTAGTGGTAGTCCAAACCTTTGGTATTCTCCAAGAAGGGTTCCAAGGTCGGGTAGCGTTTTTTGGCACCATTCCATGTCAGATAACTCAGATACTCGGCTTCAAACTTGATACGATACATACGGTCGTAACCGCCTAAGTTCTTAAAACGCTTCTGTGCATCTTTTTCGCTTAGCGGATTCTGACCATGCTCATCGGTCATAAACTCCTGCCATAAGTCTTGCTCGGTGTATTTCTCGCGATACTCTGCTTCTGTACCGAACTCTGCCGGGATGTCAAATAGTGGCATGATTGGTCCGTGGTCGATGTCGTATATCTCCACTTTGTCCGCAATCTCCTGCGTGTTTGCCAATGCTTCGGGTATATCGGAGAATATCGCAGCCATCTCCTCGGGTGTCTTCAGCCACTCTTGCTTGGTGTAGTGCATACGATTGACGTCGTCCACATAGTGGTTGGTGCTCAAGCAAATCAGTCGGTCGTGCGCCTCGGCATTCTCTTCGTCCACAAAATGGGAGTCGTTGGTGCAGATGATTTTTACGCCATGCTTTCGTGCCAGTTCGATCAGAACGGGATTCACCTCTTTTTGCCGCTGATATACTTCTTGGTCGCCTCCGGGTTTGTCGGTTTGGTGGCGTTGCAACTCGATGTAGTAGTCCTCGCCGAATACCGATTTGAACCATTCTATAGCCTCTTCTGCGCCTTCGATGTCGCCTGCCATGATTTTCTGTGGCAGTTCACCGCCCAAACAAGCCGACGAGCAGATGATACCCTCGTGGTATTGTTGTAGCAGTTCCTTGTCGATACGGCTGGTGTAGTTGAAAGCGTCGGCCATAAAGCCGGCACTCACTATTCGGCATAGGTTGTGATAGCCGGTTTGGTTCTTGGCTAACAAGATAAGGTGCCAACCCGAGCGGTCGATGATGTATTGCCTGCCCTCGCCGTTTACGGCTTTCTCGTCGGTCATCGAGTGGCGTCCGCGGCGTGCGCAATAGGTCTCGCAGCCCACAATCGGTTTGAACGGAACAAACGGTTTTTTCTCGTAGGTCTCGCCTTTGGCAGCGGCTGCCTGAGCCTGCTCTTCCTCCTTGGCTTCCCATGCCTCTTTGTTCTTTCCGTTGATTTTCTTGCAGTAGTCCAACAATTCTTTGATACCATACATATTGCCGTGGTCGGTCAATGCCACAGCCCCCATACCCGTTCGCAGACATTTGTCCACAATATCAGGCACTTTGCTCATCCCATCGAGTACTGAATACTGCGAGTGTACATGTAAATGCGTAAAATTCATAAAGTGAATAATTTGGATTAAGGTTGTTCTTATTTCTCTGCAAAGGTACGATTTTTTTTATAGATATGCAAACGCAAGTTGCGCTTGCGGGTGTTGAAAAACAGCAAGCAATCTGCTTATGTTGCAGACTGCTTGCTATTTACGCTGTTGAAAAAAAGTGGTATTTTTTTTCTTTACTTGGCTCGAATGAAAAGTTGAACAGGTGTTCCGTTGAAGTCCCACCATTCGCGCAATCGGTTCTCCAAAAAGCGGCGGTATGGCTCTTTTACATACTGGGGCAAATTGGCGAAGAATACAAAGGTAGGTACCTGAGTATTAGGCAGTTGCGTACAGTATTTGATTTTGATGTACTTGCCTTTGGTTGCGGGGGGCGGGTAGTTCTCTATCAATGGTAAGAACTTGTCATTCAGTTGCGCCGTAGGTATCTTTTTGTTCTTGTTCTCATAGACATGAAGTGCCGTTTCCATTACCTTATATATACGCTGTTTGGTCAGCGCAGAGGTAAAGATAATCGGGAAGTCGGTAAATGGTGCAATACGGTCGCGAATAGCCGCCTCGTATGCTTTGATGTCGGCGTTGGTCTTGCTCTCCACAAGGTCCCATTTGTTGATGCAGACAACGAGTCCTTTTTTGTTTTTCTGAATGATAGAGTAGATGTTCAGGTCCTGTGCCTCGATACCGCGTGTAGCGTCAATCATCAGAATGCACACATCTGAGTTCTCAATCGCACGGATAGAGCGCACTACCGAGTAGTACTCTAGGTCTTCATTCACCTTCGCTTTCTTGCGAATACCGGCCGTGTCCACAATGTAGAAATCCTTGCCAAACTTATTGTATCGGGTATAGATACTGTCGCGCGTTGTGCCCGGAATGTCGGTTACGATGGTTCTCTCCTCACCGATAAAGGCATTCAGGATACTGGACTTGCCTGCATTCGGGCGACCTACGATAGCAAAACGGGGCAGGTCTTCTATCTCCTCGCCCGATTCGTCTTTCTTGAAGCGAGAGCATATCTCGTCTAACAGGTCGCCGGTACCGAGTCCGTTCTCCGCACTGAGAATAAACGGCTCGCCCAAACCGAGTTTGTAGAACTCCGGTGCACCATACTGCATCTCGAAAGTATCCACTTTGTTTACGCCCAACACGGTCGGTTTGCCTGCTTGGCGAAGCAGGTGTGCCACCTCCATATCAAATTGGGTAACGCCTTCGTTGACATCTACCACGAGCAGTACCACATCGGCCTCTCGTATCGCAAGATCCACTTGGCGGTTGATCTCGCTCTCGAAAGTGTCATCTGAGTTGACCACCCATCCGCCGGTGTCTATCACCGAAAACTCTTTGCCGCACCACTCGGCTTTGCCATATTGGCGGTCGCGTGTCGTACCTGCGGTGTTCATTACTATAGCCCGCCTTGTTCCCGTCAGGCGGTTGAATAAGGTCGATTTCCCTACGTTAGGACGACCTACGATGGCTAAGATATTTGCCATAAGAAAATAGTTTTATGTTAGTAAATATAGTGTTTGTGCATCAGTTATGCTCCCCGCATTCGCTGCAACTATGGTTGTCGCATTTGCTGCAACCCTCGCCGCAGTTGCCGTTGCAACAGCCGCCGCAACCGTGATGACGGATAGCCTCCAATTCCTTTGGATCGACATCTCTCACCTCTACTATCTCGCCTACAAAGTGCAGGTTCTCGCCTGCAAGCGGATGGTTGAGGTCTATCGTAACTTTTAGTGGCGACACTTTGGCTACTTGTGCATTGACAATCTGCCCGTCCACGGTCTTCATCGGGATGATGTTTCCTGTATAGACGCGGTCTGAATCGAACTCGCCGTCGGCGTTGTAAAACATGCGTTTATCCAATTCCATCAGTCCGGCTTCGTCATACTCTCCGTAGGCATCTTCGCAGGCAATGCGGAAATCGAACTTATCGCCCTCCTCCAGTCCGGCAAGAGCCTCTTCAAACTTCGGCAACATCATTCCCTCGCCTTGGCAATATACCAACGGGGTCTTGATAGTGGCTTTCTCTATCATCTCTTCTTTGCCGTCCTCGCCATCGATATACATCTCGTAGATGGCTTTTACTACTTTCTGATTTTCAATTTTCATATCTATAAGTATTGTATGTTTGCTTTATGTTATGCGCTCTTATCATAGAGCGGGGTGGGGTTTACCACCAGTTGACACGCGCATTGGTGCTTTGCGTACTCGATTTGTCGTACTTCAAGTCTGCCAACATCGAGGCGTTTACGCCGATGTGGAAGGTGTAACTCTTGTATGGCCCGAATGGCACAAAACTGGCAGTCATGTTCCAGCAGTGCAGGTCGCGACTTACATTGAAGTTGGCACTTGCAAAGCGTTTGGCACGGAAGTCATAACTCGTGCTTGCACTCACTTTCCAACCTTTGCCTAATCCCAAACTGCCCGAGAACGACAAGTTGTGCGTGAAGACCATTTTATAGTACATCTTCTCGTAGTCGAACTCGCTTCCCGCACCATAGCGAATCGAGTAACTCACCGACAGGCTCCACGGTATCTCTGTCTTTACATACCCGTCGTCCACCTCATCTTTGCTGTTCTGTCCGCTGCGTCGGTTGTTTAGTTTGCCGTTGCTTGCTAAGCCGTCATCGCCCACGGTGATGTCCTCCATGTTTTGCTCATCGGTCTGACCGGTCTTTTTCTTTTTGTTTTTGCCGAACCATTTTTGGAAGGTCTGGTTGTTAAAGGTGTAACTCAGACTGGTACTTGTGCCTAAGAAATGAGGGAATCGCCCGTTGTTCCAGTATTGTTTGTTGGTGCGTACAGGGGTGCCGAGTGCGTTGAGTTCGTACATGTAGGGGTCGAACTGACCGCTTAGGTTGATGGTGTAGTTCACCTTAGGTATCTTGATACGCAGGTTCACCGCAAAATTGCTCCAGTTCATCGAGTCGGCTATAAAGTTGTAACCGCCTGATATACTGAAGTTATCAATGAGGCTCACTACCTTAAACGGGTTCTTTCCGGTGGTGTCTTCTTTGTTTACAATCTTCATCTCGAGGTTGTTGCCGAGGCTGAAACTCAACGCAGCCGCTGCGCCTTGTCCCGCATTGCCGTATATGCCGTTGGTGAAACGAGAGTAGGTCTGGCGTACCACCATCGGATTGCCTGCCTCGTCGGTCTTGGGTATCTTTTTGCCTGTCTCGGGGTCGATGTCGTTGCCATAGACAGGCTGGTCGTAACTGCCGTAGTAGCCCCAGAACGACTTGCCGAAATCGGGGTGGTAACTGAAACTCAAAGTAGGTGTCAGCACATGGCGGAATTTCTCCACCTTGCTATGCGGAAAGAGTTTCTTGCTCGGCGTGTAGAAACCGTATAGTTTAGTGGAAAGCGAGATACCCACATTGAAATCGAACACATTGTAGAACCCGTTGGTGGTATCGCGTTGCAACTGCTGCTCTTGCTCGTCCCATGTCTGGTCGATACGCTGGAAATACATACGATCCGTCATGTTGATACTGGGCGTTACGCTCAGATACTTAAACAGCATGAACGATGCCGAGATAGGTATCGAGTGTTTCAGTCCGGTCTGCCAATCGCGGGCAAAGTTGGAGTGCAGAAACTGATTCTCTTTGATGTTGTTCACCGCTATGCGCCCGTTGCCGGAATAACTGAGGCTTATCTTTTCATACCATTTCTCTTTGCCCACAGGTTTCTTGCGCTTGAAAGGATAGACGCGGCTCATGCTCACGCTCAGTTCGGGCAGCGTCAGCGATAGGGTAGAGTCTTTCGTTCGCTGGGTTACGCTGGCACTCAGGCTTAGGCTCCAAGGGCTGTCGGGGAAACGCTGTGTGTAGTTGATTGTACTGCTCTTGGTGTTCTCGGAGTTTAACTGCGGGTTGTAGTAACTGTTGATATTGCTACGATTGTAGCCGCTGGTTGAGAAGTTCACGCTCGCAGAGAAAGTGCTGTACGGGTTGGCTTTCGCGTCTTGCGTATGCGTCCATTGTATGCTGAAGTTGGTCGCCTTCGAGTAGTTAGGCAGATCTTTCTCGCCCGTTACATCGTTGCGGTAGTTGATGCTGATGTTGCCGTTGAATTTGTAGCGTTTGACATACTTCGACTGCGCACGGATAGCCCATGTACCTCGGGTGTAGATATCGCCTGTTACCTGCAAATCCATATAGTCGTTGATGGCGAAATAGTAACCGATACCGCTTAGGTACAGTCCGCGCGTACCATCATCGCCGAAGTTAGGCATTATCAGTCCGCTCGAATACTGGTTGGTGAACGGGAAGAAACCGAACGGAATAGCCAGCGGCAGTGGCACATCGCCCACCACCATATAGGCGGGACCTGTGGCGATATACTCGCCCGGCACCACTTTCGCCTTGGTCATCTTTAGGTAGAAGTGCGGGTGGTCATGTTGGTCGCAAGTGGTGTACATACCGCCGCCCATCATCATCGTGTTGCCCTCGGTTTTCTTGGTCTTATCGGCAATCACATAGCCTTCGCCCTGTTCCGTTACCACCTTACGAATAAAGCCTTTTTGCGTCTTTAGGTTGTAGGTTATTTGGTCTGATTCGTAACTGTCTTTTCCGTCTTTGAATACGGGGCGACCTTTCCAATCGTTTTCTATGGTGTCCATGACGCCTTGTGCAAAAACCTGACTGCTATCCATGTGCACACGGATAAACTCGCTGGTCAGTTCCATCTGCTCGTATTTTACATCGCTCTCACCATGCAGATAGGCGATACCATTGCCCATCAGTACGATAGAATCGTTGGCTACATAGTGTATCGGTGCGTCAATACTGCTCTTTTTCCGCCCTGTATCGGGAGTAGTTGTCGTGTCGTCTGGAGCATCTTCTCTTATACCGGCAATCCCACTGCTTGCATTCCCCTCCTGTCTTATCTCCTCTCCGTTAGACTTCTCTTTCCTCTCTACGCCCTCTCCGTTGGCCTCCTCTTTTTTCTCTACGCTCTCTCCGTTGGCTTGCGGTGTGGAAACAACCGTCTGTCCGTACCCCGAAACGCCGAGGAGCAGACCTATACACAACGCAATATGTTTCCCGTAAGTGCGCATATACGCAAATTAGCGTGCAAAGGTACGAAAAAATATCGACATACACAATACTACCTTGTTTTCCTGTTCCTTTATAGCCTGTTCTGTCGAACCGCTACTATTGCATTTCTACCTTACAACTGCCGCCTACTAACCTCAAATTCCTGTTTTCTCTTATGTCAATTTTCCATTCTCTGCCTATTTCCTTTTCTCTTTTCTGTTGTATCTTATTTTTATCCTATTTTTATCTTTTTATTCCATAATTTGCGCCCTATTTTGCTACAGTATGCCTACCGACCGTACTATGTAATTAGTATGTGATTAGTATGTGATTAGTATGTG
>OGRD01000249.1_pt1 | contig 32552 bp, 52 predicted proteins | sample 1553441 | NCBI WGS metagenome assembly OGRD01 (sample SAMEA2580106, study PRJEB22360) | human gut metagenome | biome: human gut; feature: human-associated habitat; material: faeces | place: Denmark | collected 2008/2010
TTAAAAATTTAAAACTCCTATCAACTTCTTCTTCAACTTTTTCATCAAGTGTTTTAAAAGAAATCATATACTTTTCCAATGGTCTATTTGTCTTTGTATCCTTTTCTGCAACTATTTTAGTTATAGTTCCCAATTGATAATCCAATTTACTATATTTTTGTTTAGAGCGAGCGATATGAATAATCCAATATTGAAGAAGTTCTAGTGGAGTTTCTCTTATCATTTTTGGAACATCCAGTATACCTAAATGTTCAGCTACTTCAAATAACTGATCTAATACTGGATACTCCTTTAGTTTTTTTCCTGTTCCTCCATGTTCATACCACTGAAATCAGTAATAGCCTTAGCTACTTCATTCAGGAATGAAACAGGAAGCTCTTTTAGCTTATCTTCAGGGATAACCGGTTCCTTTAGACCAGTTTTAATAATCTTGTACAGCTGCATCTCTTTATCAGCATCATCTAACTGAAAGATAATTTCACCCGGAAGTTTACGAACTTTGATAAATTTACCACAAACTTCCACATCTTTAGTTTCAGCGGCAAAATCTTTAAGTGAAGTCACATCCCAAAATAATTTTTCTGACATAAATAGTAATCTCCTTTTCTCTATTTAGACAAGGTGACTACACACTGTAGTCACCTAATTACATTTAATTAGCTAATAGTTTCTATTAAGCCTTCAGGGTGATAGCTAGAAGCATCTCCAGTGTGACTACCTCCAGCAATACCAAAAACTAGTTCAATAGTAGGCATTTCTCCACGAGTATGTGTTCCGGGAGTCCAACTACGAAGCCAAGCTTCTTGAAACACAATCTTTTGTCCATTAGGACGATTTTTAGTTTTCTTAAACTGAATCTCAATTGTTTGAGGAACTCCAATCATAGCTTGTAACTTAGCACGATCATCGAGATTTTCAGCAGCAGTAGCTGTGAAATCGGTAGGAGCACCAAGATCGGCAGGCGCTCTTTCTTCCGCACCTACAGTTTCATTTGTAGTAATATCAATATCGTCACCAGCATCAAAACCCGGAGGTGTGACTTCTGTGCAATATAGCTTTAGAGTTGAATTTTCGGAAAAGGTTAAGGTAATACCAAAACCAGATTTTTGAAAATCTTCAGGCATAATTAAGCCTCCTTATCATTATTAAATTTGGTAAAATAAATTCTAATTAAATAATGAATTTTATCATCATTCTTTTCAGACTCTATTTCATCAATTTCAAAACTGTTAATAACAATACTTAAAGTATCATTTATATCATGAGTGCCTGTTGCAAAATATTCTAAAAGTAATTCACCTAGTTTTGCAACACGTAAATCTGTATCTCTTTTATCAGATAATTCCAAAGCGTAGAATCCAGAACCTTGTGAAAAGTCAGCATATTCATACTGACTTGCAGCTCCATAATATTCCTTTATATAAATATTGGAATAATTTTCTTCTGGAGAATTATTTGAAAATAAAATTTTAATAGGTGTTTCAGCAAACAATTTATATCGTTTTTTAATATCTTCTAAACCATCAACTAAAACTCTTCTCAAATATAATTGAATATCAGTATCACTAATCATAATTACTTATCTTATTGTTAAATATGGATGATTTTGTAAAGCTGCTTTTACTTTAGTTATAATGCCCCACGGATTAGTAGTTGGAGTAAATGGATGCTTTGCAGAAACTGGATGCCCATGTGACACACCAATTGTTCTCCAACCTAATTCATCAACATTTAAATGATAAGGATAACCATTCTCAGGATTTTTAGCAACATTATACATTACAATAGTTTGAGGAATTTTTGCATCAATTTGCTGCAATACATGTTCTATTTTATTATATCCATATATTGTTTCTTTAAAGTTTGATAAACTTCCATAAGATACAGCATATCTAAAACTATTTGCATATCTTCCAGTTGACCATTTGGTTTTTGGTCTTAAATTAATCTCACTTTGAGCAATATCATGAGCACTTGTCAAAACTTCTCGTAAACTATTCTTTATAGTTTCCTTACCTGCTGAGTTAATTTCATCAGATAGTAGTTTAAAAAATACTTTAGACTTGTTAGTTCTGCGCATTTTCTCTTCTCAATTGCAAGTTAACTGCTGCTAATTGCTCTCCAGAATAAATCTTCTTATGATTTACAATAACAAACATAATTCCATTTATTTCCAATTTGTCTACTGTATTTTGAATATCTGGAAAATCAAATCCTTTACCTATTGCTTTACAATCTTCTTTCTGGATGTCAGAATTTGCTTTTTCATAAGCACTGTAACTTAAAGGAGGTGATACAGTAACATCTGTAATAGTATATTCTGTATCATAATCTCTCTCAAGAATTGGTGTTAATGGATCATAAGCATTTGGCTTATTTTTTCTATAATATTTTGCATTAGCAACGCCCATCAGATTTAACAAAGTGTTTGCTAAACCTGAACTTCCTGCAAAAATATTGTCAAATAAACCAGCCATAATCAATACCTAATTACATTTACAATTGACGTTGCTCCAGAATTAGACTCTAACTGTCCAAACAACGATAAGAAATCAAGAGCATCTGTATCCAATTTTTTAGGAATCATTGTAGCATCTACTTTAATAGACATAGAATCAAGTCTTGCTTCGCTGAATCCTTGTGTCAAAATAGATGGAAATTTCGTACTATTTGACATCAAATACAGAGCTTGTTCAAATTCTGCATACTTTACTAAAGCCGGAATTTCATCCGGTTTATAAGTTCTTCCATGCTTATCAACTAAGTTAGCTCTTGGAAAATCTAAGCTTTGTTCTGGAAAAGTTCTAGTTCCAAAAGGAATTATCATCAAATCATTAATTCTAGTAGCCTGAATTAATCTTGCAATTTGTTCCTCTTCAGAAGCATCTGTAAAAGCAGAAGCATCTGAACGACCCTTAAAGTAAAACAATGCTTCCTCTAAGGTTCCATATGAATTTGCACTAATGCCACCTACAGTTGCATCTAAAACTAATTCCATAATACATCACATAGTTACTTATTTATAATTTTAGGATTATTTTGAGAAGAACCAACTCTATTAAACTGAGAACCAAGTCTGCGATTAATTCGGCGTTCTAGTTCTTTGTAAACATCACCAAGTGAGTCACTTCTCAACCTCTTCAGTTTAACCTGTTCATCAAGTAGTTCTGAAACAGGTTTAGTAACAGGGATTTCCTTAGTATTTTCGTACTTCTGAGCACGAACTTTCTTAAGAGAATCTTCTAACTCCTGTTCAGTTGGCTGTCTCTTTTCATTCATATTTGCCATAATGAAAACCTTTATATTAGGATTTCTAAGGGGAATCACTCCCCTTAGAAATTTTTTGGAGATCACTATTCGATAATCTCTAAGAATTATCCTAGAGATTTAATCGCAACAAACGGAATTGCCTTACGATCAGCAATAACACGTGTCCAAGTAGTTCCAGCAGCAAACTCAGCGTAGGTAAGACCAAGGTGAGTGTTATTGACTAGACTATCACTGACCTTATACCCACGAGGATGGACTAGGATTGAACGCCTTGAGTAAAGTTTCTCTTCACCAGTACCGTTACCGGAAGCAGGATCGCGATTAATTTCCTGAGGACGATCAACATAACCATAGTTTAGACCAAATACACCCGGTCCATAGAGGAAAGTGTAATATGCAGTCTTATCACCAGCAGCAACAGTTGGCATACCATCATCAACCACAACACGCATACCGTTAAAAGTTGGGAACATAGTGTTGTTTTCGGCATCACGGATAAACTCAATTAGCTGCTGGGTCTGAAGGTTGGTGTACACAACAGAGTGCATTGCAATTGTATTAACAACGCTCTGATAATCACCAAGCTTACCACGAGCCATAATAATGGCTTCAGCAGTAACGGTTGGATCAGCGCCAGCACCGGTATTAGTAGAAATATCAGAAATTAGGTCACCACTATGATTCGTGATAGAATCAGAACAGATACCAATAGAAGCATTGATAATCTTCTTCTGAGCATCGGTGGTCCAAAAATCATTGATATAATTATTGATTGCAGTCATTGGATTACTACCAGCAAGGATTCCTGCAATAGTCATTGCGCTGAAACCTTTAGTATAGAAACCCTTAACTGCCATTTCAGCACCAGCAGTAATCTTATCAAGCTCTAGCTTGGTATTAGGATCATCTGAACCAATCTTAGGTTCATCCATGTTAATCACACGCCAGAAAGGCATGTTAATATACTGACCACCTTCAGTAGCATCCATAAGACGAGTTACACGTGGGTCAGAAACAGCTACACCAGTAGCTACAAAAGCGTTTTTAGTTAGAAATGCTTCAGAATCATATGGGGTAAATAACTCTGGTACAATAACATCTGTTAGACGAACTGAACTAGTTGCCATATTAAGTTCTCCTTATTAAATTGAAGAATATTTTTTTCTATATTCAAGTGCACGAGCCCTATCTTTATGAAACAACTCGGCTTGCTTATCTAAATTATACTTATCACTCTTAGGATCAAAATACTGATCCCAACCTGTAGAATTACCAACACCTTCTCTTGCACTAGCGCTCAAACTCGGCTTCATAAATCCGGGCATCTTTGAAAACAGTGTATCGACAAACTCATCAAGTGTATAAAGCTTATCAACGGTCTTATACTTTTTAGAATCTTCATCAAATTCAATCTGATTCTTTGCAGTAAGACAAAAAGCTTCGAACATAGCAGGATCACCCTTTTCAGCAAAAGCTTGCTTTAGCGCAGTTGTCTTATTCATATCAGAAATTAGAGCAGTTTTTTCAGCAACTTCATCAGAGAGCTTCTTAATCTTGTTTTCATACTCTAACTTCATAGTATTGATTTTATTAGCGGAATCATTTCGGATTTCTTCAACCTTTTTAACAAACTCTTCATTCTTTGCATTACCGTTTGTCTTATAAGATTCAAGTTCATCTTTCATTGCATTTACCTGCTCTGGAGTAAATTCTCCAAAAGCCTTCAGCTTTGATTCCATTTCATTATGAAGCTTACGCTCCTTGAGCATTGTCTCATGAACCACTTTAAATTCTTGTAAAGGCTTTACATCTTTAACATTCAGACGATACAGTTCTTTTCCATCGTCTGTATTGACTTGTGTATAAAGTCCCTTGAGAGAATCATCAATTTCATTCAGGTTTGGTAGTTCAAATGATAAATCCGGCATAGTAATCTCCTTTTCCTTGATATCACATCTTAGAAGTTTTTTTAAAGAATCACTCTTTAAAAATGTTAATTTTTACTAAAGGTATCTTCTTTACCTTATATAATATAATATAGCACATTTTTTTAAAAAGTCAAATGCTTTTTATAAAAAAGTTTAAAAATTTTCTATTTTTTATAAGTTATTTCTTTTTTTCTGTTCTTTCTTGTGATTTTCCATCAAGTACAACTTGAGTTGCATCATTAATAGAATCTCCACCCTCTTCCTTTGTTAAACTTTCTTTGGAATACTTTCCAGACTGCTGTTTATTAGATGATCCTTTGGAAGATTCGACAATTTTATTACGTTCTTCCTGTTCATCATTCATAACTTTTTCCCACTCTTCAAAAGAAGAATATGAAGTGTCGCCATTCTCACGCAGTTTGTTATAATAATCCTTATTAGTATAACCTTTAACAGCACCAGACCAGATTGAATAATTATTAATGGAAACAGTAGAACTTTTAAGAATAGAAAACTCTAGATTTGGAATAATATCAATCTTAGAAACTTCTTTATCAGAAAGTCCTCTCCATTCTGCTGCTGCTTTGAGAATAACTGTAAACCCATCGGCAAGTGTTTTAGCAATTGATTTAAGCGAAGCTGTCTTTAATGAAATATTATTCTTTACAGATTCACCAGTTTCATCACCACTTTTGATCAAAGATAAACCAAGCCCTGAAGCATATTCTTTCTTAGCTTCAATTGCAAGACGTTGCTCTGATAAACCACTTCCACCAATTTCAACCCACTTCAAATCTGCTTCTGGATTAGTAACTATAATTGCTTTCTGTGTACCTGTATACAAGTCAGTATTCTCAATACCTTTTCCAAAAAGAACACCGAAAGATTGTTTATGAATTGAAATTTCGTAATCAGCACTTGCCCTGTAAAGAGCTAAAGAAGCATTGCACAAAGAATAAATAATTGGTTTAGAAGGCTCGATTGACAATTCGTAGCCATTAAAGCAATAAAATGGAATTTCATTCTTAAATTTATTATGAATACGTGGATAAACAATTTTAAGTCCTTCATAATTAACAATACCACTATTATCAAAAGGAGGATCAAAAATAGCTTTAAAATTATTAGAACCGCTATAAGAATAATATAAAGGCTCTTCTAGTTCATTTCCTGCATCATCTACTGTCTTCAAGCCAAGAAATCTATATCGATTTACATTCACAGGTGCTAATGCTGAGTTCTCATAATCAACATAACTTTCATCAAGTAAAACAAACTTTAGAAGCTGCTTACCTTTGTACAAAGTGTAACCCCAATTAACAATCTGTCTTGTATCATACTGAATCATATTTGGGTACATGTCAACACGATTCTCAATAGTATCAGGTGGATCAAGCAGAATTGCATGACGACCATACTTAGTTAAATAACTTGAAGTATTTCTATAAATATCAAGAAAGGACTTTGTTTTTAAGTAAGAGGGATTCGGTAAATACTTTGTCCTAACATCATCAGGAACTTCAATAATCGGGTCCTTCTGCCAAAGAATACCAAAAAGACTATTAAAAAACTCTACAGGATAGTCAAACCAAGTTGCTCTATGTAGGTAATCCTCATAAGCAACCTCCCCTCTGGAAATATCCATCCGCATACCTTCGGTCTTACGAAGATACATCTCTCTGCGCTGCTTAATAACATCTTCTCCGCAAAGACAGTCGTCTACTTTATCCCAAATTGGTGCATACTCAGTATAAGTCTGCTTAGTAGGCAAACTTGTAACAATATCTTTTGAATCGTTCATAATAACTCCTTAAATATAAATATCATAGATACGTGCCACTCTTCTCTCTACATAAATATTAGTAAGAGCATGTACAAATGCGTCAACTTGGTCATCATGTTTCTGTGACATTGTAGGACTAAATGCAGCACACTCATTCAAAAATGCACCAACCCAATTTCCTCTTTTTGGAATAAAAACTCTACCAGAATCAAGATAAGGTAACACCTGTTCACATCTAAGCACCTTGTCTTTAGTAGGGTTAATGTCTATAATTGGTATTCTAGTATCATTTTTTAATGTTTGAATTAAAGCAGGTCCTGAAGATTTATATTCAATAAAGAAACCCTTAAACAAAGAATTCTTAAAGTTCTGTGCTATTTTATAATAAAAGCCTTTAGCAACCTTTATTAAATCAGGCATTTCATATTTTCCGCGCACCAAGTCAAGCAAGTAGGTATCATTCTTATACTCACCAACGGCTAAAAACACAGAGTAGTCATTGTGATTCTTAATGCCTGTAGCAGTATCCGCAAAAATTTTAATACCTTCAAACTTATCAGGAAGCTCATCATATGTTTTAAATTTGTCAATATGAATTAAAGTACCTCCTTTAGGAGTAGGTTCCTGCATATACTGTGACATGTATTCATAGGGTTTGTTTGAACGCATATTAAGAAGCTCTTTTATAGGCTCCTTGTACTCCCAATAACTTGCAACACCATTCTTATCTAAATCAGCTTTTAAATAAGGTTCTGCAATTTTCTTTATTTTTTCAGGTAATGCTTCAAAATATTCCTCATCAATTTCTGCTGGAATCTTAATTAAAGTCCAATTATCAAAATTACAGTTGTCGAGAAGATAGCCAGTTGGATCATCCTCATGCAATCTCTGCATAATTAATACAATTGGAACATTTGGATTAGCTTTACGTGACATCAATGTTCCATAAATAATTGAATTGATGTTCTCCCTCTTAGCAGGAAAGTTAGCATCATCAGGCTTTAATGGGTCATCAATAATAATCGCTCCAGTAAAACCAGACTCCATATAGCCAGCACGCTTACCAGTAATCTTACCACGCATACTTGCAGCTAAGAACTCACCAGCGTTACGACCTCTGTACTCTAATGTCCACTCTTTCTTCTTATTACTATCTAACTTAAAAGAATATCCGGGTCGTAAATCTACAAATTCCGGTGATTCTATAATATCTTTTATATCTTGAGAATGACCTTCTACTAATTCATCTGAATAAGAAGTTTCAATGAATCTCATATGTGGATTCTTGAAATAGCACCAAGCAGGAAACATCTTTGAAACATATACACTTTTTGTAGAACCGGGAGAAATATTGATTATAACATTCTTAAGTTTCTGATTATAGACATCTTCCAATATAGAACAAATGTAATGATGATGCCAGTTTTCTTTGAAAACCTCTCCTTTTAAAACTTTAAAAAAGTAAGTAGAAAATGCAAAAAGACTATTCTGAAAAACATAATCAACAACTGCTTTTTGTTCATCATTTTCATATAATTCACTACTCATCATTTACCTCTTCAGCATCTTCAGAAGATGTTTCAATCTTGTTAGCAGCTTTGATTGTAGGCTCAGCAAAACTTTTAATCTTACTAAGCATTAATTCTGCGTCTGCTGGATTAAAGTTAGCAATAACAGTATTATTAGTTTGATTCACACTATCGGAAGTTTGCTTTTTCCAGTTTTCCGGGTCTTGACAATAAAGAACCATCTCAACTGCTTTCATGTTTGGTGGAATATTCTTACTAACCTTTTTAACTTTTTTAGAAACAACTTCAAATTCACCGTTATCTTTATTTTTAGTCTGAAATTCAGTAACTTCTATATCTTCATACACACCACCAGTAACAAGCTGTCGCAAAGATTGTTCTGCATAATCTTTAAGAGCAAGCTTTCCCTGAGTAATAGCATTCTTAAGCTCAGGGAAACATCTCTTATAAAAGTAAAAAGTGTCTTTAGATATTCCTAAGAAACTTAAAATCTCAGACTCAGGGGCTCCATCACGCACCATAATAGAAAGCTGAAACAACTTTGGCTTAATATCTTGCTGATAATTTAAAAGTTCACCTGCCGTTGGGATTCTTGCTTTTGGTTTTACGAGTGAAGTTTCATTTTCCATTTAAAACACTCTCCCACTTACTTATATTATTCTCTAGCCAAAATGAGTTTAGCTTCTTCTTATTATCAATAATAGTATCTTTATATAACGACAAATTATTAAAATAAGTAGAAACAGATTTATCTAGTTCATTAGCATCTGCAAAACAGTTTCTTTCGTCAAAAGCTGTATAATTTGGAGTATCTTGTGTTAAAATAGGTACACCATCTGCCCAAGCCTCCAACTGTTTTATATTACTTTTTGCATAATTAAATAAAGAATGCTGCAAAGGTTGAATATATAAATTTGCATCTAATGATTTTCTATAACTTGGATACCCTAAAATATGTGTACCGGGATATACTTCAAAATCTTTTATAAATCTCTTAGCAAAATAAGGAATACATCCAACTAAAACAAACTGATACTTATGCCTATTTTCAATAATCCAATCAGAGATATGTGTAAAATCATCTACACCATTATTTCTGAAATCGTAATCCACATGAGATTTATCACAACAAATTACAATTCTTGGCCTCTTCTTATTTCTTTTATAACTATAAACCGATTTGTTTACATCATAAAAAGAACCATACCACCACTTAGGAATATAATTAGGAATTACTATAAACCTATCTATCGGAATATCTAGCTTACTAGCATAATAATTAGCTAAAAACATATTTGTAGTAGTTATTTTATCAGCATGTGTCATATAATAGTCAATAAGAGCTTCTGCATGAAAAAATCCCGGTTTCAGCCAATTATATACAGGAATATCATCATAAAACAAAATATCATCTACATCGTAAATAATAGAAAACCCATATTCTTTGGATTTTTCTAGCAAGTATTCATACCATTCTTTATAGTTAGATGTGTATAATCTTTGCACTCTAAAAGAATCACAATACTTTAAATAGTAGTCATCATGATTAGAAGATGCTGAATCACAGAATCTATATTTATTTTTAAACATAGACTCCATAGTCAATGAAGGCGCAATGATTCTATAGAATCCCGGCCCACTCATCCCAGCATACATGGAACAATGTAATTTCTGACCAAAAACACTCATCAGCATCTCCTTATCATTTTAGTTACTTCTTCTTACCACCAGTTGAAGTTTTCTTTTTCTTACACGCCATAGTAATATCTCCTTTATTTATACATAAAGTCCACACACACATTCTTTCTTATTTCTAAGAAGTGCGCATGGGCATTTTGTATCTTTAGTTTTAGCTACTTGACAAGGACAATAACCGTCGTTATCAGCGATTTCTTTTCTTATTTGTAAAACAAAATTTTTATCTGGATTTAATTTCATAAAATATGTTAGTATTTAAAATTAAAAAAAAACGCTCTCATGAAAAAAATACGGTAGTATTACAAAATTAGTGTGGAGTTATTTTCGTACACCTGTTACATTTCTTGTGTCGAGGAAAAACTCCACGAAACCTTTCTATCTATACTATTAATATAACACTATTTATAAAAAAGTCAAGTGCTTTTTATAAAAAAGTCTAAAAATTTTTAAACAAAGTGTAAGAAAAACTCTTACACCTTGCTAAAACTTAATTATTTACATTAACAGCGTAACGCTCTTTAAGCTCTTCCTGTCGCTCAGAACTCCAAGAAGATGACCATCTGAAAAATCCAATAATACGAAGACCATAATCTTTAACTTCTGCTCCGCATTTTGGACATTTTTCGTACTTTCCTTCAAGAATGCAACCATTCTCACAACGGCTATGGAACAAATTCAATGCAAAATGCTCACAACCTGATTCAACAGCTTTATGAATCAACATTTCAGCTTGCTTTGCTGTGACACGTTCTGTAATAGTCAAGTGAACAATACCACCACCAGTGAGAAGCAAGTTGGTCCTACCGTCCATCTTCATTCTGTCAAACACATCCACTTTTTCAGTAAGAGGAATAGTTTGATTTGAATAAAGATTAAATGGTACTGCTTCCTTACCGAAAATAAGCCTATCAGCCTTTGCCATTCTTACAGCCATTGCTTCTCCGGGAATCTGCTCAATATTTGGAATTAAGCATAATTCTTTTCCTCTGGAAACACAATATTCATTAAATGCTGTCATCACGTCAATATCAATATTTTCATTCTTTCCAAACTTTTTTTCCAAAGTTTGATAACATTCCCATGTACCAATCAAACCAAAAGTTGAAAATAAACGATTAATGTCAATAGTACCATTTGCCATAAATGGTTGTAAACCTGAACTAATCATATTGAGAAGTAAGTCTTTATGTGCACGTAAAATAGTACCAGCATCACATACAGCAGATTTCATTCTAGCATAAAAATCTTCCATACTGTCAGCCATTAGAGCCAACCTGTTCAAATTGACAATACAAACTCTATGACTTCCTAGTGATAGAGCAGCTCCAAATGAGTTAACAGAAGCGGCCATATCCATCATCTCTGAATCGTTTAAGAGGCGACAATTATGTGTTATAATACCATTTGGCAAGGTAAAATAAGGAACATCTTTGTCAGACTTGGTAGTTTCAATACAATAAGCATATGGACTTCCAGAAACTTTTTCAATTGATTTGATTTTAAAGTAAACGGAATTATTTACTATCTTATAAAGGTCTTTATAATGCTTCCTGCCCTTGAAATCATACCATCTAAGACAATATAATGGATAATTTCTATTATACTTTTCTCCTCTAATCTCTACATTGTCAATTCCAGTTCTATCACTCTTATCAATGATAGTAATGTACCCAAGTGATGTGCAAAGAGCTTCCATAGTTTCAATTAAATCTTTTGATATAGAATAGCATCTATTTGAATTACCTCCATCACTGGCATACCAACCTTCCAAAATACCTTTTCTAAACTCAACAGATTCTAGTAAGCAATTGAGGTTTAGTTTTTTAGAAGATGCACCTTCACCGGACACCCAAACTTTAATAAAAGAAGCAACATCTTTATTAGTAGCAATAAGAGGCACTCTATTGTGTTGAACAGTTCCCATTCTAGTAGAACCACCTCTGCTCTCAACAAATTTATCGATATACTTCTTACAAGCATCAAAACAATTTGAATTTAAAGAATAGTTCAATCCACCATAAACTGTTGAGCCATCTTTCAGTTTATATTTCATATAAGAACCATCTCCCAAGAAAAGGCCTACTGCAAAACCATCTTCATAGGAAAGTTCAGGAGAAATCCTAACTGTATTTGGAGTTTTTCCGAACAAAGCTCTTAAATTAAACATCAAATAGTCATCAGTAGTTAAATCTTTTGAAGCAATATCGCCTCTTAAAGTTGGATTTAAATGATCTTCTGTTACAATAATAGTCTTGTTATTTTTAGTAGTAATTTTATAATAACTCTTATCGTAAGGAACCCTAACTTTATTGAAGTGGCTCCAAGTGCCATTATGCAAAATTTTTGCAGAACTGCCTACATCATACTGAGAATATTCTGAAAAAATATTCTTAAACTTATCGAAAATAATGCCTTTTGGAGTATTCAGAATAATTTTCTGATCACCGTCAAAACAGCACGACGAAACTTTACTACCAGCAGAAACTAAAATATTGTACCTGTGAATTGGCCTTTGACACATATCATGTACAAATTCTGTATCTACAATCTTTCCATCTCTTTTTGCAATATTAATAGTTACAACAGGAAATGTAAAAGGTTCATTCGTCTCAGTACAACCACGATCAATAATATCACAGAAAATGTTCTGAAGTTCAAGAATAACTTCCATCACATAATCTAAAGAATACCCAGTTTCTTCATAATACCATTCCAAATCATAAAGCATAGCTTTCAATTTCACACGATCAAAGACTGAAACATTTGTAAATGGTGATTCATATGTACTTCTACTGCAATCATTTACATCATAAATAAATTGCTGGAACATGTTCTCAATGTATTTACGTGATACATGATCGTTTTTAATTTTATCAAGATCAAACCCATCAGTAAGTAGAACTCTCGCAGAATCAAAGAAGAAACTTCCTACGGCAACGGCTCCGGCAAGAGCATTACTGCTCAGCACATGCACAGTACCAGCAAGCATACTTACATAAGAATGAAGATGTTTTGCAGGACTGCACTTCAAAGTACCTTCCCTGCCAGAAAGAACAAGATCAATGCCAGAAATAGAATAGCAATAAGGCAATAGAATCTTAGTTGCATCATTAATAGGCAAAGTATAATCATACATCATTGCAGAAATTCTAGTAGCTTCATCCTGTCCAACATTCTTCTTAAGCTGTCTGTAAAGCATGTCATGACCAATAGTCTTGTGAAAGACATTATCAGCTTCAGAGATAATACGAGCAATTGAATTTGAAGCTTTATTTGCATTATTATCAATTGAATCATTATTCAACTGACCAAGCATGAAGTTCTCTACCTGACTGATATAATCATAGCGAGGAACATCAAAACCCTGAATTTTAAGAATAGAATTTGTCACAGAAGGATCAGTAATATTATAAACTGTGGAAAGACGTTCTTTCAATGCCTTTTTGATATTTTTACGAGTTTTATCAGTCTTGGCATTTGGATTGAAACATTCTTCCACAGAAACAGTATCACAATTCATAAAATTTAACCTCATCAATTATATTTCCATTATTCAATACATAAAAGCGTTGATTTGTAGTTGCTTTGTATAAAGCACCAGCTTCTTCATTATAATGACCAACTTTTAAATAGTCAATATAATGTAAAAGATTTTCATGTTTACATTTAAAGTCATCAAAAGTTTCTATACCAGTGTATAAACAAATTTTATATTTATACTTTTTGCAAAGAAGAAAATAGTTTTCTAAATCATCACACCATTCACCACCTAAAAATGTAGTACAACTGCATTTATTTAAATAGGCAGACAGATCATATTCAAAGTCAGCTAAAGAATACTCTTTAGGAGTAATATTGATATTTTCCCAAGAGCACCCTTTACAATGATAAGGACAGCCTGCTACGAATAGAGAAAAAGATATCTCAATTGGAACTTCTCTAAATGTAATTTGTTTATCATAAATCAGCATTACCACATTCTTTCATATAAGGTTCCTCTGATTTCTTACAAGGAAAAGTATTTTTGCAATGAACACATTCCCAAACGAATTCTCCAGAAGAGAGCTTCATTTCCATTCTAACACCACATTTAGGACAAAACTTTTGTGGACTTGAAACAAACATATAAAAATCTCCGTAACTAAATTATTTCTACTTTAACAGTTGGATTATTTTTAAAAATTTCTATAAAACGTTGTACTTTATATTCTTCAAGTATCTCAGAAGATACCGAGATGGTCTTACCAAAGGTAAGTGTAGCATCCTTACTCACTATTAATGCATCAACATAGTTTGTCATAAATTATCTCCTTGTTGTTCTCTTTGTTTGTAATCTTTAATATAGCACTTTTTCTAAAAAAGTCAAATGGTTTTTTGAAAATAAATGCACTTTTTTCAAATTAATACAAATGTAACATTGAAAGTTATTTTTACAAAAATGAAATAGAAACTGTTTACTAAAACATTGTAGTTTGTATTTATTATATATTTTTAATTAAAAACTTAATTCGCGGTATGTATCTTCCCTTTTGGGAATATTTTATTCAGGGAATAGTGGGTTTGGCAGTTCCTGCCATTGTGTTCCACAAAAAATTTAAACAGACATTCATAGTAGTGTGCTTTTCTTTCTTTTCTTGTTTAAAAAAAATAAAATATAATAATATCCCCCTATAAGGGGGTATATATTATTATAAATTTTTAAAATTTTATTTCTACACGTGCGTATGCGCACACGCGCGAGGCAGCTTGCTGTTGAATCCAATTGATGCAAAATTAAAATTTGCGCGCTTTTCTTCTTTTTTCTTTCCTGTAAAATTAAAATAAAATTATATTATAATAATATCCCCCTATAAGGGGGAATATATTATTATAATTAATTTTAAATTATTATTTTCCTAACGCACGCATACACACACGTACATGCGTATACACACATGCGCGTACGTGTGAGTGAAATTATTTCTCTGTTTCAAGCTGTTTTTTCTTTTCTTTTTTCTTACCCAAAAATTATATTATATTTATATCCCCCTATAAGGGGGTATATATAAATATATTTTTTAGTTTTTCTCTCCTAGCGCGTGTATGTGCGCGTATACATGCATACGCGTATGGGTGCATGAAGTGCATACATGAAAGCAGCTTTCCTGTTAGAATCGATTTTAAGGTACCCAGAACCCCTCTAGAATCGCTGATAGCTTGTTTCCAGTTAAATTATTCAGGAAAGTATCTAAGTGCCTCTTAAAATCGCTCTAAATGAGTTTTCAGGAAAGTAATACAGGAAAGCTTGGTGAGAAAGCGTATTGGAAGATTTTAAAGCAAAATCATATCTTGGATTGTCTGTTTAAAAATATAATAGCTCTGGAATGCCTTTTAAATCAATTCTAAGGCACTTCTCATCGCGATTGATACCTTCCTAGATAGATTATATACGATTCGCCTAAGTGCCTCTTAAAATCGCTCTAAATGAATTTTCAGGAAAATTAAAACAGAAGAGGTGTTCTTTATGCCCATAAAGTGCTTCTTCTGTTTAACAAAAATTTATTAGATATTTTTGCAAATTCTATACAAATAAATACATTTGTAGAGATTTTGAAAATTTTGTGCAAATCTAAAGTTGAACTTTGAAATTGCACAGAAAATAAAAAAATAATTGAAAATTTTTTAAAATAGCACTTGAAATTTTGTTTCTTTATGTTATATTAAATAAAAATCTAAAGAAAGGTGGTAAAATGAAAAATAAAAAAAATAAATACAATCCTAATTTTTCTTCAAATAAAAATTTTTCAGCAAAGGAGCTTCACTGTAAGGAAGACGAAGTTTTTGTAGATGATCGTTATTTAGCTCCTGCTGCTGTATCTTGGCAGAAAAAGAAGAGAAATAAGCTGATTGCAAGTGATAAAATCATTGTTTGCGACAGATGCAAAAGGTCTTACGCAAGGTATTTGGATAACTGTCACCCATTTTATGATGATTTTACATTATGCGAGAGATGTCATGCAGAACTTTATGCAGAATAATTTCAGTCAGGAAGAAGATATTAACTTAAAAGTAGATGATCTTCTTGGAAACATTATTGGAAATGGTCTTTATGATCTTATTATAGGCAGACATGACTTTCATTTTGAAATTGAGGCTCTAATAAAGAAAAATCATGAGGAAGTTATGTTAAAGTTATCAGAAATTCTTCAAGCTATTAAGGAAAAATCATGACAAAGAACTGTTTTTGTATTGGTTGTAACAGAAAATGTACTTCTTGTATCTTTGACAATGATCCTTTGCCAAAATTCTGTACTAAAACTGGTGAAGAGATAGATTTCTGGTCAGAGTATATTGATCTTTCTGTTGAAGATAAAGTAAAAGAGTTAAAAAAGGTTCTAGGCTATGAGAAATAACTTTGATGATCTTTGTATTGAAATTGAAGCTAATTTTGATTTCAGAAAAGTAGCATCTGTGATGGAATTTCTTAACTGGAAAATCAGTATAGATGGTGAAAACCAATTGGTTGTTCCTACCGAAGCTCATTTGAGGTATGATGCTCATTCTATGCTTAAAGAAGTTTTTAATGGAGCATATGAGACAAAATCCGATTTTATTATTTCCAGAGGACCTTTTAAAGCAGAAGCTTGGTATGATGAAGCTCATTCTAAAGTGAGTATGTTATCTTTAGATTTTGTTTGTGAGAATTTTGAGGCGTTTTCTGATTAATTTTAGAATTTTTTCACTTATACACTTGAAATTTTTAGAAATTGCAATATATTAAGATATATCAACACTGGAGGAAGTATGAGCAAAATTTGTACAAGATGTTTATGTAAAGTGAATGATTGTGATGCTGATTGCAACTGTGGCTTCTATGCAGACTTTTTCGATAATATGAGTAAATTTATGATCGCAAACGATCCAGATTATGTAGAAGCGGTTTATGCTCAAATTTATGATGCTTGGACTGACTTTGATACAAATGCCAAGAGAACAGAGTATATTGATGCATTGTATAATGCTTCCAGAAATGGAGTTCGTTTTGTAGAAGGAACTCTTCCTATCAGTGGTATTAAAAAGTATGCTTATGTTGTGAATGATAAGTCTTCTGATCCCTATATGATCATTGCTCATAATGATCTGGATGAATTGAATAAGTTGATAAAATTATATAATTTATGCAGGGTATGGTGATTTATATGAAAAGATTTATTAATATGGAGAGCACTATTCATGTCAGTTGATTATTATGATTGCAGTTGTTGCGGAAACAATGGTGTTTACGAAGAGTGTATAGCTCATTGTTGTGAATGTGGAGCATTAGTTTGTTCAGATTGTGTGATAAACACTCCTGATGATTTTAATTATCCTTTTATTGGTAAGTTACTATCATCTGATGGAGGACTTGATCCAAAGTATTGTCCATTTTGCTCAGGTGATATGGTTTCTCATAAGCAAATTGTAAGATACTTATTGAATAAATATAATTTATCAGAAGAAGAGGTTGTCAAGGAGATTCTAAATGAAAGAAGAAATGATTCTTAGAGTTACAGTTTGTGTTGATAATCAGCATGTCTTTGTAAATAACTTTGTATTTGATGCTATTGATATCTATGAATCAGATATTCATAATGATTCAATTTCAATGATTACTTTTTATTTATCTTCTGATACAATATTTCCTTTAGGAAAAATTATAGAAGTTTGTTTAGTTAATGAGAATAAGAAATTTGATTTAGGTATTCCTGTTTCTTATAGTTTTCATTGTCTTGAAAATAATAAAAAAATATTTGATTTATTTTATGAAACTGAATAAATTGAGTCTACATGATGACTATTTTTCAATAAATATATAAAATTAATTTAAAATAGTTCAGCCAAAACTATCCTTCAGCTCTCCACCTTCTTTTTGCAAAGTGGAGAGTTTATTTTTACCCATATTTTGCAATATACCAAATTCAATTCTTCAAATTCATTTTATAAAAAATTTTTATGATGCCAATTCATCCGAATATAATTGATTAATCTATCCGATTCTACCTATTCCACCACTTTTAATATATCAAAATTTCAAAGGAAAAATGTACTAATTTGCTTTGTTTTTCCTTTGAATAAATGTCTACAATTTTAGATATTTACTTACACTTTCTAAAAACTATTTTCGCAGATTCAAAATCCAATTTTAAATTTTATAAAAAATTTTTTCAAGCTGATTACTAGAAAATCATTTTAAATCCCTATTAAAGCAATTCAGAGCTAGTTTAGTAAAATACTATTATTTCCTACTGCTTTCCTCCTAATGCTTCTCTAAATCGATTCTAATAGCATTATAATCCATTTTATCTTATTAGCTCATGCTAGTATAATAGTACAGTATAGCAAGATAATTTATCTATAGTGCATAATTAGATCAAATCTTATTGCTATTATAATACTTTCTATCCTTTTTGTACTTTGCTGTTTTGTTCAGGGTAGTTCATGCCTAAACAATCTTACTCTGAATAATTCAATTATATAGTTTAGAAATAAATAGATCAGTTTTGAATAGTTCTGATATGAATGGTTCAATTATGGGCAATTTAGTTCTGAATAGTTTAGTTCTATTCTTTTAAATTCGTTCCTATTTGGGAGTATTTTTGATAGTCCCGATTTGAACCTTTGGAAACCTTGATTTGAACCTTTGAAAAAATTTTATAGAAATTTGGAAACGTTCATCGCCTGTGTGCGTGTTCCTATTTGGGCAATACCAGCCCCCTCCTACTAGCTAACAATTGTTTCATAGTCGCACCTGGTGCGAATTTTTCCAAAAATTTTTTGATTTTTTCGCTTTTTGCGCTTGATATTCTGAAAAAAGCAATTATCTTAAGAGGTGTAACAGGAAGTTACGGGTTGATGAAAAATTTGGGATAATGTTTAAGTGAAAGGGCATCCTGTTCTTTCAATTGTTGCAGTTCTTGTAACAATGTTTGCAACCCTAGCAAATCTTGAAAAAAATCTCAAAAAAAGTGAGATTCATAGTTGACAATCTGAAAAACTGTGATATCTTATGAATACAGCGACAAAAGCGCTGGCGTTGATTGAAAATTGAATAAAACATCTATTGACTGCCTGAACTGTTTTAAACTGAATAAACAAACAAAACAATCAGGAGTTATAAAATGGAAAATTACCGCACTAATTTGACGCTGAAAGTTGTCAAGTCAACTCGTTTTATCAAGCTGGCAAAGATTGCAACTTGCCAGCATTATGCTTGCTTTGAAAAAGCAAAAGCGATGATGAAAAAGGCTATTCAGAATGGATACGCCAGTGTCACAATGAATGTTCAGCTTGCAGAAGCTGAATATCAAAAGTTCTGTGAACTTGTAGGTAGTCAGGGACTTAATGTTGATATTAAGGAACAGAATAAAGAATTGAACGTCGTTACAAAAATTGATGTATTTGTCAACGTGAACGATTGATAAACTTTAAAGTTCAGGCAGTCAATAGATGTTTTATTCACTGTTGAAATTTGACCGTGTTTTTAACAGTTATACTATAGTTGAGTGTAGAATGCGACTACATGAAACAAAAAATCATGGTAAGGATTAAATCTTGACTTAGATTTATCACTTCAAAGATTTAATCACGGAGCCAGTAAGCATCTGGTAAGGGTTGTATTAGTCATGCTTTTTAGACTAATAGCGCTAGAAATAGTGGTGATAGCCTGCGGAAACGCGTCCTCCTTGAAATAGGAGCAGGAGGCACTTATGCCTCAATACATAAGTATAGTACATAGTTGTATTATAGATTTTTCGATATCAATATACAAGTATTGTATATGTTTGATCGACTAAAATATAGGAAAATGATTGTACTATTCGATTGTGGAATACAACGCAATAGTCAAATCCTAAAGGCATTTTGTACACAATGTGTACATAAATAATGCGCTGGTAATTGATGTAATAGATTTATCATTGCTATACATTACTCAAATGGTAGCGACAAAAGCACAATCGAGAATTGTTTAAACCAGTCTATACAAAATAGGCTGCATATTGAAAACATGAACTGGCGCGATAAGACTAAATATCGCGCCTTTATAGTTGCAAGTTAGACTAATTGATTTGCAACTTGCTTGAAAGTTAGGGAAGCTATTTATTAGCTTCTCAATGTGCATTAGTGAAATATTAGTGCATATTGAGAACTTAATAAATATTGGCACATATTGCGCCTGATGTGCTAATATTAGTTTAATTAAGGCGCATGGAGAAGTTAAAATGGAAAAGCGTTACATTGAGCTGGAAGTTGTGGCTGAAGCGGTCAATAAAGTATTCTTCAAAGTGAAGAATACTAAGCGGGAAGAAGAATTTAATAATGGAAAGCAACATTTTGATGCCAGTAATGGTATTGTGTTACATTCATTGGCATATCCTTCATGGGACGGCAAAAAAAAGTTGTTTCTGCTCGGTGCAGATTCAAGGCTTGACGATATGATCCTTATTGCTTCTTCTAGTGATTTTAGAAGAATTCAGCAAGCAGTAGAGGAATACAATAACAAGTTCTCATTGCCTGAATTTGTATTTAGATTATCAACTGCCAAACTTGGAACCCCTGTTGAAATATTGTTGCTCAAACTTGAACAGGATACCAAATGGAAAGAAATGGTGTCTAAGGACTTCAAATTCTTTGCAGATGAGGTTGTACCTGCTGGGTCAGAGTTCAACATTGAGTATATCCAAGTGAACGATAAGATGTTGTTTACTGAAGTCAACTACAATAATCCAATTAAGCACAATAAAGGCATGATTCATATTTCTGCCTACATTGGGGATGACGATTGGACTATTTACTACAATGGCTGCAATAAATATAAGCTTTAATGAATTGTAGATTTGTCATGTTAAAAATGTGATAAATCTATGAAACAGTAAACTTCTCATAGGGAGAAATAGAATAAAAAATAAGCCATTTTGAGCTTAAATCTATTTTTCCCTATTTTCATTTAAAATCGTAGATTTGTCATAAGGAGGATACTATGAGACACAAATTTTGGCTTGTTTTGATCGTTTTGGAATGCATTTTGGCAATTTATTTTGCAATACATTTCTAAAATAGGAACTATTAGCCATTTTTTTAGAGAATAAATTGAAGTTAGCACTTAATTTTACTATGAAATAGTAGAGAAAAGTGCTAATTTTAATCTATTTCTCCCTATGGGAATGTTTCAATAGGGACTAAAAGTAACTAATAAATAGTAGGAGCAGTAAAATGCAGCTGAAAGAATTGAAAAAAGGCAATTACTTCAAAAGAAAAGCTACAACTTCTATTGTATATGTAAAAGGAGAGTATATTAGAAGCATTAAAAAGTATTCTTGTTACAAATTTGAGGATATTAATAGTGAGATATTCCTTAAAGGAGCAACAGAAGTAATTACTGATTTTACTTTCTGATATAAAAAGTGAATTTTTTTCATTAATCATATTAGATTACATTAAAGTTGGCATGATTTATGCTATATAGCAAGTTTCGTGCCAAAAAAATAGGACGTCATAAAATAGCACAAATCAATTATTCACTCTGTACACTAATTACCTTTTGAGCATTGTTCATAATTTAGAAAATAGCACAAAATTACTCTTCACTATGTACTACCATCTTTAAAAAGTAGCACAAAATTACCAATCCATTCTACAGAGTATATTTAAATTAATTTAAAACCAAAGGAGAAACTAAAATGGAAAATCGTTACATTGAGCTTATTGCTATTGAAGCTGACAATAACTTTATTTATTTCAAAATTGGAAAACAAACCCATAGAGAAATTGATTTTTCTTCCAGTGGAAAATCATTTAAAGCATCCAATGGCGTTTTACTTAAATCACTTGTTTCCCCAGAATATGATCCTACCTTTAATACACTTTTTGTTAAAGGTATGGATGAGCATAAAGATAACAGTATACTTAAATGCAATCGTGCAGTTTTTTATTTAATCTGTGAGGCAATCACTGAATATAACAAAACTAATGGTGTTGGTTATGTAAAGGAACAAATAGAAGATTATTATATAATTTCAACAGACTTTACCATTACGGAACTTAAATTTAACAATAGTGATTATGATTTAGAAAACAAGAAAAATGGAAACTTCTTCCGCACCAGAGAAGAAGCTGAAAAAGCTTTAAAATTGTTTAAATACATTCTGAAATACAAGAATATTTTGTGAAAATCACTAAATAGGAGTTTAAAAAATGAAAAACAGAAAAGCTATTCAAAAGATGCGTGTTGAACTTCTTCTTAAGAAAATTAATGAGGAAATTACTGCTAATAGGTTTCTTGCTAGAAAGAAATTTCAGCAATGGATTAATTGCATGAATACTAAAACCATTCATCGTTTGAATGATGAAAAGATGTTTATTGATGAAAGATATACTTCTCTTCAACGTAGGCAATCTGTTCTCTATAACTACAAAGAGAAGCATAATTTGTATGCTATCTACTACTGAATTTTACATAATATATTGTTTTATGTAAACTTTAGTATAACTTAACAAAAAGGAATATAAAAAATGAAGTATCTTCTGAATAAAAACGTTCGTATGAATCATGAACTTAATGGGATGCCTCTTTATTTCGTCTGGAGTGTTTCAAAAGGTAGGGATACTTATGGGTACAACATTTGTACTCTCAGGGAAGGATTTAAAAGAAACAAAATCACCTGCACCTGCGGAGGTGGATACGATATGAAAGGAACTGTTCTAGCTGATTTTATCAAGCTCCATTTTGAGAATGAATTGAAACGCCTTAACAGCAAAGAATTTTATGAGCTTTCATTTTGGAATCCTGAAAGCAAAAAGTATCACAAAAGATATCAGCAGGGATATAAAATTTGCCTAAATGGAGTTTGCGGATTCGAATCTATGCAAGCAATTTTGAATAAAATAGGTTTCAAATTGAAACTCATTAGTGAATGTGCTAATGAAATTGTATATGTAATTGAAGCTAACTAAGCAAGTTTTACAATAGATTTGTGCTATAAAGGAGTTAACCATGAGAAGCAATATAATTTACATCAAACAGTCAAATAATAAAGAGGCAAGGGAAAGGATCAAAGAGTATAAGAGAAACTCTTATGAAACCATGCTTAGGATAACTGAAATAAGTCATACTATCGCTGAAAAGTATGATTTGTCACCGGCTATAATGCTTCTCTGTGAAATTTCTGTATATGAAAATTATGATGTAGTGCATTGTATACATACTTGCGTATTTGAAAAAACTGAAAAATTCTCGTATGGATTCATTGAGATGTTTTTCAGTTTGCGTGATTTTGAGAAATGTAGTGATGCAATTGTTGAGATTTTTGAGAAAACACAAAAACATAGGAGTATTTAACATGGCTAATCATTATATTGAAAGTGAATTTACCTATAAAAATTTTCGATGTGTAGTTGTCTTTAATTGTTTAGGCGGACATCGTTGTGGTTATGTTGAAATACCTTTTAATCATCCAATTTCAGATAAAGATTATGATGAATTGACTGATATAGATGTACATGGAGGAATTACTTTTGTAAAATGGGAACATGATACATATCCATTGGAAAGTAAGTACGGATGGATAGGTTTTGATTGCGCACATGTGGACGATAAGCCTGATTTTGAATCATGGATCAAATATTGTCCTGAAAAACTTGAAAGAATTAGAAAATTGAAATCAATAATAATCAGAGATAGACATAGTACAATTAAAAGTACAGAATTTTGTGAAAAAGAATGTAAGAAAATTGTGGATCAATTAGAAAAATATAAGTGAAGTTCATTATGATAAAAGTTTACTTAATGGAAAGAAATGAAGTTTATCTGATGGATGGCGTTAAAGAAACTTTGAAATGTGTTACAGCCAAACATGTACCTGCTGAAAGTGTAGATGAATGGCTGAAAGAACACAATAGCAAATTGGATTTTTATGGGAATCGTTGGTGGGTTAAGTAAATACAAAACAAATATCACTCTAATATTAGAGTGATATATAAAGTAAATAAAACATTAATTTTGTTTATTTTATATATCATTTTAATTACAACGTGAGGAATAAAAATGAAACCTTATATTGACTTGAAAACCGCTGACGTTCTTGTAAATCAATACATGGATGATGCAATCAAGATTTTTAGAGAAAATGTTAAGAATAGTAAACTAAATAGTTTTCTTTTTGAGTATTTTAAAAGACCTGAAGTTGTATGGAAAAAGCGTGGATTCCGAGTAGCAGGATCATACGTTCCATCTTTAAATTTAATCAAGATGAACATCAATTATCTATATTCAAAAGATGCAGAGAAATTCATTAAAGAAACTGCTTTACATGAACTTGCACATGCAATTAATAAAATCTACTTTGGAAGATGTCATGATGCACAATGGAAGTATATTTGTAAATTAATGAATCGTTCTTCAAATATTTATCATAACTATAGAACACCTGAAAACAAACCTGTACGAAAACACGCCAATTTTATCCCAAATCTATAAAAAATTTTGTCTTATGATTAATACATTTTGATACTATTTTAAAAATAAAGGTATTTGTAATGAAAATCATATCTAAATTCCATGATTACAATGATGAAGGTAATTGATTATACATAAGTATAATTGATTATACCTTACAAAACGGAGAAATGAAAATGGAACGCAAATTAAATGATAGACTTAAAGATTTTGGCTTACCTTTTATAGCGATTCCACCTATTGCAGAAGCTGTAAATGCTTTGAGTAAATATGATGAATTGCCAGTAGCAACAAAAGATAGTTTGCAAGATATTTGCGATATCTACAATGTTAATCTTATCTATGCTCAAAAGCGGAACCGTATGATGTTGATGGGGATATTTACAGAAACACATTCAATGTATCTTCATCCAGACGATGAAAAAGGTATTAAAAAATCTCAACAATTCTTGAAAAATTCAACTTCTTATGTTTTGCGTCCATTTGCAAACAATAAACTTGAACTAATGGAGGATTGAAAATGGAAAAAATTTGGTATGGTTCTACGAAATGCGATATTTGCAGAAATGAATGTGTAGATGTTCTGTATGATGCCAAAACTAACTTGGGATGTTGGGCAACGATGTGCAAAAGCTGTTATAGAAAGCATGGGATTGGCATTGGTAATGGCGTTGGTCAGAAGTATATCAACAATAAACATGGCAAGTTTCAAAAAGTAGCTGGATAAGTATTAATTTCCTGAAAATTCATTTAGAGCGATTTTAAGGGGTACTTAGACAAATCGTATATAATCTATCTAGGAAGTTCCTAATCGCAATGAGAGAGGCCTTAGAATTGATTTAAACGGTATTCTAGAAACAGAGCGCGCAAAATAAAATCAGAAAGCTATTGTTTCTTGAAATTAAATCAGGAAAGCAATACAAAGTCTTGTTAATTTTACCCGTACGCATGTATGCGTATACGCGTGTATGTGCGTGCATGTGTGCGTTAGGAGAAATTTTAAAAAATATATTTATATATACCCCCTTATAGGGGGATATAAATATAATATATAATTTTTGGGAGAAAAAGAGAAAAGAAAAAGTGAAACAGAAATGTATGCCTCGCGTGCGCATACGCATGTATGCGCGTACGCGCTATGAATAAATTTTTAAAAATTTATAATAATATATACCCCCTTATAGGGGGATATTATTATATTTTATTTTTTTTAAACAAGAAAAGAGAAAGAAACAAGCAAGAAAACTCAACAGCCAAATATAATCTTCTGACCTATCTTTTCTGTTAAACTCATTTAGAGCGATTTTAAGGCCCACTTAGATAGTTTCCTGAATAATTTAACTGGAAACAAGCTATCAGCGATTGTAGAGGGGTTCTGGATACCTTAAAATCGATTTTAGGAGTATCACTACAAACACAAACTACAATGACTGCTTCATATGCGCGTATGTGCATACATGTGTGCGTTAAAAGAAAATTACTTGAATAAACAAGCTATTCCCTGCTTTAAATTTGAATTTTAATTCCAAGGAATACCGCGAATTAAGTTTTTTCTTACAAAAGATACATTTTAATAATTTTAAAAATAATTCAAACTTGAACTTGAAAAACAAAATTGGAGTGTTATATTATGAAAATTGAACGGATGGAAGAAAAACAAATCAAAGCTTTTATTGGATTTATTCAGAACATTTGCCCGAATGCTATTTTTGATTACAGAAAAGGACTGTTCAAAGTAAACGGTGATTGGTTTGACAATACAGAAGATGCTTTTATGGTAGCAAAGAGAGGCTGATTATGTACATTCCAAATTTGATTATTGAAAATCCATTTGATATTTCTAAAAATTGAGTTATATTAAAAGTATGCTAGATAAAATTCTAGCATTTATGCTTCCGTAGCTCAATGGAAAGAGCAACTACCTTCTAAGTAGTTGGTTACAGGTTCGATTCCTGTCGGAAGTACCATTTCCTCCGGTAGCTAAGTGGTGGTAGCGGCGGTCTTATAAACCGTGTCTTACGTGGGTTCAAACCCCACCCGGAGGACCATTTTTTGCATATTATATAGAATAAACTCTATTTTAAATATATTCCAGATAAAACAAATCGGAGGTACAAAATGGCAATGTGTAAAGTTCTTCCTATGAATTGTAAAACTTTGTTTGAATTTCTGCATGAAAATAATTTGGAGAATGTAGACATTCCAGTTTGTATTGTTGCAAGGTGTGCAAGAACACACTCTGATGTGAAAGAGGGGCCTGTTACTGGTATTAATGTAACTGATAGTTATATTAACTTCACAAATATTGATACCGAATCTTATTTTGACTATGACGGAAAAGCTGTTTATATCTACGGTGTTATTTCTTAAAAATAGGAGATTTTGAATGAAAACTAAATTTATGGCAGAAGATCAGGTTAATCGTTATATTGGTTTCTTTAGCACTTATTATCCGCAAAAGAAGATTACTTTTAATTGGGATAATAAGTGTTTTTGTATTGATAGAACTGAATTTGATGATACAGTAGAAATTCATAAAGTTTATTTTGGATGAGGTTTGAAAATGGAAACAAGTTTGATTAATACATTGACTAATGATAGAATTATTAGTCTATTCTCTGATAAATTCAGCAACTTTATTATTACAAAACGTTCTAATAATTTGATTTATTGTGCTATGCAGTTTTCATGTGCTGAATCTCAGTATAAAGGAAGAGTTGAATTTTTTATCAAAGAATTTAAAAACAAATTTGTTTCCAGTAAGGTAACAGTAGGAGGCTTTAATAACTCAAAAATCAGGTCATTCTATTATGGAGTTATGAATGCTTATATTTCCAACGCTGTTGATTCTTTGAATGATTGTACGGGAGCTGCACCTAAATGCAGCAATTGAAAGGCTGATATATTGTTATATGAGTGAATAATGATATATCCTATCACGAAAGTATGTAGTATTGCCAAGAGAATTTTTTCCGTTTTGATTCTCTACTCCAAATTTAAATGGTGAGTGATAAATTTTAATACTTTCAATCTCACATTTTATATTATAATATAACACAATTCAGAGGTGTATAATGATTTACAGAGATTCTAAAGGTAGGTTTTGTAAGGCTCCTTCTATCAAGGGATATAAAGGATTTAAACCGGGATTGATTTGTTTAAGAAAGCAATACAAGGTAGGAGAGGTGTTTACCGAACCTGAAGCAATCCCTTGTATGAGTGGTATTCACTTCTGCAAGAATCCTTTGGCTGTACTTAAGTTTTATCCTCCAGTAAGTAGTACTGGTATTCCTAATGAATACGCAGAAGTAGAAGCTCTGGAAGAGCCTGTAACTGATGACAATATCAAGTTCTGTACTACTAAACTTAAAATAGTACGAAAGTTGAGCTTGGATGAACTTATCCAAGCTGGAATTAATTATGCATTGCAACATAAGCAAAGCATAAAAGAAAGCACTGATGATTACAGTGCAGTTACTAATACTGGTGATTGCAGTGCTGCTAGTAATACTGGTAATTACAGTATTGTTGCTAATACTGGTGATCGCAGTACTGCTACTAGTACTGGTGATTGCAGTGCTGCTAGTAATACTGGTTATTGTAGTGCTGCTACTAATATTGGTTATTGTAGTGCTGCTAGTGTATCCGGCAAACACTCTGTAGCTGTGAATACTGGTTGTAATGGAAAAGTCAAAGGAGCCTTGAGTTGCTGGATTGCATGTGCAGAGTGGAAGTGTAATGCTATTGTAGATATGCAGATGAGATATGTTGATGGAAAAAAGATCAAAGCTGATACTTGGTATATGCTTGAGAACGGTGAGTTTGTGGAAGTAAACTAGGAGGTTTATTATGAATATGGAAAGAGCTAAATTATCTTGCAAGAATTGTAAATGGTATGTTGAGGAAGAAGAATATGTTTATGAGCTAAAAGAAAAAGTTTCTAAATGTTCTCATAAAAACTGTTTGACTTATAACTTTTCATATTCAAAATTGGCATATGTATTTTATAACACATGCTGTTCTGATGCAAGAGAAGTTAATGGTGCTTGTGGTGTAGAAGCAAAGTGCTATGAGGCTAAATCATAAAAAGTTTATAGAACCGCTTGATTTTTTTCTTTAAACATGTTATATTGATTGGAAGAACAGTTATGGATACCGTTAAGGGAGAAACTATAGTTTTAGTTACACTTATATCATCTATCGCTATGATTTTAACTACTCTGATACTATGTGTGTTTGCTTTTCACATGAAAGAATTAAAAATTGCGGAAGAAACTGGAATTGTAAAGCAATATAATGGAGAGAAAGACGGATATGAATGGAAGCGTATAGAGAATTATAAACCTTCTAAAGAGATTGTAAAATGAAAGAACCTTGTTATTGCGGTGCTACTGATTGCAAGCGTTGTCATCCAGAAAACTTTAAAATTATTGAATGTAAAGGATGTGGGGCAAAAATTCTTTTTGGAGCATTTTTGGAAGAGTATGAAAATTGGTACAGAGTAGGCGAGAATGTTTTTCTTTGTGAAGATTGTTACAAAAAATATATGGAGGATTGAAAATGAGAAATTTTTCAGTTGCAGTCGGTTATCTCAATTCTGATAAAACTGTTAGCTTTAAGTATTTAGAATATTTTACTGATTTTCAATGTTTAGCTGATTATTTCTTGCATGAATATCAACATGCCCTTAATGTTAGAAAACTTCTCGAAGATGGTTATGCTATGTGTGGTAATCAACTATTTGTGGATGAAAGTAATCGCTACGATCTCGGCACAAACGTTCATCTTACACATTGTAACATTTGTAATAATAAGTATCATTACGTAAATCATGTTAAGAAGTGGACTAATACTACTTTGATTTTCCTTTTTCAGAAGGGAAAGTGGTATGTAAATGATACTACTTTCATGAAGTATGATAAATGGTATTCTTTGGAAACTTATTTGAAAAAAGCGTATTATGATTATCACAATCAGAAACTTTCTTCTTTTTTCAAGTTTAATTATACTATTTTTAAAGTGATATCTCGCAAAACTACTTATTATTTTGGTTCAACAGAAGAACTTTATTCATTCTTCAAGAATGAAGAAGTTAAATCAATTAATTTTGAAAAATTAGTGAAAAATGGTTTGGATAGTAGTGTAAATTTTTATCGTATTAGAAATACTCATAATAGAGAAATAAAAATTAAAGTTGTTTCACCAAAATATATCATAGATTCACTTAAGAAAGTAGATGAGTTGAAAGAACTTTAATAATGCACTCATACATTTGTACATTGTATGGAAAAACTCTAGTAGGTAGATATACAAATAGAAAACTTCTATTAGAATTTTTAAAGAAAATAAATAATAAAGATATCATGCCTTACAGCATCGATGAATGTTATATAAAGGGAAGTAAGAAGAATCTTGAAGTAACAGAAGCATACATTGGCAAATACATGGTGAATGGATTCTTAAAGATTTATGATCCATTGGATAACGTTGCATATAGAATTTGGGATAGTCAAGATAATACAATAAATCCAAACTTGGTGGTAGAATGAAAGAATATTATTTTCCTGATAATCTTTTGGAAGAACTTGTTCTGAATGGTTGTATTAATTCTGATAAAGTTGAAAAAGCAAAGGAAGTTATTCAGAATAATATAGAGAAGTTCTCAGTTACTTACTGGACACCTACAGATATTTTGAATTTGATTGATTCTCTTGAAGATGAAGATGATCCTACTTATGCTAATGTGAAATTGACTGCTGAAGAATGTTTTTCTATTCTAAGGGAATTTTATTATAGGCAAGAGATTGATCAGCATAGTTGGGATATTTTGCAAGATATTATTGACACTTACATTGATTAATAATTTTGGAGTAAATCATGAAAAAGATTAAAGTAGTTCGTATTGGAGTTATGAATAATTTCAATTTCACTGAAACGGAAATGAACTATTTGCATAATAGATTTGATGATACTGATAATGTTGTTTTTGTGAATAGCAACAGTTTTGTTACTATTAAAAATGATTTCCCAAGTATTATCACTATTAATCCTTATTTTACTTTTGTTGAACCTAAAGGTAATCTTAGTAATATTCGTGCTTGCAGAATTAAGTATATTGCTGGAGCAAAAGAGTTTTATAACGAAGAATTTTATAAAGCTGTAGATTGGTGCATTGAGAATAATATTAAAATTCTTGTTACTTTTCAAAGATTCAGAAGTCATAAAACTTTGAATGAGTATGTTCAGGATGTCGATAAGTTTAACTTTGAAAAAGGTTGGCTCAGAGTTAAAAAAGAAGAGAAACTGAAAGCTAAGAAACTCATTGAAGCATATGTTTCTTTGACTAAACCAGTTATCAAGAATATTCTTTATTTTTGTGATTTCAAAGGGGTTGGTTGTTCTGGTTGCAACAATTGTATTAAATTGGTTACAAATAAAACCAAAACCAGTAATTATGATATCTATGGAATGAATCTTAGTTGTTCTGGAGATAGTGGAAAGTGCTTGTTTAATTGTCCTGATTGTTTTGCAAAGAAACTTCTTGCATTTACGAAAACTAAAACTCCTAAGTGTGATATTGTTTACAAAAATGGAAAGCAGAAAAATAAGGAGAATGACTAATGATTTACAGAGATGCTAAAGGTAGGTTTTGCAAGAACATAATTTTTACTATTATAGATAAAAATTATTACAATAAATGTAAATTAATGCTTGATTCATTTTTCAAGCATAATGCCTTTTATTGTAATAAAGCAATTGTATATTCATCTGATTTTCTATCATTCTCTGATGATAGAGTGGAAGTTAGACTGCTTAATAAAAACTGTCTAAAACATAATTATTCTAAAGCAGAAAATTTTGAAGCATTGAGAAGTATTTTTATAACTTCTCTCATAGATGAAGGATTTGATGAAATTACTTATGCAGATGTAGACCTTTATTTCTACAAAGCAATAAAATTTTACCCATTATCTGCAAATTCAAAACTTATTGAGTTCACTCCGCATTTTATTTATAGAGACTATTATTTTGATAGACTTAAAGATGAACTTGTCGGAGGGTATATAAATGGGGGTTTCTATAGAATCAAATCAGATGAACGCTCTAAAGAATTTTTCGTTAAACTCAATTATCTAATTGAAGAGTTTGACAAAGTTAAAGGAATTACTGCAAATATAAATTCAGGAGATTTTTGGCAGCAAACTCTTTTAAATTATTACAATATAATTGATAGACATTCAATTATTCATATTTCAAATGATCCATCTCTTAATGTAGGTTGGTGGAACTTTCGTGAAAGATTGGATTACGAAATAGCATTTTATCATTTTTCAGGCTTCGTTGATGGTAGTATTTTGTCAAAGTATTGTCACGAAAAAGTCCCAAATGAACTTAAAAAGTTGTATAGCACCTATTATGAAATGATAGAAGATGTAAAATAGTGGAGGTGATTATTTAAAATGGAATGGGAAAATTTAAGAAATTATCAGATTGATGCAATTAATTTTATTGCAAGAAAGCGTGGGCGTTGTTTGATTTCTCTGTGTCCGGGAGCTGGAAAATCTTATGTGGCTTTGTTTCTTAGAAAGAAATACCCAAAGCTGAAAAAAGTTTTAATTGTGTGTCCATCTTCTATCAAACTTCAATGGAAAACAGAAGTTGGAAAGATATTTCCAGAAGATTCAGCAATTGTATTGACTGGTAGTAGTCCAGATAATCCTAATCTTGCTGATAAAGATTTTGTAATCATCAATTATGATATTTTAAACCGTGATAAGAAAAATTCTTGGGCTGATTACTTGAAAAATCAAGGTTCAATTAGGACCCTTTGAGGCGTGAGCCTCATAGCAAAGAAAGTGAATTGCTGGAACGCC
>OGRD01000256.1_pt1 | contig 31405 bp, 30 predicted proteins | sample 1553441 | NCBI WGS metagenome assembly OGRD01 (sample SAMEA2580106, study PRJEB22360) | human gut metagenome | biome: human gut; feature: human-associated habitat; material: faeces | place: Denmark | collected 2008/2010
TAGTATGTGATTAGTATGTGATTAAGCGAATCCGACCATAGTCTGATAATACCCAATCCAATAAAAAAGACTTACAATACAACAAAAAAGATTAACATCACATACTTTGTAAAGTTAATCCGCCCCCTAAAATCCCTAGAATATCTAGAGCACCTAGATTCCCTAGAACACCTAGATTCCCTAGAACACCTAGAATACCTAGAAAATATCTAGAACACCTATAACCCCATAAAAAAAAAGAAAAGAAATAGAAAAAATCGAATACATTGCCCCCGCCCGCGAAGTGTCCCCGCTGCGGGCTTGCCAAGCCCGCAAAATTCTCCGTGAAAGCGTAAAAATATACCCCACAGACAAACAAAAGCCCCCTCGTACAGTATTATAATCCTTGTGAAATTATAGTCTCGGAGCAATAGGCGAGTGTAAATCCTGCGCCTATTGACAGAGCATCTTAATCCTTGTTTTAGTGGAAGATAGTCTCGGAGGAGTTCAATCCAAATTTTGTAGGTAGACTTTATTATGTCTTAATCCTTGTTTTAGTGGAAGATAGTCTCGGAGAGCATACTATGTAACTCTCTGAAAACCAATAGACTGAATAAAAAGACCGCTCGTTTTATTCCAAAAAAGTGTACCAAAACGCACTGCAAAGGTACACAAAATAATCCAATCACACAAGCCCATTAGGCAGTTTTCATGCATTTCTATCCTTTTCCTCGCACACATAGCAACCGTCACGATAAAAACAAGCAATTGTTACAACATCCCACAAGCCCAAATGAAGAAATTAATGTCTAATTATATGGCAATTAATGTTTCCCCTTCTATTCTGGGACTAGTAGAGTTCTAATCGCAATTAACGGGGTTTTCCCCCCCCGAAACCTATCGGTTTTAATGGCACTTTAATGGAGTTTAATGGAGAACCCAATGACATCCGCAGCAAAAGAAATTAATGTTTTCCCTGCAAACAAAACAGGCTGCCCGACATCGTCAGACAGCCCGTCAGTTCGGTCTATATAGCCCACACCTTATTATATAGGGGTTATGCAGTCCGGTAGAAACAGTTTTGCGGATTAGAACTTATAGCGAACACCGAGGGTGATACCCGAGTAGAGACCTGCACCATAGAAGCCTGCACCGCCGTCGTAGAAATATGCACCGATATTCGGACGCCAGTCGAAAGAGAGTTCCAGCGGGAACCAGAAATCGTAACCTACACCAATGTGTCCGACAACACCTGCATAACCACCGGTAATACCCCAGATGAAACCTGCGCCGCCACCGACACCCATAGCCCAATGCCACTCACCTTTGTTATTCCAAGGGATAGAGGTATTGAACGGGTCGATCCAATCGTAGGTACAAGTTGCACCAATACCTGCAAAAGCAGGCACCTCAACAGCCAAGTCAATCATATTAGCAGCACCCAAGTTGTGCTGATATGAGAACGATACACCGTAACCAAGGTTTACACCGATTGCACGGGGTTGTGCATTGACATACGCAACGCTCGCAATTGCCATCAAGGCAACAAGTAAGTACTTTTTCATACTGAAATTAAATGTTATTATAGAATGATTTGATTAGTTAGCCATATTAGGATTACTGCTGTACCATACATACGCAGCGCCACGACCCTGCGTCTCATAAGTGCCGTTGTAGTTGGTCAGTTTGCCACGCAAGATAACAAAGTCACCTACCTGCACTTGCGATATGTCGGTAAACTTCTTCTTTCCTACGGCATACACTTGATAAGCATAGAAAGTCGAAACAGCCGATGCATCCGAGGTCGGCGCAATGATAAAGTTCGCATTGCCAAAGCCGCTAATCGCCGTAGCGCAGTCGCTATTCACACTGCGGATATAGCCTTTTACATACACGCTATCTGTCGTACTCTGCCCGCTGCTAAGCGTTTCGCACAGCGCATTGGCTTGATACACATTCAGCGTACCTTCCGGCACTACCACACCCTCGGGGTCAGGAGTAATAAGGGTCGTATCAATCTTTCCGTTAAAGATAGGGTTGCTCGAAGAATAGATATGCGCCGCACCACGCCCCACGGTCTCATAAGTACCGTTGTAATTAGTCAGTTGCCCATAGATTACCACATAGTCGCCTGCGGCCACCGCCTCGGCTGATTGCAGTTTCTTTCCCTCTTTGCCATACACTTGATAGGCATAGAAAGTGCGGGTGGACGACCCCGTGCTTACATCCGACATATAAAACATCGCATTGCCATAACTCGTTACGGCATTAGCATGCCCCGAAGCCACATTCTGCACCCAACCCTTTACATAGTATTTCTCCGTAGTGCTAGTGCCGCTGGCTAATTGCGAGCAGATTGCGCGTGCTTCAGCCACGGTAATGGCACTGTCGGGTATCTCCACACCCTCGGGAGCAGGAGCAGAGGGAATGGCGTCCGGATTATGATCATTGTTGCCCGGACCGTTGATATAAGGCGGTTCTTGACAACTCACAACGCTGATGGCTATTGCCAAAAGGGCAAAAAAAAGTGTGCGGGATGACTTCATCTGTATCAGTTTGTAGCGTAATAAAAAAGTATTCTGCTTTCGTACAATGGCATAACCCTGCGAGAAAGCGCACAAAGGTAAGCAAATTCTCTGATATACACAAACATAAAATAAAAAAACGCATATTTTTATCGAAAAATTTGTCGGTCTCAGAAAAATGTAGTAACTTTGCGCGCTTTTTCGTGGGAAGGGCTTTTGTATTGCTCTTCGCGGATTGGCAGAAGATTGGGGGTGCTTCCTACCAAGTCCCCCGCCACTAACAGGAGGAAAAAACTATAGCAACAACACCCAACAGACCACAGCGTGGTCGCGTAGAAAAAGAGATGCCCAATCGTATCAACGATAAGATTCGCGGCGTCAGTGAAGTTCGCCTCGTAGGCGACAATGTAGAGCAAGGTATCTACTCATACCAAGCCGCAATGCGTATGGCAGATGAGCAGAACTTAGACTTGGTGGAGATTTCTCCCAATGCTGCACCTCCTGTTTGCCGAATTCTCGATTATCAGAAGTTCCTTTATCAAAAGAAACGCAAAGAGAAAGAGGCTAAGGCCAACTCGAAGAAGATGGAGGTCAAGGAGATTCGTTTCGGACCGCAGACCGATGACCACGACTACAACTTCAAGTTGAAGCATGCGCAAGAGTTCCTCAAAGAGGGCAACAAAGTAAAAGCGTATGTGTTCTTCCGCGGGCGTAGTATCGTCTTCAAAGAGCAGGGTGAGTTGCTGTTGGCGCGTTTTGCCAACGACCTCGCTGAGTATGGCAAACCCGAGGCGGTTCCTAACCTCGAAGGCAAGCGAATGATACTCAACCTCTCGCCCAAAAAGCAATAAACCCATTTTGCCTCCTCCGGGCTTTGTGCAATAGCCAGTCTATCTGCTTTCGTAGCAGGCAGACGGTCCGCAAAGCCGCGAGGAACACACGGTGAAAAACAAGGGTCAAAAGGCTTCCCCCTTAGGCTGCCTGAGACCTTATTTAATAACTCATAAAAACTAAACAAAATGCCAAAGGTAAAAACTAATTCCGGTGCAAAAAAGAGATTTACTCTTACCGGAACCGGTAAAATTAAGCGTAAACACGCTTACAAGAGTCACATTCTGACTAAGAAAACCAAGAAACAGAAACGCAACCTTACTCATGTTGCAATGGTGGATCAGACCAATATGCGCTCGCTCCGCGAGATGCTTCTGCTCCGCTAAGTATTAACCACCAAAACTAAGTAGAACAACTATGCCAAGATCAGTAAATCACGTCGCTTCTCGTAACCGTCGTAAGAAGATCATGAGCCTCACAAGAGGCAATTTTGGTGGCCGTGCCAATGTGTGGACTGTTGCCAAAAACACTTGGGAGAAAGGTCTCCAGTATGCTTATCGCGATCGCAAGACTAAGAAACGCAATTTCCGCGCTCTGTGGATTCAGCGTATCAATGCCGCTGCTCGTTTGGAGGGTATGAGTTACAGCCAACTTATGGGCGCACTCAAAAAATCGGGTGTCGTTATCAACCGCAAGGTGTTGGCTGACCTCGCTATGAACCAGCCACTCGCATTCAAGGCTATCGTCGAGAAAGCAAAAAACAACTAAGAACCTAATTCACAAACTTGCGTTTGTGCAGAATGTTAGCAAAAGGGAGCATACCTTCGGGTGCGCTCCCTTCTCTGTTTATTTTTGTATTGAACTAATTATTTCAAAGATATTTAGGGCAAAATTTGCAAATGTACGCAAAAAAGGGTATCTTTGCACTCGCAATACAAAATGAGGACTGCAAGCAAGAGGATAGGTATTGCTAATCGAACTAATGTATATTGCCATAGCAGGAAATATCGGTGCCGGAAAGACAACGCTAACCAAGATGTTAGCACGCCATTACGGTTGGGAGCCACGCTTCGAGAGCGTGCGTTTCAATCCCTATTTAGAGGACTACTACACCGACATCCCTCGTTGGTCATTCTGCCTCGAAACCTATTTCTTAAAGGAGCGATTCAAGGATATGTTGGCTGTACAAGCCGCTGAAAACACGATCGTACAAGACCGTAGCATCTTCGAGGGAGTGTATGTGTTCGTGGCCAACAACTACCACCGTGGCGACCTGTCAGAGCGGGACTACCATACTTATATGGAGTTGTTCGAGTTGATGAAACTCAAGATGAAACGCCCCGATATGATGATCTATTTGCGCAAGTCCGTGCCGAGCCTCATCGCTCAAATACAAAAGCGAGGACGAGACTACGAGAAAGGAATGCAGATCGACTACCTCAAAGATCTCAACGACCGATACGAGGAGTTTATCTACCACCTATACGACGGCAAAGTGCTGGTCATCGAGTCCGATAACTTAGATTTTGAGCATAATGCGGCAGATTTTCGGTATATCATCGACAAGATTGATGCGCAGTTGTTCGGACTATTCTGATTGAAACACAATTAATTACAAGAGATATGCATATAGCGATAGCGGGAAATATCGGTTGTGGCAAGACCACACTCACCAAGATGTTAGCGAAACATTATGGTTGGAAACCTGCCTTTGAAACCGTAGAGTTCAATCCCTATTTGGAGGATTTCTATGCCGATATGAAGCGGTGGGCATTCAATCTGCAGATTTTCTTTCTCAATAAGCGTTTCAAAGATGTAGTGGAGATTTCCAAGTCGAACGACTACATCATCCAAGACCGCACTATCTACGAGGATGCGCGTATCTTTGCGCCCAACCTTCACGACCAAGGTTTTATGTCCGACCGTGATTTCGACAACTATCAAGACCTCTTTGATCTGATGATGTCCTTGGTCAAAATGCCCGACCTGATGATTTATATCCGTGCTTCTATCCCTACTCTGGTGGCGCAGATTCAAAAGCGCGGACGCTCCTACGAATCCGGCATGCGTATCGATTACTTGCAAGGTCTCAACGATAAGTACGAGAAATGGATCAGCGAGTACAAAGGCAAACTGCTGATTGTGGACGGTGATACCATCAAGTTCGGCGATAGCGCAGACGATTTCCGCAAGATTACCGACCAGATAGATGCCGAGTTGTTCGGCTTGTTCCCCTTCGAGCGAACCGACGAGGTGGGCAAAGAGATCTGACAACGGCAGACACCTTGATAGAAAAATTCTTAGAATATATTGCCATCGAGAAAAAATACTCGCAGCACACGGTAGATGCCTACCGCGATGACTTGCGAGATTTTTGTATGTTTTTGGGGCTGACCGATGTGTCGGAATTCGACCCTACCCGAGTGGACGAAACCGATGTCAAACAATGGTTGCTCCACCTCGTAGAAGTAAAACACAACCGGCCGCGTAGCGTGCGGCGCAAACTCTCAAGCCTGCATAGCCTATACAAATTTCTCCTGTCGCAAGAGATAGTCAAGCGCGACATCACCCGTCGTGTCATCGCGCCCAAAGCCGACAAACCGCTGCCCGTGTTCTTCAAAGAAGGGGAGATGGAGCGTGCCACCGAGATGGATGCCGAGGCAGATGATTTCGAGTCGATACGCAACTGCCTTATCATCGAAATGCTCTACCAAACGGGTATGCGTGAGGCTGAGTTGATCGGACTCAAAGATACCGATATCGATTTCAGTCTGCAGCAGATTCGCGTCTTCGGTAAGCGCAAAAAAGAGCGGGTAATACCTATCGGTGAATCGCTTATCTCGCAGATTCACACCTACTTAGAGGCACGCGCCGACTTGCTCAACGGTTTTCCTGCTCCCGCTTTTTTCGTGCGCAAAAAGGTGCGCTCGGGCGAGATAGCACCGCTCGGCAGCACAACTGTCTATGCTATTGTTCGTGCGCGTATGGGCGAAGTCAGTACGCTCAAGAAACACTCCCCCCATGTTCTCAGACACACTTTCGCCACTACTATGCTCAACAACGGTGCAGACATACGCACCATACAAGCCCTCCTCGGGCATGCACGCCTATCCACCACACAAATCTACACCCACACCACCTTCGAGCAGGTGCGTGAAGAGTACAACTTCGCCCACCCACGCGCGCAGAAAAAGCAGAGAAACCCCCGCTCTGCGAATAGCAATACCCAGGACAGCCTTTCCAATAACGGCGACACAAAAAAAACAATCTCCGAGTCCGGCAAGAAAAACTCCTGATACAACTTACATATTGCTATTTTCTTTCCTATTTTTCTTTCTTTTTGTCATCCCGACTTTGTCGAAACTTCGTCGAACTCTTGTCGAGACCTCACCGAGACCAAAGCCTGTCTGTCCTAAGTGTCATTTTGCTACTTTTCCTTTCCGAACGCTTACAAATTGATTTTTTAGACATTTGTGTGCCTATATAGATGCAAAAATGGTGTGGGACGATGTTATTTCCCGATTTTTACTATCTTTGCTGACAAGTTGTTGCGTATGTGCAGAAAAAATTGTAACTTTGCACGCTCAATCTGCGCTTTGCGTACGCCATTCAGATAAGACCCAAAACGCATCATCGAGCAACAGAAACATTCGACTAAAAATGCAATAGTATGGAAACATTTGAACAACTTTGTCAGAACCGACGCTCTATACGCAAATACACTTCTCAACCTGTAGAGAAGGAGAAAATCGATTATATCCTCCGCTGTGCACTGATGTCCCCCGCTGGCAAACGCCTCAATCCGTGGGAGTTCTATGTCCTCACGCAAGAGCCGGTACTGCGGCAATTGGCAGCCTGCAGAACCTACGGAAGCGGGATGTTCAATACCGCTATGGCCGCCATCGTGGTGGCTCTCGATACTTCTATTTCCGATACTTGGCAAAGCGACGGAGCCATCGCAGCACAAGACATCTTGCTCGCCGCTTCCGATGCGGGACTGGGGGCTTGCTGGTGCCAAGTCTATCAGCGAGAAGGCGCAGAAGAGTTGGTGCGCTCCCTTGCCGGTATCCCCGAAAACCTGACGGTGCTTTGCGTCATCTCCCTCGGGTACAAAGATGAGGAGCGTAAACCCTACGACACGGATAAACTGCCTTATCAGAAAGTGCACTGGTGCTAACTCTGCCAACCCTATCACGCACGCATTCAACACAAGATACGATATATGAAACCTACAATAGCCATTACTGCCGGCGACATCAATGGAGTCGGCTACGAAGTAATTCTTAAGTCAATCAGCGACCCGCACATCTGCGAGATATGTCGCCCTATCGTCTATGGCAACGCCAAAGTGGCTCGGCAGCACGCCCACACACTCGGCGAGGAATACTCCAACATACAGTTCAACCTCATCGACAACCCGAAGCAGGCCAAAGATGGACGGCTCAACCTCATCACCTGCTATGCTGACAACACGCCGTTGCGCTTCGGCGAATCAACCCCCGAAGCGGGAGCGGCTTCGTTCGCTGCCTTAGAGAGGGCATGCGCCGACATCAAAGCCGGATTGGCAGATGCCCTCGTTACCGCACCTATCAACAAAGAGAATATCCAGTCCGACAAGTTTCATTTCTCCGGACACACCGAGTACCTGACTTCGCTCTTTGGGCAAGACAAGCACGACAGCCTGATGATGATGGTCAGCGAGACCATGCGTGTGGCTTTGGTCTGCAACCATGTGCCAGTGTCGAAGATACCCGAGATGATTACCGAGGAGCGTATCCTCTCCAAACTCGCCGTACTGAACACCACACTCCAAAACGATTTCTCTATCGAACGCCCGCGCATAGCCGTTCTAGCGCTCAACCCGCATGCCGGCGATAACGGACTGATTGGTACCGAGGAGCAGACAATCATTCGCCCTGCCGTAGAGAAAGCCAACGAGCAGGGGATCCTTACTTTTGGTCCCTACTCTGCCGATGGTTTCTTCGGTAGCGGTAAGTTTAGCCACTTCGATGCCGTGCTCGCTATGTACCACGATCAGGGTCTTATCCCCTTCAAAGTACTGGATATGAGCGGGGTCAACTACACAGCCGGACTGCCCGTCGTGCGCACCTCGCCAGACCATGGTACGGCCTACGACTTGGCAGGGAAAAACGCCTCCAACCATCAGAGTTTTGCGCACGCCCTCTATATGGCTATCGACTTGCTCCATACACGCGCGACCAATAAGGAGTTGAAGAAAAACCCCTTACAGTTTATCCCTAACGAAGAACGAGAAGACCGACGCCCACGCCGTGAGTTCGTCGATTTTAAGACCACCACTGCGCCTGCCGATACAGCCAAAGAGCAATAAAGCATCCGTAGAAACTATCAACGAATAAAACATAAAATACAAATATGACAAGCAAAGAAATCAGACAATCCTTCTTGGATTTTATGGAGAGCAAAGGGCATCATATCGTGCCTTCTGCGCCTATGGTTATCAAAGATGACCCTACGCTGATGTTCACCAACGCAGGTATGAACCCGTGGAAAGGCATTATCCTCGGTAACGACCCTATCAAATATCCCCGTGTAGCCGATTCGCAGAAATGTCTGCGCGTCAGCGGTAAGCACAACGACCTCGAGGAGGTGGGACACGATACCTACCACCATACGATGTTCGAGATGCTCGGCAACTGGTCGTTTGGCGACTATTTCAAGCAAGGGGCTATCGACTTCGCATGGGAATACATCGTCGATGTACTCCATATCGACCCCAAGAACCTCTACGCCACAATCTTTGAGGGCTCGCCCGAAGAGGGATTGGAGCGCGACAATGAGGCCGCCGCTATCTGGGCAAAGCACCTGCCTGCCGACCATATCCTCGAAGGCAATAAGCACGACAACTTCTGGGAGATGGGCGATACAGGACCTTGCGGACCCTGCTCCGAGATACATGTCGATAGCCGCTCCGAAGAGGAGAAAGCCGCTGTCCCCGGGCGTGAGTTGGTGAACAAAGACCACCCGCAAGTCATCGAGATTTGGAACCTCGTCTTCATGCAATACAACCGCAAAGCCGACGGCTCGCTCGAAGGACTTCCCAACAAAGTCATCGATACCGGTATGGGCTTCGAACGACTGGTGCGCACGCTGCAAGGCAAACAGTCCAACTACGACACCGATGTCTTCCAACCTATGCTCCACAAGATAGGCAAGATTTGCGGTTGCACCTATGGCAAAGACGAGAAAACCGACATCGCTATGCGTGTCATCGCCGACCATATCCGCACCATCGCTTTCGCCATCACCGACGGTCAGTTGCCCGGTAACGAGAAAGCCGGATATGTCATCCGCCGTATCCTGCGCCGAGCCGTGCGCTACGGATATACTTTCCTCGGTCAGCGCGAGGCATTTATGTTCCGATTGATACCGCAACTGATTGAAGATATGGGCGATGCCTACCCCGAACTGCGCAAGCAGGAGCAACAGATTATCCCCGTCATCAAGAGCGAGGAAGAGGCTTTCCTCCGCACGCTCGACAAGGGTATATCGCTGCTCGATAAACTGATGAAAGAAGCCAAAGGCAAAGAGATATCGGGTGTGGATGTCTTCACCCTCAAAGATACCTACGGTTTCCCGCTCGACCTGACCGAACTCATCCTGCGTGAGAACGGATTTACCACCAACGAGGAGGAGTACAACCGCGCTTTGGAACGCCAAAAAGAGATGGGACGCTCCGCCAACAAGCAAGACTTGGGCGATTGGGTTGTCCTGCGTGAGGGCGATACCGAGTTTGTAGGCTACGACACACTGGAGGTTGAGACCCAAGTGCTGCGCTACCGTAAGGTGAGCCAAAAAGGCAAAGAGTTCTACCAAGTAGTACTCTCGAAGACTCCCTTCTACGCAGAGATGGGCGGACAGGTAGGCGATACCGGTATGCTCGGTACGGCTCGCATCATCGATACCAAGCGCGAGAACAACCTCGCCGTACATATCTGCACCGAGTTGCCCGAGGTCATCGATGCACCGCTGACGGCGCGTGTGGATGCCGACCGCCGTCAGGCTATCGCTTGCAACCACACCTGCACCCATATACTCCACTATGCCCTGCGCACCGTCCTCGGGCAGCATATTGAGCAGAAAGGTAGTCTTGTTACGCCCGACTCGCTGCGTTTTGACTTCTCTCATTATCAAAAGGTTACACCCGAAGAACTGCGACAGGTGGAGCAACTCGCCAACCGCCTTATCCGTGAGGACTACCCGCTTGAGGAGAGCCGCCATACCCCAATCGCCAAAGCACGCGAGATGGGTGCCATGGCTCTGTTCGGTGAGAAATACGGCGATGATGTGCGTGTCATCAAGTATGGTCCGTCTATCGAGTTGTGCGGTGGTTGCCATGTGTCGTCCACAGGTCGAATAGGCTCCGTGCGTATCCTGATGGAAACCAGCGTGGCAGCAGGCGTGCGCCGTATAGAGGCAGTTACTGCCGACAAGGTGGACCAACTCTACTATGCGCAGATAGATATGCTCAACGGTTTGCGGGCTTTGTTCAACAACGCCCCCGACCTCGCCGGTGCCGTACAGAAATCGGTGGCAGAGAATCAGTCGCTCAAGAAAGAGATAGAGACTTTCATGGCAGAGCGTTTGGAGCAGTATCGCGACCGACTCATCGAGCGTGCTGAGGACTACCATGGTATCAAACTGGTGCGCATACAAGGCGTAGTGCAACCCGACATGGTGCGTGGCGTGCTGCCGCTCTTGCGCGGTAAGTTCACCGATATGCGCTTTGCCGTTGTCGGGGCTACCACTTGGGAAAGCAAACCGATGATCTCCGTCTTCCTCTCCCAACCGATGGTCGATGCCGGGCTGCACGCCGGGCAGATGATCAAGGCCGCAGCCAAGCAGATACAAGGTGGCGGCGGCGGACAACCCTGGATGGCTACTGCAGGCGGACGCAACGCCGACGGACTGCAAGCCGCTATGGATGAGTTACTTACGATGTTGAACGCTTAATACTCATTTTCCCCGCCGCAGAGAACCGCTGACCTTCTCTCTGCGGGCGTAAGGGATAAACTCTTTATCGCTTGAAAACGCTTACACGGCATCTGCCGGAGAAATATCGTTCCGCTGTTCGGTTCGTTTGCGTCGGCGCATTCGGAACGGCGTTGCAGTATGGTATCTACTACCTCTGCCTCACTCTCTTTGAGTATTTCTGCCCCGAGATGAGTGTCAAAGTTACACTTGCTTTTACGCTCGGGTTTGGTATGGAGATGATTAGCAACTATCTGCTGACCAGTTTCTATACCTTCCGTACACGCCCCAACATCAAAAATGCAGGTGGTTTCTTGCTCGGGCGATTGGTCAACTATTTTATCCAACTCGGTTTCTTACATCTCCTTATATATATAGGGCTGTCAGAAGAGTGGTCGGGTATCGTAGCGATTGTCCTTGCCGGTATCATCAACTATTTTGTTTTGGTACCCTTCTATAGCAAAAAGAAATCCGAAAAGAAAAATCGCGTATGAAAATCTATCGTGCAAATATCCTCTTTACGCCTACGCCACAAGCCTTTCAGGTGATCGAGCATGGCTATATCGCTGTGGATGACAACGGCTTCGTCGCCGGCGTAACTCGTACCTTACCGGCTCGTTTTGCCGATGTGCCGGTTACTGATTTTGGCGATGCCTTGCTCATTCCTGCGATGAACGACCTCCATGTGCATGCCTCGCAGTACCGCAATCTGGGTATTGCTATGGATGAGGAACTCGTGCCGTGGCTCAACAACTACACCTTCCCCGAGGAAACCCGTTTCAGCAACATACACTACGCCGAGGCGGTCTATTCGCGCTTTGTGCACGACTTGTGGCTCAACGGTACCATGCGTGCGTCGATCTTTGCTACTAGCCATCTCAAATCCACTCTGCTCCTATGCGAATTGCTCGATAAAGCCGGATTAGGAGGGGCTGTAGGGTTGGTGGCAATGGATAGAAACTGTCCTGAGAAACTGCAAGTACCCCCTACACGGTTTATGTTCGATATGATGGAGTTTGCGTTTGCAGCAGATGATTACCCGCTTATTCTTCCTATCCTCACACCGCGTTTCATTCCGGCTTGCTCACCCGAATTGCTCCGTATAATGGGCAGTATGGCGCAAAAGACAGGTATCGGTGTTCAGTCCCACCTTAGCGAGAATCGCTCTGAGATAGAATGGGTGCACCAACTCGAACCCGAAGCATCTTGCTATGGCGATGCCTACTATCGCTATGGTTTGTTTGGCAACGCCTCTCCCACGCTGATGGCACATTGCTGCTACTCCCAAGGCAAAGAGTTAGACCTCATGCAAGCAAACGAAGTGATGGTGGTGCATTGCCCGACCTCCAATTGCAATCTCGGTTCGGGTATTGCTCCCGTACGCACTTTCTTGCAGCGAGATATCCTTGTGGCACTTGGCAGCGACATCTCGGGCGGGCATCATCTCTCGATGTTCCGCGTGATGCAATATGCTCTGCAAATGAGCAAGTTGCAGTATGCACAGAGTGAGGGCAAGTTACCATTCCTCTCGCTCTCTGAGGTATTTTATATGGCTACCAAGGTAGGGGGTTATTTATTCGATCAAGCAGGTTCTTTCGAGAAAGGTAATGCTTTCGATGCACTCGTGATCGATGATTCGTCGCTCAACGCTACCCTGAAACCGCTCAAGCCATACACCTTGCTTCAGCGCCTCGAACGCTTTATCTATCTGGGTGATGACCGGCAGATTACTCACCGTTTCTGCCAAGGTCGCGACCTCCCCGAACCAAAGATTATTCATAATTCTTAATTCATAATTGCCTGCTCTATGCTTCACATTCCTTCTCCCGACAACAAACGCCTCGTTTGGTATCTTGCCATGGAAGAGTATATGGCACAACATGTTGCAGACCAAGAGATTTTCTTCTCGTGGATTGTTTCGCCTACGGTCATCTTTGGTCGTCATCAAGTGATGGAAGATGAAGTGAATATCCCTTTCTGCCGTGAGCACGGTGTGCAGATGTACCGTCGCAAGAGTGGCGGAGGTTGCGTCTATGCCGACCGTGGCAACCTCATGCTTTCCTACATCACGCCCGACACCCATAGTGAGCAGGTCTTCCAACGCTATCTCGACATCATCTCCGATGCGCTGCGCCAACTGGGGTTCCCCGCCGTCAAGTCAGAGCACAACGACATCCTCATCGACGGGCATAAAGTGTCGGGTAATGCTTGCTACGCACTGCCCACAGGCACGATTGTGCATGGCACTCTGCTATACAATGTGGATTTCAGCGCACTGCAACAGGCAATCACCCCCTCCAAAGAAAAACTGGCGAAACATGGCGTCCATTCGGTGCGTCAGCGAGTGGGCAACTTGGTCGATTTGCAAGGTATGATTCCTGATTTTGAGCAACATACCAATGCCGTAGCCATGCAGAGCATTGAGAATATCGCCAAGTATTTCGGCGACACCTTGTGCAACCGGTCGCGCGCCCTTACCCCCGAGGAAATCGCTGCTATCGATGTCATCGAGCAAACCTATCTCGCCCCCGCTTTCATTGCCGGCAAAGCATAATCCATAGGTCCCCCCTGCAAGGCATAATCCATAGACTGCGTTGGTGCTTTTTTCCCCCCATAAACAGCGTAGATGCTTACTCCAATAGGCAGTTTAGGTACTTACTCCAAGCCCATAGACTGCGTTTGCACTTACTCCATAGACCGTATTGGTACTGACGGATGTATTCTCAGTCGAGCATAATAAATCCTGCCCAATAGACGGGTTCCGGGTATTTTTTGCGGGTGGCGTTTTGAGCATTGCGGAAAGCGGTGTGCTTGTCTTGCTTAAAGGTGGTCAAGTTGCGATAGAACTCAGTCATAAAGAATTGTGTCGGTTGATCTTTCACACTCCAAAGGGTCATAATGATTGTTTTAACGCCTGCTTGTTTGAAGGCGCGTTGAAGCCCAAATACGCCCTCTGAAGTAATATCTCCGAGAGCCGTTTGGCAAGCAGAAAGTACCAGCAAATCACAGTCACGAAGGTCTAACAGGGCAATCTCTCTCGCAGTAAGAACACCATCTTGTACCCCTGTAGGAAGTGTAGAAGCATAGCCCGATAAAGCCGTATTGGCACCAGCAAAAAGCAAAGCACAGCGATCTAATGGTTCTATGGTCGATTGCGTACTTTCACTCTCATGCATCTGTCGAGCGAAATAGTCTTGTTTTCTGGCTATCGGTTCTGACCAGTAAATACCATGTGTGCTGATATGTATGATATTCTTATGCTTGCCACTTAAAGACTTAAAAGACTCCTCATTAGCAGACTTAGAAATATATAGTTCTACAGATATATGCTTTTTGCGCAGCAAAGTATTGATTGTTTCCGCTTCTTTTTTAGTCCACGGCAAATACCTGACACTACCGCGATTGAGTTGCAAATCGCGAGAAGCCGTAAATATAGCCGATTGGTATGGTTTATGCGCAGCCATTAAATCACGATTGGACACATCATATTGTATTCCACCATAGATTACCGCAGAGGTTGGTTTATGCCGGTTTTGAAGGGCTACTATTTCGCGTGTAGATGACAAACGAACCATACTAAAATGTTCTGACATAATAGACTGCGTATCATACGGCAGTGTCTCTAATGGGATATTATGCAAGAGACCTGTCGGCACAAAATAGATAGTCTTGACATTGAGAGTATATGGTAGCAATTTGCTCCATATACATTGCGATAATTCATTGCGTTTGATATATGCGCCATCCGATGTAGCGGGTTTCATACAATCTAATAAATCTTGTTTTCTACACAGAGTAACGATTGTCGGATAGGAATTCTTGTAATTCAAAAGCAATGCTGCATAATAGGTAGAATCCACATTTTCCGAAGGAACGCACTCTATAAATTCAATCGCCAATTCTCCATTCTGCATACTATGCCGAATAGATTCTATACTTGGACACAATGTTTGTATGATGGCAGTAGAATCCATATATCTAAACACTATTTCTGCCTCCAACTGATTGATACGATTAGTAATAGAATCGTATTTATAGTTGTGCGGCGTATGCTTTTGCTGCTGTTTTAACTGCATCAGTTGACGATATACCGATGAAGTTCTAACCGTATCGCTTCCAAATAAGAAATTATTAGTATTAAGCAATAATGATTTCTGAAATAGTGCTTGCTGATAGGCTAATTGGTTCAGAGTGCCGATATTTCGCAAGGCTGCAATGTGATTTACGCTATGCAATTCGGTATTGAAATTTGAAGGAAAAGCGGCACGATTTTCCTCTGCATATATCTCTTTGGGAAATCCATTGGGCATACTCTCTGACAAACAATGTGGCTTGACATACATATCTATATACAACAATACCAATTTATCATAGAGGCGTTGATATGATAGGTATATTTGTTCCGTTGTACCGATATGCTCCATACTTTTTGCCCTAATGAGTTGATTATGAATGGAATACTTTGTTTCTCGTAGTAGGTATGTGGTCGTTTCATACTGTAAGAAAGCATCGGCAATAGAATCGGACAAGTTGGCATATCGTATGGCTGAGGCATAGTTGTTTTGATATAGACATTGCTCCGCCAAGATAGCATAGTAATCGTACATCAGATTAGGAAAAGCATCCATGTGTTGCAATCCCCAATACCCACCTAATAGATGCTTACCGTTTCTGATAAAAGACACGATATTGAAATCAGTAATACCCAAAAGATCAGCCAACATAGGTTCAACATCGTTGTCGACACTGCTCCGAGTAGTGCGTTGCGTCTGTATATCTATCCACATTTGTGCAGTAGATACAGCGACCGCATTGAATAACCGATCTCCTACCAAAGGAAATAATTCGATATTTTTTCTTCGGATAACCTCTAAACACCCATCTGCTTGCAGATATTGCGAGGCATTGCAATAGGCTTCCGCTAAACTAAACAAATCGGCAAAATAATCTCTTACATTAGCCGTCCACATATATCCGGGTGCATTGGCTATCTTGATACTGTCTTGAGCCACCCTATCTTGATAAAAGGTGATCCAATATGTCGGAGAGGCCGTAGCATACGAGATATTTTTATCTTTGTCGGAATGTAGATATACCGTTTTTGAGCGGAAGTCATTGCCTGCAATGATGCTATCGGAAAATTCATTCAACACGCTCCACGCAGACCAATAGCAAGCATTAGCATCGTTGCTATATTTGTTGGTTCCTATAGAATTTTGTATTTGTGTACCTAACTCCTGCAGTGCATGAATATCCTGCTCTAAGCGCACATTGAAATTGGGGATTCCTCTTTTTGCATCTGCTTGACGAATAAGCAGATTGATGTCAAACGATTGTTTCCGCCATTGATAGGCTTCTACCAAACGCCCATCCAGTTGATATGCCTGCGATAACAACGCCTGTATCTCGGCACGGTCTCCTGGACTAAAGGAATATCGGGACAAGAATTGCGGACACTCAACTGCAATCCTATCCCACAAATTTAGGACTTCACATAATTCCACATAATCAATTACAAAAGGTAGTCCGCTATCTGTAATATCCGGATTAGCAGCCACAACAGAGGTACTATCTAAACGAAGAAGATAACTTGCCGTGAGCGACAAATCAAATCGATTGTGCATACCATACGCATAAAACATCTGTGCAAGAAGTTGCGCATCCAAATCTCGTGGGTGCGCTTTGGCATAATGGGAGGCATAATCCATACCCTTTCTATATTCGCCATTTTCCATCATTCGAGTTGCCTTTTTTAGCGCAAGCGAAGATATACTATAACAAGAAAATGTATAGATAAGCGACAAAGCAAGCAGAATATATCGTTTCATAAATCGTGTTTTATAGGTCAAAATATAGCATTGTTTTTGTAAGTAGCAGGTGCTTCGATTACCGGGGTTTGAGTATTGATAATGATGCGTCGTATGATGTTGGTGAGAGAATTTTCCAATTGAACACAAGAAACAGATGCGAGTGCCAATTTCTGATTGTGTAAGGCATAAGTAAGCGAACCATGGCCTTGGTACTCGCGGTTGGATTGGTAAGGTTTGCAAGCGGAGATAAGTACCCAGTCGATGGGGGTAACGGCAGTAGCAAGTGTGTGGGGTGAGGAATGCGGTTGGGCAGTGGCAGTGGGCGGGATGATGAATGCGTCGGCGGTACCACGGATGACGATTGGGGCGGATGATGTATCGCCCGATAGATCATTGTTCAGTTCATCGGAGTCATCTCCGCGGGTGGAGTCGCCACTATGGCAGGCGTCGGCGATAACGATGATTTTGCCCGTGGTACCTACTCGGCGGCGGAGTGCATGCAGATAACGATTGAGTTCGTCGTCGATGATATGGTTTTGCCCTTCGTATTGCCCCTTGACATACGCAAGTTGCGCATCGTAAGGCACCCACGCTTCGTCCAGTCCATCGGGTTCATCGCCGTGGAGGTCGGTTACTTGCTGCCCATGCCCCGAAAAGTGGATATACACGATGTCGCCCATTTGCGCTTGGTCAATAAGACGGCGGAATGCATTGCGAATAGCCGAGGCTGTAGCCTGCGCATTGGCAAGAACGACGATGTCTTGAGGCAAGAAACCGTTGGTTAGGAGAATGTCCTCGACCAAGGGGATGTCCTTATCGCCATTGATAGTCGCCCATCCGCTACCTGCAGGATAGGCACCTATACCGATAACCAAGGCTCGCTTGGTAACCGCCGACAGCGGGCAACAGGTAAGAATAGCGATACCAAGGCATAGTATGGAGAGTAGGCGACGCAAGGGCAGAGCAATTAAGAATTATTAATTAAGAGTTAGAGTTGATCTAAGTACTGCTTTGCTTGCGGGGCAAACAGACCTCCGTCGTCTGCGATCTGACGGAGCAATCGTTTCGCACGGAAGATATGCCCTTGGTACATCTCACATAGTGTGTAGAGCCACTGTGCCTGCTCGTATATCTCCCGACATTCCTCCGAGGACATAGTCGGTAGCGGTTGGGCGGTCTGCTCCATAAGCGAACGCGCCATAGGTGCGGCTTCGCTCCATTGCTCCGAAGCAACACATTGGTAGAGTTGCTCCAACTGCGTTTCTATAGGGTCGAGCATTGTACCTCGCATAGGTTCGATGGTGATCGACTGCGCAAACTGAGTGCTGAGTTGTTGCATTGTGCGCATAGCAGGCACGAGGACAATACACAAGCAGATCGCTGCTGCCACTGCGATAGAGGCAACTGAGATACCTGCGATCTTCCAACGCCGAGCGCGTTTGCGAGGCTGTTTATCCGAGGTCGGCTCGTCGGACGGAGCAATATCGCATAGTGGTTCGGAAGTTTCCGTATTGAGCAGTCCGGTTCCTACTTTGCGGTATGCTTGATAGCGGATTAGCGGGTCCATATCGGGCACAAATGCATTCCCGACCGCCATCTGCTCTTGAATACGCAGCATCATCTCTTCCTCTTGAAGTTGCTTTCGGAGTTGTTGCTCACGGATAGCGAGGATGATGTCGGACTGCAGTTCGGTTTCTTCTTGCAGCGTGCCGAGGGACGATGCAGAGGCAGCGTTGTGAAGTTCTTGCTCGAACTGCGCTTTCTCTTGGTCGGTCATTTGTCCGGCGAGATAAGCGTCGATACGGTCTGTATTATCAAAAGATGCCATGATGATTTGCGAAATAGGTTTTGAGTTTGTTCATACATCTGTTTTTCTGCGTCTTTGCGCTGTCGGCATTGGCATACTGCAACTCGGCAGCGATGACGCTCCACGACAGTTTTTCCCAATAGAACTTCTGCAAGAGCGGGGCGCAGGGTTCTCCCATACGGCTGACTATGGTAGAAAGACGCTTGTATCGCGCTTCGCGCTCGAAAGCGGAGAGAGTGTCGGGTATGAACCATTCGAGCATATTAACGGGTTTGCCGTTGAGGTTCTGCATATAGAGGCTGTTGAGCCGCTCCCACTCGGCTTGGCACTCGTCTTTGGTGTGGCTTTTGGCAAAGCGATGCATCGGTTCGTCCACTTGGACTAACCAAAGATAGTAAGGATCGTCTTGGAAGTTGTAGCCCGGCTGTTGCAGGGTGCTCTCCTCGGGAAAAGCGACATTCTTACCTTTGTTATTGCGCAACATCTCGAGTGCGACCCTTTCGCCAATGCCGTAGAGGTATCCGGCGAGCGACGAGGTGAGGCCGTCGGATGTCAGTCTGTCGCCCTGTATATTGCGCCAAAGGCGAATACATGTGTCTTGGAATATATCCGCCAACAGATAATCGTCTTTGATAGCAAACTTGCTACTGATGGCTTTAAGGAAATCGGCACGGAAAGCGGCGTAAAATCGATTTATGGTCTGCTGATCGTCCGTGCGGAAAGCGTTGATGTATTCTTGGTCCGTCATTGAAGGTTATGGGAGTGAAATTCGGGTGCAAAGATACGATTTTTTTAAGAATTATGCAAGAGTGAAGATGATTATCCGAAGCAACTGTGCCAAAATTGCACATCGTAGCTTCATATGCCATTGCTATCCGCTAACCGAGTCAACCAACCTCAGTATTAAAGCACAATGTGATCAACCTTTTTCAGAACGGCACATATACCGTCTATGTACCGTCTATCGCCCTACCACTACCCTACCACTCATCACCCTTATGCCATCTTTATATCACCTTTATACCACTCCTAAAAGCACCTTTTCTCTCCGCTCTCCCTATTCAAAATACAACCCCATATACGATAATGCAATCTCTACATTCTCTCCATTCGGGACAAAAGAACAGTTTAACGAATTAATCGTAATTGGCGGAGGATAAAAATAGTCATTTAAGGAGGTCCTTAATGGCTTGCATGGAGAACTTACACAATGCAAACACTAATTTAGTTTTTGGAAATTCATAGCCTAATAGTTGGTAGATATTTTTGGATTATTCTTGAATGCATTATTGGATGTTTTTGTATAGAAAAATGTATGGCAGTGTATGGCAATTATATGTTTAATCGTCAATTAACCGTTAACGGAGAACCTATGTACCCGCTGTGCAACAGCCTTCTCTACATTCTCTCCATTCGGGACAAAAAAGTTTTAATGGCTATTTACATGGCTTTTAATGGCCCCAGCCGGACACACAGAGAAAGAAATTTATGGATAATTACATGGCAATTATATGTTTAACCATCTATAGGGAATTTAGAGTAACAACATCAACATAAGCATACAAACGGCAATTATTAATTGAAAATCCATAATTATCTTGCATATCTCCAAAAATTGCACTATCTTTGCAGCCGAAATGCGACACATATCTCATTAACTGATAAAAACGAACTCATGCGCCATAGCAAACGACATATCAATTCTTCAGTACAACAAACTCCCTGCTATACCACTGTTAGCCACGCTATGCAACCAACTATGGGGCAGACTCCTCAATAAATAACGCAAGATAACAACCAACAAACAGATAAACTAATCAACCAACAAACTAATATAGCCTATGACAGACGAGCGGTAGGACCGCACGACATACATATTTAACCCAGTGTTATAAGCCGAACTTGAGTCTCCTGGAAACTTCGACAACTTTCAGAAAACTTCTTACATTTTCAAGCAAAAGCCTAAGCACTCGCGCCTACGGCGTGAGCTTTTGCGTAGATATTTGAAAATGTAAGGTAGTCGAAGACCTCAGGAACTCAAATGAAGCGAAAAGTCCACGCTTTGTTTTTATTGTATGGTGTTTCATCTCGCAAGTGTACAAAACGAAATATGGGTAACTAAATACCTAACAAATAAATACAAACTAAAATCTTTATCAGTTATGGCAAACATTCAATGGGGTACCAAAACTCCGGGTCACATCATTTATTTGGTTGACCAATCAGGCTCTATGAGCGGTGTTAATGAGAAAAAAGCAGCAGAGGCAGTTACTGCAGCAATGATGGAAACCTTAAAAGGTTGTATTAGTGGCACAGAAGTGCGCAACCGAGTATATGTTACCATTATTGGTTATGGTAACGAGGACGGAGTGTCTATTATTCGTGAAGGATGGATAGCAGACTTCTTGGAGGACTTACAGACTTGTAAAACGAACTCGACAACGATTATCGAGCCTAAATCTTATGGCATGACACCTATGGCCGAAGCATTTATGTTGGCTAATAAGTGTATTAGTACTTGGCTTTCGCAACGCCAATCGCAAGACGCGAAAGTTCCGGCACCGATTGTCATAAATATTACTGACGGATATCCGGATGATGTAAATACGGCAACCCAAGAGGCACAAAAGATTATGAATATCCAAACACGCGATGATGGAAATGTTCTTGTGTTCAATATCCATACCGATGATGCTACGGATGGTGTTGAAATAAAGTTCCCCGTAAACAAATCCGTTCTCAATGGTGTCCCGGAAGGAGAATTCTTATTCGATATTTCTAGTACGATGACGGATGATTTTGTTCGAGCAGCAAAAGCACAGCATTTTGAAGGAGTGCTGCCTGGTTCAAAAGGCTTTGTAGTAAATGCAAAGGGCGACACATTAGTGCGTTTTGTTACATTTGGCTCTGGAGTATCACAACACTAAACTTATGAAACTTCAGTGTTCAACATTTATTATGCCGCACATTGGGGATAAGTATTCCCAATGTGCGGATAGATTCGCAATAAGCGAAAATGGAAATCATTTTGCTATTGCAGATGGAGTCGGTGCATCTTTCTTTCCTGCAATATGGGCAGAGATAGTAAGCAAGGATTTTGTACAACATAGTGAATCTTTTATAGATAAAAATGTACTCGTAAATGAAGCAAGGCTTATTGGTGAATGGAACGACAAAGTAAAAGTGGCAACTGCTAATCTGTCCGATAAGGAAAATTTTTTGATAGAGATGGCAAAAGACAAGTGTGATTTTGCAGCCTGTACTTTTGTAGGATTGACCATAGACAAGGATAAATGGCACTGCCAAGCATTGGGAGATAGTTATTTGTTCATCCTTAATGATGAATATGAAATTATTGAATCTGTTGCATCACAACAAGGACAAGATTTTGATAATTTCCCTGAGTATTTTGCCAGTTGCCATGGAAAGAATAATGGCTCTGTTTTTGTTAAATCGGGAGATATATCAAACATTGCATATTTTGTACTACTCACCGATGCCATTTCTGACTGGTTTATTAAAGCAGATTCCAATAAGCGAAAAGCACTTGTTGAATTACAACATCTATGCGACTTTCGGTCTTTTATAGATGCAGAAAGAGCAAATAATGCAATGAAGGACGATGATACCACCGCTGTTGTTATCAAGGTCATTGCTGATGGTGAAGAAACTGTTTCTGTAGAACAAATAGACCCTACTGATATTGCTGCTCTGATTGAATCTGAAAGACATGAATCTGCAAAAAATACGGTTATCGAAACAATCAACAATGTAGATTCTTATGAACAAGAAAAGAACAGTATTGCAGAGGATGAAATAGAGAAAGGCAATACTAAAGCCAATGCAGTAGAAGAGTCTTGCACAAAAGAGAAATCTAATTCAGATAAGGAAATAGTCTCATCAAGTGAGGTTGAAAATGCTGACACATCAGAGATTTCTCCAATACAGTCCCTTATCCAAAGTATAAAAGATGACCTCCGAAAATTGCGTACTATTGCATGTAATAGAGGAATAGAACCCAATAGGCTCAGACTATTGGACGACTGCATAAAACTATTGGGAAAATTCGAATCTGCAATTACCAACAAGAAAAAACGATAAACAAGAAAAAATGGCACTACCAACAAAAACACAAATAAGCGACGCCGTCGAAAATAGTAGCAATATATTAGATCCCCAGTTGGCAGGTTTTTGCCCCATTAGTGGTATTTTTGGAGCAGAAATGTATTGTGGTGGGTTTTGTATAGTGTACCCGCTTAAAAATGCACAGGGGAAAAAATATGCTTTTCGCGTTTGGCATCAAGAGATAGATGGTATTAAAGATAGGATAAAAAAAATCTCTGATTATCTTCACCAAATCAATATACCGTATTTTGTTGAATTTGACTTTGTAGAGAATGCGTTGCGAGTTCCTGATGCATACAACGGCGACCAACAAATAGATGCTATTCGTATGGATTGGGTCTCTGGAGATAATTTGATGAAATATCTCAATAGCATCATAATAGGCAATTTGAGTGATGCAGAGAAAAAGGCAAAAATACAAGACCTCGCAGCCAAGTTCAAAGAGATGGTTATCATTTTGCACGAGAAACGCATCTCTCATGGTGATTTGCAACACGGAAACATTATTGTAACTCCACAACAAGAGTTAAAGTTAGTGGACTACGATTCGGTCTATGTGCCTACATTCATCGATGAGGTGCAGGTTACATCCGGATTAGTGGGATACCAACATCCGTGTCGTAAAGGTAATAACAAAATTGCAACAGAAAAAGATGACTATTTTTCGGAATATGTCATATATACTTCATTATTGGCATACGCTGAAGATCTCTCATTATGGGAAGTATTAGACGATGAGGATCATCCGCGTGATGAATATAGTTTATTGTTTAAGGAGGCTGACTTTCAAAGTCCTACTCAGAGTGCATTGTTTACAAAACTACGGCAATCTCAGAATCAAGACATCACAGAATTAGTAGATATATTGATTAGAGTTCTTCAAGAACCCGATTGCAAAAACTTGCAACCTTTGGAAACCATCTTTCCTGCAAAGCAAAAGTATTTGGAACAGTCTGGAGCAAAAGCCATAGATAAGAGTTTCTTGTCTCAATTAGTCAAGGAAAACAACCGACCGACCTATACAACTCCGACGATTAACATCGAATACGATGAAGAGGAAAAACGAAAACGATATTCACAAAATTATGGCATTATCTTCAAAAACACAAATTAGTGATGCCGTTGAAGACTCTTCGTCTTTTGTCGCGGCAGAATTAAAGGGATACAAAGCAGAAGCCGGCATTATAGGTCCTAAACAATATGCCGGTGGGTTCTGCCTTGTGTTCCCTATTACAAATGCAGGACAGAACAAAAAGGCATTGAGAGTCTGGCATACGGAGATTGTAGATATCAAGGAACGATATCGGTTAATCTGTGCAGATATATCCAAGGCTAATTTACCTTTTTTGTCTAATGCGGAATATATAGAACGAGGATTACAGGTAGGAACGGAGCAAATAGATATAGTATTGATGGATTGGTTTGATGGCTTATCCCTCAAAGATTATATCAATCAGATTATTGTTTCCGCAGACTCTGAAAGTGATAAGAAGAAAAAAATTCTATCCTTAGCAGACCATTTGCTGTATGTGTTTCAACAAATGCACAACGCACACTTTGCACATGGTGATTTGCAGCATGACAACATAATCATACTATCCAATGGCGATGTGAAATTAATTGATTATGATAACTTCTACTCACCATCACTGCAAAATCAATTTACTCAGACAACGACAGGATATAGTGGCTATCAGCATCCGCAAAGAACATATTTATCCAATCCTAAATCATCAGAAAAAGACGATTATTTTGCCGAATTGGTGATTTATCTCTCGTTATTATCGATTGCGGAGGACTTGTCTTTATGGGATATTGCTAAAGATGATGATTATGCTCTACTTCTCACTAATGACGACTATACCGATATTCAGCACTCGAACACATTTAATACTATAAAACAGTTTGGAGGAGAATTAGCAGTATTGTGTTTGATTTTAGAAGATTATATCAAGGCAAGCGACTTATCACTTCTTGAGCCATTTGATGTTGTTTTGGATAGACTGACCAAAGCCCCGGAGATTCTTGCTTTTTCTGCATCGTGTGGCACTGAATGTATCCAAGGTGATACGGTCTCTTTCCATTGGACGGTACAGAACTATACCAAGATTCTTCTCAATGGTGAAGATGTTACGGCTCTCGCTTCTACAACAAGGCGAGTTCAGTCGTCTTCTACCTTTTCGCTGGAAGTACACAATGGAATAAAAAAGACTTCGCAGACACTGAGTATTCGCGCTTATGGGAAGCCACATATCGCTCTAACAGCAAACAAGGTTCTCTTGCACCAAAATAAACCGGAACAGGTTGTACTCACTTGGGGAGTTCAAAATGCCTACAAGATATCCCTTCTGCAAGACGGACACACCATTGTCGAGAACTGCAATGCGGATGACAGTTATTCGTTTATGAGCGGTGCAACATCCACTTCGTTTGCCCTCAAAGTGGTAGGTCTTGACCAAAATGTTGTTCAGACAGAAACACTTGATGTCAAAGTATGTCCGGACGCTATCATCCATTTTACTACCGACAAAGAGTATGTCTTTCCTACTATTCCGTTCACTTTGCACTGGGATACGCAGTTTGCCAAAGAGATTAAGTTGAATGGCAAGAAGGTGGCTGCAAAGGGTGATTTGTGCGTATCAGATGGCGTGGAAACAAATACAACTTATATACTGTCTGTGATGGATGATTTTGGAACAAAGGAGCAATCCATTGCAATCAAGATGTTGCCTATTCCAAGAATCGAATCGCTGATTATTCCCACTCCTAACATTGAGAAAAATCTGAATTTCACGGTCAGTGTTCCGACTCCGATAGTCGCATTAGATATTCCTACAATCGATATTCAGCCCAAAGAGTTAATGCCGTGCGAAATGTATAATCTCAATGTAGATACCCATGCCGTGCGGCAACCGACAGAAATCAAATTAGATTGTACATTGCCGGAATCTACTCTGTGGAATCATATCAGTAAAACTATTTCTAAAATTCTAAACAAATGAGCAATCAAATAACATCACAAGAAGAAAAACAGATGAATGTTTCAGAAAAACACAGCAACATATTCAATGAATTTTTCTGGATATGTTCAGGTGCCAATCGGCGTATTTTGCGCCAATGCCCTACCGAATACTCCAAGTACTTTGGTATCGGTGGCACCATATTCTTTACCGCGGCTATGGCAACTTTGTCCGGTGGTTATGCATTTTACACTATCTTCCATAGTGTACCAATGGCAGTTTTTTTCGGTATATTTTGGGGATTGTTGATATTTAATTTGGATCGTTTTATCGTTAATACGATGTACACAGATGGCAAATATACAATCAGTTGGGGAGAACTGGGTGCAGGTACACCACGCCTTATCATTGCTATATTCTTAGGTATCGTCATCTCAACACCCCTTGAGATGAAAATCTTTGAGGACGAAATTGCTATTACAATAGATGAGATTGCAGCAGAACGAATCAAGGAATATAAAAAGGAGGATGTCCTTTTGCGCGATTCTCTATATATAATGCGAGAAAAGATAAGACACGAAAGCATTGCAGACGATCGCAGTCAATTGTATGATGAAAGAGTCAAATCTTTGCAAACACAATTAAGTACAAAAATAGTAGACCATAATCGATATCAAAGGGATGCCACTAAATATAGAAATCTACAGAATCAATTTCGTAATGACACTATACAATACAAAAACTATAAGCATCGTGCTAATCAAAAAGAAAAAGATGTAGCGAGGTGTAACAAGGAAATAAATAGGATTAGTGCGCAAATAGAGTCAATAACCAATAGTAAGTTACAAGTACTGAATCAAGGTTCTCAAGAGAAAAATAATGAAATTGCGCGCCTAGATGAGGAAATTGCAGTAGTAGATAAGAGATTGGCTGATAGCAGTTATTCTGAGAAGGTAAAAAAGGAATTTTCAGGTTTTCAGGCACACATGCTCGCTTTCCAAAAAATTAAAGATAAGAATACAACAACACTCATCGTTTCTATTTTCATCACATTGCTATTCATTATCATCGAGATAGCACCTACTTTCTTCAAGATGATGATTGCGTCCGGTCCGTATGACGAGTTATTGCGTGAAGAGATGGAGCGTAAAAAAACACAAGCAATAACCAATGTATCGAAAATTCACGACGATGCTAATACTCAGATTCAAATATCGGTAGCAAAGAATGCAGAACGGCTGAAAGCAGAGTTGGCTGCTAATCAAGAAGTGTTATCCAAGATTGCTGCTGTACAGGCTGAACTGTTAGAAACCGCCATTGAAGAATGGCGCAAAGCCGAATTAGAGAAAATAAAATCTAATCCCTCACAATACATCAAAAGCAATACCACTAATGCGTAAATTATGAAAATGATATTTAGAAATTTGTCAGAACTCTATTGGGGAGCGGATTTCCATTTGCTGAAATTCGATAAGATTGAGACATCACGCTTTATTCGATATGAAGTGATGATAATTCTGCTATCTTGCCTTACTTTTTTATCGGCTAAAGCCTTTCTATCGACAGGCAATAGCGTATTGTGTGGACTAGTCGTGTTTTGTATATACAAATAAGTTCTTTAGAACCCTTCTTTGCTCTGCTATATGGATCGGTGTATCGTATGGTTTATTCAAGCAAACGGACCTGTACTTTCCCTTGGGAGACATTAGATATGGAAAGCCTAATCGTATGGGGTGTGATATTGGTTGTTGTACTTTTTTTATGCTATGGACCTACTCGTTTTTCTCCTGTTGATGGTATATACACAAAGTTGCTCCGAGATAGGATAAAACAAGATGAAAGTAATGCCAAACTTATACAACAATCAGAATTTGAGGCTCAGAAAGAACAAATCAATCGACGCCTGATTTATGAAAAACAGCAAAATACCTATTTTGATGAGCAACTGAATAAGGAAATTTTGCAAACTCGTATACGCTTAGCCAAGGAGGTATTGGCAAAATGGGAAGAAGAGCAGAAGAAAAACATCGAGCAAAATTGGAGACAATATATTGCCGACTAAAGTAGTTTAACAATAATTATCACATACTATGAAGATTGAGTCCAAGCCCAAACGCATATTAGCGATGATAGGCATAGGCATTGTCTTGTTCCTTGTATTCTATCTAATTGGTGTTCCACAGAAGAGCATCGGTGCGCTCACCGGAGGTGTCCTATTCTTTGTTTGGATATGGCTCGGCGGCAAATGGTTCTAAATTCCACTGTACATTGTATATTCAGATATCCCATAGCACATATCTCCACAAGCATTAGGGTGAAAAAATTGATGACAAAGTGCTAACCACATCAATCATCGTGGTTATGTAACAACCTTGCACTTTTAACGACTATTTTTTTCGTCAAAAATTGCCGAAAAATTTTTGGCAGTTCTCTTGCACATTCAAAATAATCAATATACATTTGCAGCGTCATTTGATTTTTAACACCAAATGCAAGTGTTTTTTTATTATAAATCTAATATGGCAAACTTCTTATTTTCTCAATCAACCGAAGCCTTTGTTGAAAACAACAACGACCAAACCCAACTCTACAAATGGTTAAAAACCAACTATTACCTCTATTTCTTATCCGGCACAAAGAATGTGCTGTCAAACACCAAATTCTTTACAGTATTTGTACATTTCTTAGACATTATGCGCACCGACGGATGCTTACAATGGGATATTCCCGACAATAGCAACGATTATAACTATGGGAAAATCACATACATCAATCCGGCATTCACACAACAGAGTACAGCATTTATATTCGAGATACAAAAACTTCTACAACAAGAAATCAATACATATAGGCAAGAAGAGACATTCAGACACATGCGCTTTTTGTTAGAAGCAATCATAAACATACTTTATTACTTTATGCCTGACGAACAAAAGGAACAACTACAATTACCGGCTTCTATGGTATATTCTAATACCTTAACCGCCATTTTGCATACCTACATTTCGTATATCAATGATTATATCTGTCCATTGCTGGGTAATTCCGAACAAAAGTTTCAATTCCGCCATATTCTCCACGATGCCAATGCTATGCGTGTAATCAAAGAAGTGGCAGAATATCTACAATACAAAACGGACGACATCTACATTCTAAGCCCTACAAAAGCAAAACAACAGGCTCCGATACCTAACAATAATGCTGCACTGCTCAGCGAGAATAAGCAACTCAAACAGAAACTGGCAGAACTGCAAGAACAAAATCAACAACTACACCAAAATCTGCTATCGTATGCACACTCGGTACGCATTGCCAATGGAATGAAAAGCAAAGCAGCAACCATTTTCTCCGCAATGTTCTATGCCAACTATTTTGAATGCGATAACAATCTCAACAAGAACGAATGTGTCGCTGCTATACTACAACGCATATTCAACGATTCCTCAAACAGTATCCCACAACTCGTTAGTAGTTATTTAGAAAAAGGAACTTTAGACCAACTCAAACAAGAACTTATTGATACACTCTCCGATTTGCAGCATGTGAAGAATACAGATAGAACACTCCGATAACATACTGATAATGTGTAACTTCTAATAGGCACAAGAGTTTACCTAAACTCAAGTTCTATTGAGTAATCGGCAAATCTGCCGTAATTTTGCACCCGAAAACTTCATTCGGGTGCTTTTTTATTGTACCCGATTGAGAACTACAAATTAGAAATCTTATATACAATATGAAAGTAACTTTTATACCACCTATCAACTATTGCATAGGCAAACTGTCCGGCAAGTCGGAGTTCTATTTTCGGCGCAACAAAAACGGCAAAGTGTTCGTGCAGCGTTGCCCCCGCCGGCTATCGGAGAAACAGAAGGCATGGAACAAACAGTTTGCACAACGGTATGCCGGCAAGCATCACCGACACAACAATCGGTCGCGACAAGTTCTGCGCCTACAGACGCTACCCAAAAAGCAAATGCGGGGTATCCTACAAGGCAAACAGACCGTACAACAATACCTCGAGCGCAACGATATACATCGTGCGGCACCCGCTGTAAATACCTACGCTACTGCTACCCCAACCACTCGTATCATAGAACGCACCATTACGCCAATGGTTACAATGCCACCACCCGAAATGCCACCACCGGACCATACCGACAGCATCGGCACTACCGGTGCTACATAGTCCACCTATTATTGACTAACCCTCAAACTTTTACGAGTATGATATACATACATGCACCGCCACTGCGCGATTTACCGATCAAGCAACAACGCCACATACCTACTGTGGCAAAACAAACTATTATTTTTTAACTTTCTAAATTTTATAATTATGGCTAAATACAAACCCATTGATTTAGTAAAGAGTTGGAGCGGAAAAATATGTGAGCACTCCGACTTCTATCTCGCCACCAAAGGCAAAACCGGCTACTCCGGAAAGATATGTACTCCTCGTGATCTGAGTAAAAGACCTTACACGGAAAACGAACTGAAAGTACGCCAAAAGTACAAACAAGCACTCGAAGCCTTGAAGACGCTCTCTGAGGAGCAGAAACAGACCTACGAGAAGCAGTGGCTTGCTCAGAAGAACTCCAAGTACGCCATCCTGCGAGGTTACATGTTTGCACAAGAGTACGCGAAGTTAGCCGAGTAAGATACACTAAAATGATGAACATTCAATTTTAATGTCTTATGGCAGGAAAAATTTTCTATCTGCCCCCTGTTGATTATGCATCGGGCAAACTGTTTGGAAAGAAGTACAAATTCACGGCAGTCTATCGTCGCTCCGGTTCGCATCCCAATGGGTGTGCGGCTACGAGTACGCGAGATGAGCGCAATCATCCCTATTCTGCTGCTGAGATTGCACACCAACAGAAGTTCAAGTCAGTGGTAAAGGCTACGCACACGCGAATGGCGGATTCTACCCAAAAGGCAAAGGACATCCTCACCTTCCGCGCTCAGCACACCTACCCCACTCTCTTCAGTTATGTATTCCACCAAGTCTGGGATACCTACACCGAAGAATAAGTTTACAGCACTCAGTTTGGGGCATCAGTCCCCAAACTGAGTGTTGAACATACAGTTGCAAATAATTGCCCTTGCCTGTTGACCTTAGGGCAACCGCACCAAAATTGTACATTGCGGTTCCGTATATGCCATGGTTCTCCGTTAAGACCACCCCATTGCGTCCACAGACTTATGGGCCCCCGAAATGACGATTAAATCCGTTAAGACAATGCGGGAAGAATGTGAACAGCAAAATAGAAACCTTTTTTAATATTACTATGGGTATTGCGTGGGTATTATCAGACTATGGTCGGATTCGCTTAATCACATACTAATCACATACTA
>OGRD01000257.1_pt1 | contig 31373 bp, 23 predicted proteins | sample 1553441 | NCBI WGS metagenome assembly OGRD01 (sample SAMEA2580106, study PRJEB22360) | human gut metagenome | biome: human gut; feature: human-associated habitat; material: faeces | place: Denmark | collected 2008/2010
CATTACCACCGACTATTGGCCAGCCACTCCCAACGACCCCGTGGCGGCGGCCGATGCCGAGGATTACACCAACGACCCGTGGCAGTTATATGGCATCGTACAGAGTTGTATCTTCAAGGGCGTTCACTATGAGATGACTATGATCACCGACAACGGGTACGAACTGATGATCCAAGATTATCACGCTTATGACCCCGGTCGGCGTGTCGGATTGGTGGTCAAGCCCGAAGATATACAGGTGATGAAAAAAGCCCGCCTGTGCAATACTTTCTCCGGAAAGGTACTGGAAGGCAACAAGGTAGAATTCTTAGATGCCGAATGGGATATTGCCGACCAAACCGCAGAGCCTTTCGCTGTCGGCGATGAGGTCGAAGTGGAAGTCGATTTCAATCGCGTCAATCTGCAAGATGACGAGGAAGACGGCGTACTGCAAGGCGAGGTCTATTTCATCCTCTACAAGGGCGACCACTACCATCTCCAGGTGCGCACCGATGACGGTGATGACATCTATGTCGATACCAACGATGTTTGGGACGACGGCGACCGTGTAGGCGTGAAGATTGCACCGACCGACATCCGCCTACATAAGAGCAATTCCGAATCCGGCAACAACAACCAAGATAACGCCCTAAGCAATGAAAACAAGTAAGTGGAAGCGCATGCTGCAATCGCGGCGTACTTGGGCGTGGCCTTATGTGCTTTTCTTGGTATGTCTGGTCTTGCTGCCGCTCATTTTGATTGGTGTCTATGCCTTCACTGACCCCGAAGGGCACTTTACGATACAAAACTTCGTTAGTTTCTTCTCCAAGTCAGAGGCGGTCAATACCTTTATCTATTCATTGGCTATCGCCTTGATAACCACTATTTTATGCCTGCTCATCGGCTACCCTGCCGCCTATATCATGGCGATGCAGTCGTTCCGTACCCCGGCAGTGATGGCTATCCTGTTTATCCTGCCGATGTGGATCAATTTCCTGCTGCGTACCATCGCTACGGTCGAGTTGTTCCACATGTTCGGACTGCCTTTGGGCGAAGGAGCACTGCTTTTCGGTATGGTGTACGACTTCCTGCCGTTTATGATTTATCCTATCTACAACACCTTGCAGAAGATGGATATGAGCCTTGTTGAGGCGGCGCAAGACCTCGGCGCCAATCGCTTTAAGGTGTTCACCAAAGTGATTGTCCCGCTCTCTATGCCTGGTGTCTATTCGGGTATCATCATGGTCTTTATGCCTACCGTATCTACTTTCGCTATCTCCGAACTCTTGACCCACAACAAGATTACGCTCTTTGGCTCGCTCATCCAGCGCAGTTTCTCCGAGGGCGGTATTACGATGTGGAACTATGGCGCAGCCTTGTCGCTTATCCTGTTGCTCATCATCGGCCTTACTTCTTTCTTTGGTCAGAAAGACGGCGCAAATAAGGAAGGAGGTCTGGTATGAAAAACGGCTCAATGGTCGAACGCCGAGGCTTTTGGTCGCGCTTTGCCGGTCAGGCGTATCTATGGCTGATATTGGTAGTGCTGTATGCGCCGATACTCCTTATATTTATATTCTCGTTCACCAAGAGCAAGGTGTTCGGCAACTGGACGGGCTTTACCTTCGGGCTGTATGAGAACCTGCTGACGGGATATGACTATGTCAATCAAGTGCAGGTGGACCCCAACTTGTATCGGGCTATGCTCTATACCGTTATCATCGCTGTGGCTGCTGCGGTAATCTCCACATTATTAGGCACTTTGGCGGCAATAGGTATCTACAATATGCGGCAGCGGGATAGGCGTATCATCACTTTTATGAACTCTATCCCGATGATCAACCCCGACATCCTTACGGGTATATCGTTGTTCTTGCTGTTCGTATTCTTGGGCATCAGCCGTGGTTTAGGCACGGTAATTGTAGCACATGTAGTGTTTTGTACGCCCTATGTGGTACTTAGTGTTATGCCGCGATTGACCAAGATGAACCCGAATATCTACGAGGCGGCACTCGATCTCGGAGCCACACCTTTTCAGGCACTCCGCAAGGTACTGATGCCCGAGTTGCGCCCCGGTATGGTCTCAGGATTTATCCTGTCGCTCACTTTGTCTATCGACGATTTCGGAGTAACTTTCTTTACCAAAGGTTCTAATGGCCTCGAAACGCTCTCCACATTCATCTATGCGGACGCACGCAAGGGTGGTCTTACCCCCGAGTTACGCCCCTTGTTTAGTATCATATTCCTTACGATTTTGGTGTTGTTGCTCATCATCAATCTTCGTACAAACAAACAACAAAAAACAAATACAAAAAAATGAAACGCTTTTCTTTTGCTTTGGTGCTTTGCGCACTCGCTTTTGCAGGTGTAACCTTCTCCGACTCGGCGTGTGCTGCCGATCGCGCACATACACTTAAGGTGTACAACTGGGCTGACTATATAGATATGGATAATGTCCTCAATACTTTCCCCGCTTGGTACAAAGAGCAAACGGGCGAGGATGTTACCATTCAATACTCTACTTTCGACATCAACGAGTCGATGCTCACCCAAATCGAGGTCGGACACGAGGACTATGATGTGATTTGCCCGAGCGAGTATATCATAGAGCGTATGCTGCGCAACAACCTTCTGCTGAAGATAAACAAGAACTTCGGAGAAACCCCCGACTACACAACCAACGTGGCTCCGTTTGCGTTGGAGAAATTCCAAGAGATGGCACCCGACAGCAGTGTGAATGTGGCAGACTATACGGTGGGCTATATGTGGGGTACGACGGGTATCCTGTACAACTCGGCTCATGTGGACGCCGCCGACCTGAAGTCGTGGTCGTTTCTGACCAATCCGAAGTTTGCGGGCAAGATCTTTATGAAAGACGCTTTCCGCGACATCTATTCGTGCGTGGTGCTGTATGCATACAAAGATGAGATTGCGCGCGGCGAGGTAACACGCGCAGACCTGGTGGCACACATCACTCCGGAGCGTATCCAACGTGTAGAGGATACACTGAAGGTAGCGAAGAGTAATATCGCAGGATGGGAAGTGGATTTTGGTAAGGAGGAGATGTGCAAAGGCAACTCGTGGATGGATGTGGCATGGTCGGGAGACGCTCAATGGGCTATCGATGAAGCCGCAGAGGGCGTGGAACTGGACTATATCGTTCCGGAAGAGGGGTCGAATGTATGGTTCGACGGTTGGTGTATCCCCAAGTATGCCGTGAATACCAAGGCTGCAAGTTACTTTATCAACTATCTGTGTATGCCGGAGAATGCTATTCTGAATATGGAGGAGATCGGTTATGTGAGTGTAATCGCATCGCCTGAGGTATTGGAATGGGCAGACGATGCAGCCGAGAACGAGGATACGGTGGACTTGAGTTATTTCTTCGGAGAGGGGGCTACGGCAATACACGCCAACCAAGTGTTCTATCCGGACAGAAGTCTGATTGAGCGTTGCGCATTGATGCACGATTGCGGCGACCAAACCAAGGATATGCTGGAGATGTGGAACCGCGTGAAAGGCGACAACCTATCGAGCGGAATGGTAATTTTCTTGGCAGTTGTGCTGGCGCTGATTATTGCCGGAGTGGTCTATGCCGTCATCAACAACCGCAAGAAAAAAGCGCAACAGCGCAGCCGTAAAAACCGCAGATAATCTGCAGCCCTTTGCCTTTCATCCCCGAAGCGACCTCGGTCGCTTCGGGGATCATACATACCACTACTGAACGCATACAAGATACTATGCGGACACGAGATATAAAGATTTGAATTACACTACTGATATGAAGCGAATTACCAAGACTTTGGTGCTACTGATGCTTTGGTTGGGCGTAACCGCCGGTTATGCGCAGCAATCGCAGATGGAAGCCGACTACAACCGTATTGCTCAGCGATTTGAAGCACGCGACAAGACTTTGCAGAAAGACCTCAAAACCTATCTGCAGAAGTATCCCTACACTACTTATGAAGACGAGATACACTTTATGTCGGGTGTGCTGCAAGCCGAAAAAAGCAAATGGAAGCAGGCTGCCAAAGAATTGGAGCAGGTCGAGCATAAGGCACTTACTCGCCCGCATCAGACCGATTATCAGTTCTATCGCGGCTACTGCTACCTGATGATGCAGCAATACTCGCGTGCTGCAGTCTATTTCGCACAACTGAAAAAGACGGCGAACCCCTATACCACCAAGGCTACATACTACTACGCCTATACGCAGTACAAACAGCAGAACTACGACAAGGCGCTGCCTGCTTTGCTTTCGTTGGAGGAGGTATCCGAGTATCAAAAAACGGTGCCTTACTACATCGTTCAGGTCTATTATGCGCAGCAGGAATATACCGAGGTGGAGCAGCGTGCCGAGGCTTTGCTTGCGCAACAGCCTGATAATGAGAATAATGCCGAGTTGCACCGAATGTTGGGCGAGATGTATTACCTCAAAGCCGAACGCGGAAACAATGTGCCGCAAGCCCTCCAAAAATCGGTGGAGCACCTCAAGGCTTATGAGCGTGTGTCTCGCTCTACCGATGTGCCTTTGCTCAGAAACGACATCTATCTCTTGGGTATGGCGGATTATCGTCTTGCCAACTACCAAGAGGCGGTTGCTTACCTCAAGCAGGTCAAACCCGAGAACGACACGATCTCCGAGAGTGCTTGTTTGGCATTGGCAAACGCATATCGTAGCCTCGGGCAGTCCGAGCAGGCGAAGTTGTCCTACCAAGCCGCTGCGGCATATCGTCTTACGCCCGCTGTCCGCGAGGAAGCGCTCTACAACTATACCCTCTGCACCTACAAGTCGTCTTCTGCCTTGGGCGAGAGCGTGAAAGCGTTTACCGATTTCCTAACTGAGTTCCCCGATAGCAAGTACGAAAACGACATCTACGCTTTGTTGAGCGATGCTTTCTTGCGGTCGCGCAACTATGCTTCCGCCCTCTCTGTGCTCGACTCTATCGAGAAACCTACCAAGCAGATGTTGCAAGTCAAACAGTACCTCCGCTACCAGTTGGGTGTCGATGCTTTCCTGCAAAACAAGATGGATCAGGCGCGTGCGCGTATGACCGAGGTAATCGACCACAATGCCGAGTCGGCGCAATACACCACCGAGGCATACTATTGGCGTGCCGAGGCGCAGTATCGTCTTCACAACTATCAAGCCTGCATCGACGACCTCAACCGATATATGGCGCAGCCCGATGTGCGTCGATCTTCCAACTATCTGCAAGCCGCTTATCTGAGCGGCTATGCGTGGTTTGCACAGAAAAACTATGCCAAGGCGCAGACGCAGTTCCTCCGCTATATCGACAATGCGGATTCCAACGACCCCACCTATCCCGATGCACTCAACCGTATCGGCGATTGCTATTTCAATGCCCGCAATTTCCCTTCCGCTATCGCCTACTATGGGCAGGTGGTCGATAAGAACGCTACGGGGGCCGACTATGCAATCTTCCAGCGTGGTTACGCCCAAGGCCTTCAGCATAAGTATAGCGATAAGATCAACTCTATGCGCACGCTCGTCTCGCGCTATCCCAAGTCCGACTATGCAGACGATGGCTTGTACGAGTTAGCGCGGGCGCAGTTGCAACTCGATGACGAGCAGGCGGCCATAGTTTCCTATGAGCAACTCCTGGCCGACTATCCCAATAGTACGCTCGCTCGCAAAGCCTCTTTGGAGAGGGCTATGCTCTATCGCAATCTCCACCAAGACAGTGCTGCCATTGCCGCCTATCGCCATACTATCGAGACCTACCCCGCTTGCGAAGAGGCATATACTGCCTTAGACGGATTAGAGGCGCTCTATGTCGAAAACGGCAATATCGCCGAGTATATCGCTTATACCAAACAACTCGGACGAATGAATATGCAAGTCGCTACCCAAGACGACTCCCTCAGTTTCGTCTCTGCAGAGTTGCAGTATATGCAGGGCAACTACCAACGCGCTGCCTCTGCCCTCGCTGTCTATCTCAATAAGTACTGCTCCGGCAGTCGTTATTGCACCATTGCGCAATACTATATCGCCGATTCCTACTACCGCCTCGGCAATACCGCCGATGCCCTTCGAGAGTACAAAGCACTCGCCGACATCACGGGCAACCCCTATATGGAAGAAACTTGTATGCGTGTCGCCGAATTGAGTTACGACGCCAAAGATTATCGCACTTCGCTCGATTATTTCTATCGTATGCTATCCTTGGCATCTACTCGTGAGAAGACCAATATCGCCCGATTGGGTATCCTGCGTTGCAGTTACTATCTCGGTAATAATCAGTCCACGATCGACATCGCTACGCAGATTCTCTCGGACGAACCCGTAGCGGATGATGTGCGCAAAGAGGCACTCTACAACCGCGCAAAAGCCTACATCGCGCAGGAGCAGTTTGCCCAAGCCTTTGCCGACCTTACACCGCTGGCCAAAGAGGTGCGCACCGCCAATGGGGCAGAGGCTAAGTACTTGCTCGCCTATTGCTATTTCCACCAAAACGACCTCGACAAAGCCGAAGAAGAGGTGATGTCGTTCGCACAGATGAATACACGACAGCAGTACTGGCTCGCACGCGCTCTGGTGCTCCTGTCCGATGTCAATGTGCGCCGTGGAGACGATTTCCAGGCACGACAATACCTCCTTACGCTGCAAGCCAACTATCGCCAACAGGACGACATACAAACGATGGTCAGCGAGCGATTGGCTGCACTCGACGAGAAAGAGAGAGAACAAGTTGTTGAATCCGTAGAAAACGAAGACTGATATGAAACGCATATTTTTATCCATACCCGCTGCTTTATTCGTAGTTTCTGCTATCTGTGCGCAAGAGGATTCTACGCTCAACCGCAATGTTACCGTCGAGCGGAAGTTCCAACCCGTGGTGCAGTCGGCGGGCAAGATTAATGTCCGTCCCCAAGTGGTAGAAACCAATCTGCCCGAGGCGCAGGTCAACTATTCCGACTACAATGCCCTCCTCGCACCCGCCTTCAATAGCAACTCCTTGCTCAGTCAGCCTATGCGTTTCGCCTCGCCCTACACCTACAACGGACTCGTGCGTGGCGGTTTGGGGCATACCAATACCCTCTTCGATTTCGCCTATCATCTCGACGACAGCAAGAATAGCATCCTCGATGTCTATGCCAATCACCGGGCAGAGTGGGGCAGGCGTGCCAACAGCAACACGCGCATCGGTTTCGATTTCCGCCATCCGTTCTCTACTTGCGACCTCTATTTCGGCGTCAGTGGTGCCAACCGTTTCTATACCCGCTACGGCCGCTACTACGATGGCAATAAAGGTCTCACCGTCAAGCATTTCAGCGATATGCAGCCCGAGGATAAGCAGAATATATGGACGGTCGATGCGCTTGTCGGAGTAAAGAGCAACAACAAGTCCGACATCCAATACAAGGCGCAGGTCGCTTATGCCCTCTTTGCCTTGCCTAAGTATGTCTCTGAGCATCAAGTGCGAACCACGGCCAACATTGATTGGAGCCGCGACGCACATCATGTCGGCGGCAATATCTTCATGCAAAATGCCTTTTTGCAGACCGATCAAGTGGCAGACACCTTGTTCAATGCCCGCCATGCTATTCGTATCGAACCCTACTATGCCTACCTTGGCAATCGCTTCTCAATCCATGTAGGCGTCAATTTCGATGTCAATATCGGGCGTGGTCAGTTCTTGTCTAATTTGGATAATGTTACCTTTGCCCCCTCGCCTAAGGTCGAGTTTGAGGCACAGATTGCTAAGAAATGGCTCACTCTCTACGGTACGGCGCAAGGCTCTTTGGCTATGGGAACGCTACAAAACTATATGACAGGTATGCCCTATCGGGAGATCAACCCGGGTATCACCTCCCACCATGTCGGCGGATACACCCCTATCGATGCACAACTCGGCTTCCATATCCGCCCCTATCGTGATTTGCTCATCGACATCTACGGCGGATATGCTTATCAGAAGAACCGCCTTTCTACTGTCGCTACCGTCGATTCTGTCGCGCTTGTCGATCGTACTATCCTCCCCGGTACTTTCTCCTACCTCTACTCCGATTATGGCTGCGGTAAGATAGGTGCTTCTTTCTCTTATCACTACCAAGACATCATCAATATCCACCTATGGGGAAACTACTATTTCTGGCAAGCCTTCCGCCACGAGAATCTGGACGAAAGCGGCTATTTCGATAAACCCGGCTACACGCAGGTCAAAGTCAATCCCGAAGGCGTGTACGACCGTGCCAAATGGGACGCAGGCTTGCGTATCGATGCCCGTATAGACAAGCATTGGTCGCTCTATTCCGACAATCGCTTTATCGGTAGTCGCACCGCACTCGTCTCTGTACCCGATGCCGACGGCGGCTTCGAGCGCACACTCAAACCGATTATCCAACTCAGCCTCGGCTGTCAGTACGAGACCACTGTCGGCTCCAAGTCGTTCCGCGATAAGCACCCGCAACCCAACCTCGCTGTCTTCTTCCAACTCAACAACTATATCCACCGCCACAACGACATCTGGTATGGCTATCAGTCGGAAGGAATCAACTTCCTCTTGGGTGTAACCTACAAGTTCTAAATCGCATCCATTGCCGATTAGCCTATCCGCTATAGCAACTCCGCAATGAACAATAATAGACTATAGACCAATAGCATAATAAATGGTCGTATAGGTCAAATAACATACGAAAAATCCCTCTTCCGTTGCTGCGGGAGAGGGATTGTCGTTTCTGTATGACAAGGTGTGCATATTTGGCCAACCTATTTTAGGACACCACACATCCAAAAGGATACTTAATAACCACAAAACCTTTCATTTTGTCATTTTGTCTTTGAACCGTTTTCGTCGAATTCTTGTCGAGACCTCATCGAGACCTAACGCCCATTCAGCAATGAGCATTTTGTTACTATTCTTGCTGTTTTGCTTACTATTGGGAAAAATATATGTTGCCTCTCTTAATTCATAATTCTTAATTGCATTAGTAGTAGCACTCCCCGCACATCTTTGGGCGGTGCTTGGGCTGTAGGATAGTTCTGCGGAATGCATCGGCCGTTGTGCTGTGCCAAATGCTTTCCAACGAATGCTCCCCTATGCTGCCAAACGCATAGTCTGTCCCTTTGTCGTAGCAACAGGGCAGAACAAGTCCCTCGGCGGTGATGACGCACCCTGCCCACAGTCGGTAGCACGAGCGGTGTTCTGTGCGGTGTAGGTGGTATAGACCGTCTTTTCCCTTGCGGTAGCGGCTATACCGTTCCTCGCTCGGTATCAGCGGGTTGCCGTGTCGGTAATCATAGAGTTGCGCCGTCTTAAAGGTCAAGTGTGTTGCACCCCATTCGCGGTAATGCCGGCGTATATGCGCCCATTCCGCTTCATTGCTCGATAGGCGTAGCACCTGCAACTCGATCCGTATTGCCGACCGATATTTCCGTTTTGCCTCCTGTAGGTAGCGTAGTCCCGCCATCGCTAAATCTAAATGTCCGCCTACACGGTATGCGGAGTACGATTCTTGGTTAAATCCGTCTATCGAAACGATGATACGCCTCAGTCCCGACGCTACCAACCGTTCCGCCGTTGCCTGACTGAGAGCCTGTCCGTTCGTCGAGACGATGGTGTACAGTCCCGATTGGTGCGCCATCGCTATCATCTCGGGCAGTGCCGCATTGAGCAAAGGCTCGCCTTGAAAATAGAACTGTATCGTGTGCGCAGTGCGCTCTATCTGCCCCAAGATAGTGCGAAACATCTCCGTCGATAGCAGTTGCCTCGGGCGGCTCTGCGAGTTCCCCGCTGCGGCTTTCCCGCTCGCTCGTTGCCCTACGGGGCATTCGGGGCAACGCAACTGGCACCAATTAGCAGGTTCTACGCTTACAAAAGTAGGCATATGCGACACACGCACTACCCCCATATAGGATAGTGCGTAACTTACCCAACACCGCAGTTGGTTGATGCCTCTACTTGCAAGGAATCTTATTGACACGACGCTCGTGCCGACCGCCCTCAAAGTCAGTCGTAAAGAATGTGTCCACTACCTCCATGGCCAACGCCTCATCGATATAGTTGGCGGGCAAACCGAGTACATTGGCATTGTTGTGCTGGCGAGCCAAACGAGCCAACGGAATATCCCAACATAGGGCTGCGCGGATACCCTGGTGCTTGTTGGCGGTCATACATATCCCGTTTCCCGTCGAGCATATCACCACACCAAAAGCATACTCGCCTTTCTCTACCGCCTCTGCCAACGGATGAGCATAGTCCGGATAGTCGCAACTCTCGGTCGAGTAGCACCCGAAATCATATACTTTGGCACCTCTCTCTTCCAAGAATTGGCGCACTTTCTGTTTCAATCCATAGCCCGCATGGTCGCTGGCGAGGGCTATGCTCAGTTCTGAATAGGGTAGCATATATTTGTAGTTTCTTTTTAGTCTTTCTGCTTGCAGGATTATTTCTCCGCATGCAATGATCTTTCTCTATTGCGTGCAGACTTACCGGCTTGCGCTCGTTATCTTGTTGATCTGCTGCTTATTGTACGGGCACGCCTGTTGGCAAACTAAGCAATGGTGTGTCTTATACGCCACGCATAGTCGTGCGTCCCATACCTGCTGTCGCAGTGCGCCCGTCGGGCAAGCCTCTTCGCAGCGGTGGCAATCGCCGCAGATGTCTTTCTGCTCGCTTGCATTTCCGCATTCTACCTCACATTGCAGCACCAACTCCCCGGGGTGCACCATACTGCCCAACTCGGGGTGTATCAGTTGGTGGTTACGCCCTATCTGCCCTAATCCTGCCAATACCGCCCAACGACGCTCTAAGAACGGTGCCGAGTCGCAAAAGATGTGCTGCCCCGCACCTACTATCTCGTCCCCATATCGCTCTCGCAGCAACGCTTCTAATTGGTACAGTTTTGATTTGACGGCTCTGTGGTAGTCGTGTCCCGAGTGGGCGTAAGTCAGCAGACAGACCACCACCGTCTTTCCGCCTTCTACTAGTTCGCGCGGGTCGTACCGCTTCTCGCGGTTACGCTCCAGGTAGTCCATGTTGCCGTGCAGCCCTTGTCCTACCCACCTGTCCATCACCTCCGCATCGGCGTCCAAACGCCGTGCCGTGGCTACACCGCAAGCGTCAAAACCCACCTCTTCGGCGGCCCGGCGAATATCTGCTTCCGTCATCCCGGGAAGATTACATTGTGCAGCACTACGGCAAAGTTACCGAAGATCAACTGGCACGCAATCGCTAATACGATGATTCCGAAGAACTTACGGATAATGTATATCGAGGTGGTTCCCAGGTATTTCATCAGCCAACTGGTCGCAGTCAGTATCACAAACAGCACCAAGATACAGAGCAACACTGCCAAAATCAAGTTCGGCGTGGAGTACTCCGCAGTCATCGCAATCAATGCCGTGAACGCTCCCGGACCTGCATACATCGGGAAGGCCAACGGCACTAAGTTGCCCGAACCGCCTATGTCGGTCTTAAAGAAAGTGATGTCCAAAATCATCTCCAAAGCCATCAAGAAGATGATGAACCCGCCCGCTATCGCAAAGTACTCAATCTTTACACCAAACAGTTTCAGTATCCATTCTCCGAGCAGCAAAAAGCCGATTAAGATGATTGCCGACGCTAGCGATACACGCCACGGACTGATCTTAACCCCTTTCTGCTCCATGTTCATCGTGATCGGCATATTGCCGAGAGGGTCGATGATGGCTATCAGAAACACAAACGCAGGCAGTATCTGCCAAATGTCAAGCGAAGAGAAAAAGTCTCCCATACACAAATACTTTTTTGGTAGGTTCGTAATTCGTTGTTCTTTCGACTGCAAAGATACGAAAAAATGAATAATTATACAAAGAATACGAAATTATTTTCTCTGAATTTGGTCGTTTCAGTTTTTTTGTGTAACTTTGCAGCCTATATGCTATGCCATTTTATTAAATTCATCAGGAATATATATGATTAACTCTCAAGATGTAAAGAACGGCGTTTGTATCCGCATGGACGGTCGTCTGTATTTTGTGATTGAGTTCCTCCATGTCAAACCCGGCAAAGGTAACACAATCATGCGTGTGAAATTCAAAGATGTAGTAGATGGTCGTGTGTTGGAGCGTCGCTTCAATATCGGCGAGAAACTCGAGGATGTACGCGTAGAGCGTCGCCCCTATCAATACCTCTACAAAGAGGGTGAGGACTATATCTTTATGAACCAAGAGACCTACGAGCAAGTGCCTATCGCTCACGACCTGATTACGGGTGTTGATTTCTTGAAAGAGGGTTTCGTAGTAGATGTTGTCAGCGACGCTTCTACCGACACCATCCTCTTCGCCGAACTCCCTGCTAAGGTAGAACTCCAAGTGGCTTACACCGAGCCGGGTCTCAAAGGCGATACCGCTACCAACACTCTCAAACCTGCTAAGTTGGAGACCGGTGCTGAGATCCGTGTACCTCTCTTCATCAACGAGGGCGAGACCATCCGTGTCGATACCCGCGATGGCAGTTACTGCGAGCGCGTCCGCTAAGCCGTGCTATTGCGTGCATAGCGCATTCGTTGGTTAGTACTACTGCGAGCGCACCTGTTAATAGGTGGTACGGATATTCCTTCCATGCTATTGAGTGCATAGTGTGTTCGTTGCTTAGTGTTACTGCGAGCGCATTTGCCAAGTTGGTATTATTGCGAGCGCGTTTGCACCACGCTAATTAGATCTATGTCAGCCCGACAACATCTCGTTGTCGGGCTGCTTTTTTTGTGTAATAGCCTTTTTCTTACATATTTTTCTTGGGCTTGTAAAATTTCCTAATGTTACGATTATGGTGTTTATTATTAATAATCGTACCTATTTTTGCCCGTTTATTTGCATATTCAATAGATAAATCATAATTTTGCACCGTTTTTGGTTTAGTCCTAAACGACTTACTAGTTTAGTCCGAAGAGGCTACCTGTTTAGTCTTAATAGACTGTTAGTTTAGTCTTGATAGACTTGCTTGTTTAGTTCTAAGCGTTATATAAGGTACTATTTTATAGGTGCAAATGATGAAACATATCGACCTTACTAAGTGGTTTTCTGTAGTTGTTCTCTCCTGTTTCTCTGCTCTCTCTCTGCACGCAGAGTGGCCTGCGTATGCCGGAACCGACGGCATTGCCGGGCAATACGATGTTCTCAATAAAAGCGAACTACATACCCTTTCTTCTGCCGGCATTACCAGTGAAAGTTATGAATATGAACTCAACGGACCGGGTAATGTCCTTACTTTTTCTGCTCGAAAGAGTACTCGTTTACCAGATGCTGCAAAACTCCGTGTATATCAGTATATTGATGGAAATTGGAGCAATGCGGTTTGGAGCAATGCATTGGAAAAAGATTTTCGGAATTTCTCGGTAAGTATAGATAAGCGTGCCACTAAAATCAAGTTTGAAACAGGTGGAGGTGGACTTTATGACAGACAATTCAAGGATGTAAAAGTATCGATGGCGCAGTATAAAGATGCTCTTCCGGGGTCTGTCGATTTTGGTTTGCAACTGCTTAATTCGGCGGTTGCTACGCAAACCATCTCGCTCGATTGGTCGAATGTATCGCCACTACTATACTCCCTTTCTGACCCCGATAAGCAGTTTGAAGTCGCTATTGAGAACAATGCCTCTGTCGGCAAATTCGGTACGGCTACTATCTCTATTCGCTATCTACATTCTGCTCTCGGTGAGCATTCGGCTACGCTGTATATTGATAATCAGGCGATTACTCTGCATGGTATCACCAAAGGTGAACACCATATCCGTTGGAATCAAAACTTGATGGGGTATGTGGCGAATGCTGACGGTAGTATCGATGAGACCACTCGGCTAACCGCTTATGCCGCAGATAGTCTGGGTGTGCCTACCAATGTGCCTATTCGCTACACGATTGAAGACACCTCTATAGCCGAACTGATAGACCATGGCGAGGGCACTTATTCGCTCCATATACGGTCGATCGGTACGACTTATATCCACGCCACCACTGAGGAGAACGATACTTATGCTACCGCTACTGCCACTCGTGAGATCCGCGCTCGCAGGCAGGGCGAATCATGCAAGAGCCTGTCGCTCTATGCGCCTGATGTGCAACGAATTTTTACTATCAATAGCACCGACCCCATGCCTTTGAGTGGTGTCCCCGACCAACTCACCTTTGAGGCGTATGAACAAACTCACTCGATATTTGGCAACAATTATTTTCATGTGCAGTACTCCACCGACAATGCACTCTCGTGGGCGAACCTGACCAACCCGAGTTTGTCCACCGACTATCAGTCGTTCGGTCCATACGACATCCCCGAGGGTACGACGCATATTCGCTTTGCCACCACGGTGGGGGCTACACTCTACAAATATGTCCGCAATGTGAAGGTTACGGAGAAATCGTACCTTACGGCATCTGATAAGTCGCTGACCATCAATGCGTTTGTCAATCGCCCCGTATCGCAGACCATAGAGATACACTACTCCGATATTCCGCTGATCCACTATTCGCTTACCAACCACAACGGCGGTGCCTTGTCCTTACTGCCGCTCCAGACGATCGACAACGACTGCGGCGATTTTGGTACTTACCGTTTTCGCCTGCAAGGCAAGTTCTCACAACCCGTTGATTGCCAAGATACTATCCGCTTCCGTACCTCGGCGGGCGACTACCTTGAGATACCCGTATCTGTTCATATTGAGTTGGATAAGGTCTTTACTTTTGATGTAGCAGCGGGCGAGTGGAGCAATTCCACCCTTTGGACATACAACGCTACCCAAGACCATGGTCTGCTGCCCGATGCAGCCAGTCCTGTGGAGATAGCCTGCCCCGTGGTAATCAACACCGCCGTGGAGGCGTATAGTGTCCTTATCAAAGACGGCGGCAGTATCACTATCGCTCCTACGGGCGGTCTGACGGTCTATGCCGGCGGTATCTCGGGGGCAAACAAAGATAACCTGACTATCGAAAACACTCCGCAGGGTGCAGGTTTCTTCCGTCTTTCGCCCGATGCTACTACGCCGATGCCCGTCGCCACTATCCGCTATGCCACCAAATCGACACTCGATACGGGTGTGGACAAAGACGCTACCTGGCAGTATGTGGGTGCGCCTGCCGACGGGGTGCAGTTTGATAAGGACAGCCGTACTTGGATATATCTATGGGACGAGCAGAACGGCTGGACTGAAAAGACGGCATCGTTTACGATGACACCTTTTGCCGGCTATGCGCTGACGCAGTATGGGCAACCTACCTATTCTTTCTCGGGACAACTGATCAACGGCGACCACGAGGTGGTCCTCACACGCACCGAAACGGGTATGAAGGGCGAGAATGTGTTTGTCAATAGTTACGCTGCGCCTATCGATGTGGCTACCTTCACCGCCGATGATTTCTCCGAGGGCGTGGAGCGCACTTTCTACCTGTTCAATTCGGGTTCGTGGAATCAGTGGAACGCCGGGGAGGCGGATGCGTCCAACCTGGGCAGCAACGGCGATGACACGCCGGGGCACTACTGCGCTATCCCCGTCTTGGCGGTGGGTCAGTTCGATTCGCGCTACGACATCACCACCATCCCGCCTATGCAGGGAGTTTATGTGGTGGCGCAAACCGATGGGGCTACTATCCGCCTCAACTACCAAAAGCATGTCTGGAATGCACAGTCGGTGCGTATGAACGAACCTATGCGTGCGCCGCATCGGGTATCTGATACAGCATCTGTTGTATCCGGTACTGCGTCTGTACAACGGCGTCTGCGCCTGTGTCTGAATAGCGGGCATAGCGGTGCCGACCGAATCTATCTCTTGGAGGACAGCCTCTACTCCGCCGCCTACGACAATGGTTTTGATGCACTTAAGCAGTTGGCAGACGGACTGGCAAACCTGTATATCAATGACCCGTTTGGCAAGACCGAGGTATCGGCTACCAACCATATTGACAGCACTTTTGTCGGTTTGCTTGCGGGGGAGGACACGCTCTATACGCTAACCGCCACTTCGCTTATTGGTGATTCGCTCTACCTGCTCGATACTGCCAACGATTCGTTGGTGGCTCTCTCTGAGGGTATGCGCTATACTTTCTCTGCGCTCCCGCATACCGACCACCCGAGCCGTTTCCGTATTCTCACCCGTCGCCCGGAGGCACCTGCACCCGCAGTGCCGTCCGCTATAGTTTCGGTTGTTACCACCCCTACAATATGTGTGGATAGGGAGTGTGTTCGCCTGTCGGGGATTGTAGGCACGCAATCGGTTGCACTCTATTCAGTGGGCGGGAAGTTGCTCTATTCGGCTGCTATTCAGGGCGTTGGCGTTATCCGTGTGGGCGATATGCCGCGCGGGGTGTATGTGCTTCGTGTGGGCGATATGGCTACCAAAGTGGTTCTCAATTAGTGTCTGCCTGTGCTGAAAACTCTGCTCTTATATTGTTCTATTCTGAGTGTCTTTGCGTCCGACGCGCAATACACTTCTACACCGATTGCATGCCAACCGGGGGTGCAGTGCGGCAATGTAGTTGCTGCCGGGAACGCTATGCCTACGGCTTCGGATTTTCAGAGTGTAAACAGGTATGTTACTCCGAGTGATTACTCTGCTGCTGCCGGTAATCCGTTCGGGACCTATACGCCCGCCACGGTGCAGAACTTCTATTCTGTGGTGTCGAAGGAAACGCCGCCTACTGAGTCACCTTTTGCGCCGTCAGTCCGCAAGTCTCCGGGTGTGCCCAAGCGTGCGCCTGTAGGAGACGGGGTAGGGGCGTTGGTGCTTTGCTCCGCCCTCTATACGCTTTATCTCTTCTGCAGCCGTTATGCCAAATCACATCGACCACAAAGCCGCCGGAGATGAATGATTATAGGGAAATCAATGGCAAATCAACCGTAATAGATTGATTTTCTGTTTCTATTATGCACATCCCCTCCTTTGGAGGGGCTTGGAGAGGTCTTGTCTTATTGTAGGTTGCGGACGATGTGATCGGCAGCGGTTTTAGCGGCGTACTCAGTGCCGAGCAGCGATTGGATTCGGGCGTACCCGTCTTCTATCTCTTGTCGATAAGGCGCATCGGTCATCAGTCGATAGAGTTCGTGTTCTACATTCTCTTCCGTGAAACGCGATGCCACCAGTTCTTCTATAATCTGCTTTGGTTTCTCAATAATTTGTTTTCCGTGTTGGCTGCTGCGTATGTCGTTGTCTGAGAGGATATTAACGAGGGTGAAGTGCGGTATATGGAAGAGTATGGGTCGCAGCAACCATTCGAGCCAGCGGCTGCATGCGATGTAGTACACCGCCGTTTGGGGGCAGCGTAGCAGTGCGGTTTCCAGTGTGGCAGTGCCTGAGTTGACCACGGCGGCTTTGGCTTTGGCTACGGTGGCGTAGGTGTCTCGTGTCAGTAGTTCACCTTGCAGGTAGGGCGTGTAGAAACTATCCTCTACGCCGGGTGCTGCCGTTACCGCGATGTGCGGACGCACTCCGTTTTCCCGGTATAAGCGTTCTGCCACTTGGCGTGCGGCTTGCAGCATCGTCGGCAGGCAGTGGCTTATCTCGCTTCGGCGTGAGCCGGGTAGGAGCGCAATGAGGTTCTCTCGCTCTTCGGCAGATGTGGGTAGCGGGTGGGCGTTACACCATTCGCGTATAGTGTCGTTGGTGGGGTTGCCGATATAGGTGCAGCGATAGTTGTACTTGGCATAGAAAGCGGGTTCAAACGGGAATATACCCAGTATCTCATCGCATAGACGCGCAATCTTATGGACACGCCAAGTCTTCCAAGCCCAAATTTTGGGCGGAATATAGTAGTAGATTCGTGTGTCGGGAAAGTGCTTTTTGCAGTAGGCGGCTACCTTGAGGTTGAAACTGGGGTAGTCGGTCAGTATCAACGCATCCGGCTGATAATCAAGCAGGTTCTTGTATGCGATATGGAAATTGCGTCGTATCTGCGGCAGGTGTGCCAGTACGGCAAACACCCCCATATACGCCATCTCGCGGTAGTGCTGTTTGAGTTCGCACCCCGCTGCTTGCATCTTATCGCCCCCCATTCCTGCAAACTCGGCATTGGGGTCTTGCAGTCGTATCTGTTTGATTAGGTTGGAGGCGTGCAGGTCGCCCGAAGCCTCTCCGGCAATAATGAAGTATCTCATATAGAAACGGCTATCGCAGCGAGGATATAGGGCATCGACCCGACGAGCAGACCTTTGCTCAGTTTCCAAGTGTCGGTGGTGTAGAAGACAAAAATCAACGCTAAGTTAGGAAACACGCTGACCAAGAGCAACTTACTCAGTACTCCGCCTGCTTGAAACTGTAAGGTCTTGAGCGGATACCATAGGTTCATCACATCGATATAGGTCAGTCCGAAAGCCGCCGGGATAATCAGCCCGAGCAGGATACCAATCCAGTATTTGTCAAAGCGACTCATACGCTGTCAGGTCGATACTTACGGGTTGAATACTGATGAATCCGTGTTCGATAGCCCAGATGTCGGTATCCTCTTCTTGCGGTTCGTGGTTGATATATTCGCCTATCAGGGTATAGTAGGTATTTCCGTCGGCATCGGTGTGTGCCTCCAGTTCGTCCGCCCAATGTCCGTAGCATTGTCGTGCCCAACGGATACCCTGTATCTCGCCTTTGGGTGCGTTCACATTGTAGCACTCGTTGGGCTTAAAACCACGGTCTATCAGTTGTTTAGCAATGTCGGCAATGTAGGGCTGAAAGCGGCTGAAATCGGCGTCCATAGCGTGGTCGTCGAGCGAGAAGCCGATAGCGGGGATGCCATGCTCGGTTGCCACAAAGCATGCACCCATCGTACCGGAATAGATGAGGTTGATTGAGCAGTTGTTGCCGTGGTTGATACCGCTGGCCACCAAGTCCACTTTCTTGTTTTTGAATAGCACATTGGTGGCAAACTTAATGCAGTCGGCGGGTGTACCGTTGGTGGTATAGACCTCTACGCGGTCGGTGCATTCGTTGTCTAACCTATTGAGATACATAGGTTTAGCCACGCTGATACATGCTGCATTTCCGCTGCGCGGGCCATCGGGTGCGATGACCGTAACATGCCCCAAGCGGCTCATCTCTTCTACCAATGCTCGTATGCCTTTCGTTCCCCAACCGTCATCGTTGGTTACTATAATTTCCATAGTGTATGGTTTCGTAAATAATATTAATAATCAATTGCCGTTACACCTGCTTAGGTCGGCTCATGCACTCGACTCACACTCGACTAAGTCGGTGCATGGGCGAATGATAAGTCTTGTTAAAAGATAGTGTGATTACCCTTTGATGGTCTCAATCACTTTTTGTGCCAGCGCATTAGCCTCTTCGGGTGTGGCTGCCTCCGAATAGACGCGGATGATAGGCTCGGTGTTGCTCTTGCGCAGGTGTACCCATCCGTCGGCAAAATCGATTTTGACGCCGTCTTTGTCGTTGAGGCGTTCGTTGCGGAAGACCTCTTTCGCATGTGCGAGTACCTTATCTACATCGATCTCCGGTGTGAGTTCGATACGGTTCTTGGAGATATAGTAGTTGGGGAAAGTCTTTCTCAGTTCGCTTACTTTGCAGCCTTTGTGGGCTAAACTGCTGAGGAACAGCGCAATACCTACCAGTGCATCCCGTCCGTAGTGGCTCTCGGGGTAGATGACGCCGCCGTTGCCCTCGCCTCCGATAACGGCATGCGTGGCTTTCATCTCGGTGGTAACATTCACTTCTCCCACTGCCGACGCACTGTATTCACCGCCGTGCGCATGGGTTACATCGCTCAGCGCACGCGTGGACGACATGTTGCTCACGGTGTTGCCCGGGGTGTGGCTCAGCACATAGTCAGCCACGCTGACCAGCGTATATTCCTCGCCGAACATATCGCCGTTCTCGCAGATGATAGCCAACCTGTCCACATCGGGATCCACTACAAAACCTACATCGGCTTTACCGCTTTTCATCAGGTCGCTTATATCCGTCAGGTGCTGTGGTAGCGGCTCGGGGTTGTGCGGGAATCGACCGTTGGGTGTGCAGTTGAGTTCGATGATGTTCTTTACCCCCAAGGCTTTCAAGATAGCGGGGATGGCAATGCCGCCCACCGAGTTGACACAATCGATGGCTACGGTGAAGTTCTTAGCCGCAATTGCCTCTTTATCAACGAGTTTCAGGCTAAGTACATTCTCTATGTGGTAGGGTAGGTAGTCTTTTTGAGATATGTGTCCGAGGTCATCTACTTCCGCAAAGGTGAAGTCTTCCGCCTCGGCTATTGCCAGTACGCCTTTGCCCTCGGCATCGTTCAGAAACTCGCCTTTCTCGTTGAGCAGTTTGAGTGCATTCCACTGTTTGGGGTTGTGGCTGGCAGTCAGGATGATACCTCCTGCTGCTTTCTCGCCTATCACTGCCAACTCGGTTGTGGGGGTGCTGGCAAGGCCGATGTTCACTACATCGTAGCCCATACCTACCAGTGTACCGCTTACTATCTGATACACCATCTCGCCCGACAAGCGAGCATCACGCCCTACGACAATCTTGCGGTTGTAGGGCAACGCTGCACGCCGCTGAGTGGCATACGCCGCTGTGAAACGAACTATATCTACGGGGTCTAATCCGTCGCCTACGCGGCCTCCAATCGTACCGCGTATGCCGGAAATACTTTTTACTAAACTCATATCTTTATCCTTTATCTATTGTCTTTAATCTATTGTCTATCGTCCATTGTCCATTGTCTATCGTCCATTGTCATCTCTTCACTCGGATGTTGAGTATATAGCAGTAGGGTGTAACGGTAGCGAGTGTGTTGTCGGCGTCGAACCCTTGCTTACTCGGGCAGATGATCACGCACTCCGAGTTGGGATACTTCATCAGTCGTACAGCCTCGTGCCAGCCCGTGCAGGCGTTGGTGTTGTCGGTAAGGTACTTAAACTCAATGGGATATGCATTGTCCAAAGTACTCCAATAACTCGTGGTGTCTGCATTCTCGGTTAGTGGATAGCGTTTGTAGCGAACGATGATTGTCTCGTTGGATACAATAGTGTTGTCGATAGTATCGCCGTCGGCTATTGTGGTGGCAGCACCGCGTTTGTTGAGGTGGAAATACAGGTTGTCATAGCCTGCCACTTTGTAGTAGTCTTTCTCGCCCCATACATCGTCTGCGGGCTGTTGGTCTATGATATTCAGTCCGTTACGCGAGATGTAGTTGGCTATCAGTTGGTCTTCTGCCTTTCGCTTGTCGGAGTAGGTGTTTGAGTTGCAACTCGCCATCAGCACCACCAGTCCGGTGCATAAAAAGAGTATTTTTTTCATCTTATTTCTATATCAATTTGTACATTGCTATACGGGGGAATATCCTCGTTGCCGTGCATTCCGTAGGCGGAATACCATGGTGCAACCATCACGATATGGTCTCCGTGGTGCCATTCGTTGCAGGCTACATCCGCACATATCGGCAGTTGGCTACGCCCTATTCGATAGTCTCGTTCCTCGTCAAGCAGGAGTCTGCCATTTAGGTCTTTTACGCGCAAGTGCATCTGCCATAGTTCGTCGTCTTTAGGGGAGACACCGTCTGTATCGCCGTGTGCGGCTATGCGCATCCATGCATTGGTGAATTCCAGTTGGGCATAAGCCTCGTCTTGTGCCTCTACATACCGGAACACCGCCTTATCAGCCTCTTTGGCCATGCGTAGGTTCATCTCCATCAATGCCGCTTCCACCGTGTCTTCTTGCGGGGGCTGACCGCTTTTGTAGGTAGGGCGTTGCGGACCACGACCTCCACAACCTACCCACAAACAGCATACCAAAATAAGTATGTATTGCGCTTTTTTCATTTTATTGAGATAATGTCTGCTTATTGTTTGTCAGCCTCTTCGTTGGCTTTGAGCCGTTCTCGTCGGTACTCCGAAGGTGTTACTCCGTAGGTTGCCTTGAAGCACTTCGCAAAGTAGCGTGAGTCGTTCATACCTACCATATAAGTAACCTCGGTGATGTTGTACTGCTTTTGCTCGAGCAACTGTGCGGCCCGCTTGATACGCATCTCGCGGATAAACTCCACGGGGCTCAGTCCCGTCAGGCTCTTGAGTTTGTTGAAGAATACGGTGCGTCCCATGCCCATATCTTCTACCAGTTCGTCAACCGTGAGCGTGTTGTTCTCCATCTGCTTATCCATGATGTCCAGCAGTTTAGCCAAGAAGGTGTCGCTTTGTATGTTTTCCTCGTTGGCTTTCTGCGGCTCTAATCGCATGAGGCGTTGTCGATAGTTGGCTTCCAGTTGTATGCGCTGGCTGATGAGGTTCTTGACACGCGCACGGAGATACTCCGGTTCAAAAGGTTTTGTTACATAGTCGTCCGCGCCTTCTTTTATTGCCTCCAAACGGCTTTCTATCGCCGATTTGGCACTCAGCAGAATCACGGGGATATGGTTTAAGTCCTGCGAACGCTTGATATGGCTCGTGAGTTCCAAGCCGTCCATGTTGGGCATCATCAGGTCGGTAATCACTATATCGGGCATATCTTTCTCTATCGACGCCAGTGCTTCCTTGCCGTCAGAGGCTTTGATGATGCGATACTCATTGCCGAGGATATTGCCGAGGAAGGAACGCATATCTTCGTTGTCATCCACCACCAGTATCGTGCGTTTGTTGTCTTTGGTATCTATCTCCGCCAGTTTGTTCTCCAGGGTGTCCTTGGTTTGTTCTACCGATTGGGTACTGCTCTCGTCGTCCACCACCATATCTACCTCGCTGCCGAAGTGCTCTTTTCCGGTGCGGAACATCACCGTGAAGGTAGTGCCTTTTCCTACCTCGCTCTCCACCTCGATGTAGCCGTGGTGCAGATCTACGAGTTCTTTTACGAGGTTCATACCGATACCCGTACCCGTGTTGTTGTTCTGTCCGTTCAGTTCGTTATTGCTTGAGAAGCGTTCAAACAGCACTCCGCGTTTCTCCATCGGGATACCTATACCCTCGTCTTTTACGATTAGGAGTACATACCCGGGTTTCTCATCTACGGTTACCGTGATGTTCTTGCCTGCGGGTGTGAATTTGAAGGCATTGCTCAGCAGGTTGAATAGTATCGTATCTACCCGGCTTCTATCTACCCATACCGTGCTGTCGGCGGCTTTCTTTACGACATTTAGGTTGATATGTTTGTCGTAAGCCTCTTTCTTGAAATTAGCGCATGTGTCATCCACGATGTCGCTCAGTAGCGATTTCTGTACCCTGAGGCGCATCTTCTTGTTTTGTATCTTGCGGAAGTCGAGCAACTGGTTTACCATACGCAGCATACGATGGCTGTTGCTCTGTACTATCTCTAGTTGGCTGCGTACACTGTTGGATATGCGCTCGGTCTGCAGGATATTCTCCACGGGACCGATGATCAGCGTGAGAGGTGTGCGCAGTTCGTGGCTGATGTTGGTAAAGAAGCGCAACTTGATGTCGGTTACTTGTTGCTCCACTTGCACCTTGCGTCGCAGGCTCTCGTAAGTCCATACCACATAGCATACCAACGCCAGCACTACTATCAAGGCAAGGATATATAGGCTTATGGCCCACCAACTTGCCCACATCGGCGTGGCTACTACGATATTGAGTGTTGTCTCGTTGTCGGCGTCCAAACCTTCACGATTGGTAGAACGCACATGGAAGACATACTTGCCGGGTTTTAGGTTGCTGTAGGTTACTTTGTGCTGGTCGTAGGCGTTTACCCATTCATCTGACAGGCCTTCGAGCATGTAGGAGTAGGTGATTTTCTGCGCACCGGTATATTCTAATGCGGCATACTCTATCGTGATATTAGCGTCGTGCTCTATCTCTATGGTTTTCTCTACGGGTATCGCATGTCCGTCAGCACTGCAATGCACGATGCGCATCGGAGGTGTCGATTGGCTGTGAGTGATCTTGCTCGGGTCGAAGGTGCAGTAGCCGTTCGAGTAGCCGAAGAGGATACTGCCCGTGCGGGTACGCAACGCCTGCGCCTCGGTAAAATAGGTGTTTTTCGCGCCGTCCAAAGCGTCGTAGTAGTAGCATTTGCCGCTTTCGATATCCATCTGCGTGATGTCGTTCTCCGAACTGAACCATAGGTTCTTGCCATCACCCGTAATGCTCAATACGATGTCTTGCAGCGTTTCTACACGCTTTATCTCGCTCTTGGGGTCTTTGGGGTCAAGTACATTCAATCCTCCGCCGAAGGTGCCGAGCCACAGTTTGTCCTGACTGTAGTATAGCGAGCGAATATCATAACTCGATATCATCTCGCTATTCATATTTAGCAGGTTCACTCTGAACAGTCCGGTTGTCGTAGCGCACCAGATGGTGTTGTCCACCAGTTGCAGGTCTCTTATCTTCAGACCGTTGCCTACCACTTTCGGTTCTTTGAAGCGTTGGTTTTTCTCGTTGTAGCCCACTATGTTCAGTCCTCCGCCGTAGGTGGCTACATAGAGTGTGCCGTCTCCGCCCTCTACTATATCGTATATATCGGTGCTGCTCGTGGGGATCACTTTGCCGGTTGCGGCTTGTTGCAGGCCATAGCCCTTGGTGCCGTATAGCAGTCCGTATCGTGTGTCTAAGGCGCAGTAGATACGGCGTTTGTCCTTGATGATTTTCTGTATCTCTCCGTTTTTCAACTGTACGAACGCTCGCACCTCGCCATTCTCTTTCGGACTCTTGCGCATATCCGTCAGTTCGTATGGCTGCGGCTCCATATTGACGCAATCTACGCCGTGATCGTAGGTAGCAATCCACATTTGTCCGTCTTTGTCTATGTAGGCGGTGTGAATCATATTGGTAAGGTGTTCAAACGGGTTGACCAACTCATCTTTATCGTAGTCGTAGTACGACCACCCGCCTCCCGTCGGGTTGACCCATACACGCCCTAAGCAGTCCTCCAGGATAAAGAAGTGCTCCCGCAGTTGTCCGGCATAGCGGTTGTCGAGTTTGGGAGTAAGGCGTTTCCATTGGTTGTGCCGATAGCGCAATACTCCGTCCATGCCGTCCACGCGCCAGATGACGCCATTCTTATCCACGCGCATTGTCTCGTCTTCTTGTGCGATACGCTCCAGCATACCCATCGGCAGACTGTCCGCGCTCTTAGGACTGATGTGTTGGCGGCTCTTATCGAGCATATAGTAGTGGCTATCGTTGGTCATCCACCATATCTGCTCTTTCTCGTCTTCGTAGATGATGTCCACACGGTTGTTCACTTTGACTTCCTTACCGTCTTCCATCGCCTTGAATACTTGGAAAGTGTAGCCGTCAAAGCGGTTCAGACCGTCCCATGTACCAAACCACATATAGCCTTGCTTGTCTTGCAAGATAGCCATTACCGTGTTTTGGCTCATGCCGTCGTCTATCGAATAGTGGTTCACCAGATAGTGCTCCTTGGCGTGTAGCATATTGCCGCACACTATTTGGCAGAGCAGTAGCATACCCATTATCCACACTTTTGTGTAGCCCGTTACTCCGTTGTGTTTTTCGGTCATAATCAATCAGTTATATATCAATCGGTTATAATCAACTCATTATGCATTATGCATTCTTCATTATGCATTGCAAAGCGCCTCCAAGTATCTGCCATACGCAGTCTTCATCTCCTTGCCCAGGGCGTGTACCTCGTCTGTGCTGATCCATCCGTTGCGCCAGGCTATCTCTTCTATGCAACTCACATAGAACCCTTGTCTGTTCTGTATCGTTGCGATGAAGTTACCTGCGTCCAGGAGGCTGTCGCAGTTGCCGGTGTCGAGCCATGCAAAACCGCGCCCGAAGAGTTTTACCTGCAGTGTCCCTTCCTCTAAGTACATCTTGTTCAGGTCGGTTATCTCATACTCTCCGCGCTTACTGGGTTTCAGCACTGCCGCTTTCTCGCAAACGCTCGCATCGTAGAAGTACAACCCCGGTACGGCATACTTGCTTTTCGGTTGCTCGGGTTTCTCCTCCAGGCTCAGCACCTTGCCCGTCTTGTCAAACTCTACCACACCGTATGCCCGCGGGTCGTTTACCTCATAACCGAAGATACAAGCACCTCTCTGCCCATGGCTCACTATCGCTGCGGCTTCGCGTAGCATACCGCTGAAGCCTTGTCCGTAGAACATGTTATCGCCCAGTATCAAGCACCCCGCTTCGCCGTTGAGGAACTCTCTGCCCAACACAAAGGCCTGAGCCAATCCGTTTGGCACTTCCTGCACTTTGTACTCTAAGCGCATACCTATGCGACTACCGTCGCCAAGCAACTCACTGAACATCGGCAGGTCGCGTGGTGTGGAGATAATCAACACCTCGCGTATCCCTGCCAGCATCAGGCTCGACAGGGGGTAGTATATCATCGGCTTGTCGTAAACAGGCATGATTTGTTTGCTAATCGCCTTGCTCAGCGGGTACAACCTTGTCGCACTTCCGCCCGCCAAAATAATTCCTCTCATATCGGTATATTTAGAATGTTCTTATTATAAGTTTGCTCTTCTCTTATGATTTTCCTTCGCCTTTTCCCCATGTATCATCTAAAGCATATAGCGCATATAGAATATCCGAAATTCCTAATATATAGAATACATAGGGTATAAAATCAAGTACGCCTTCACCATTCGCAACGAGCCCCATATGGCGCACTGCGCCTTCCCGCTACAAAATTACTGATTATTTTTTATATGCGCAAATTATTTCGCCTTTTCGACAGTCCCATTCCGCCCTTGCTTTTATTTTTACACCACTATCTATTATTTTTTCCACATTTTTTCCTTTTCCTTTCGCTCTACTATAGTGTACTAAGAGAAAAGAATGCAGAAAATAATAACAAACTGAGGTTATTCAAATTATTTTTTGTACCTTTGCGGCATATTTGTGGCAGTAATATATAATTTTGTCGGAATATATAGGTGCAATGTTTGTGGAAACATTATAATCCCGATTAGCCGACAACTAACTTACGAAAGGTTATAGAATTGGCATACAAAGTAATAGATCTATTCGCCGGTGTGGGCGGTTTGAGTTACGGCTTTGCACACGATGATGACTTCGAGATAATCGCAGCCAACGAGATTTTGTTCCCAATGGCGAAAGCCTACTCTGAGAACCACCCGAAAGTGAAGATGTACAATAAAGACATCCGCGATTTTTCGATAGACGACCTTACGCGTGATTTGGGCATTTGTAAGGGGGATGTAGATGTTGTGGTGGGCGGTCCGCCTTGTCAGGCTTATTCTACTGTCGGTAAACGCTTGATAGACGACCCGCGCGGTAAACTATTCCAAGAGTATTATCGTATGCTGACCGAACTGCGACCTAAGGTGTTTGTCTTTGAGAATGTCAAAGGGTTGCTTTCAATGTGCGGAGGTGAATTGATACATACCATATTGAACCTATTCGGTTCTTTGGGGTATGATATGAATATCCGTTTGCTCAATGCTGCGGACTACGGAACACCGCAGATTCGTGAGCGGGTTATCTTGGTAGGTACTTTGTTAGGTGGTAAGTTTGAGTACCCTCGTCCGACACATTATGATCCGAATGTAGGCGTTATTCCAGGTTTGAAGCCTTATCTGACTGTAGGTGAAGCCATAGGTGACCTTCCTGTTGTCAGCAACGGTGGAGCGGCGTATGAGTATGCCTGCGAGCCGCAAAACGACTACCAACGACTGATGCGTACCCATGCACCGAAGCAGATTATGGATCAGAATGTGTCGCAAAACGGTGAACACTTGGTCCGCTTGATGGAGGCGTTACCCGATGGAGGTTCACCCGAGGATATTCCCGTAGAACTTCGTCCGAAAAGCGGCTTTAAGAACTGCTACTGTCGATTGTGGTGGAACCGCCCGAGTACGACCATCACACGCAATTTGGGGTGTGTTTCTTCTTCGCGTTGTGTACACCCCAAGCAGCCCCGACCGCTGACCACTCGTGAAGGCGCACGCCTGCAAGGATTTCCCGATGACTATATCTTCTATGGTACACGGAGCGAGAAAAATCTGCAAATAGGCAATGCCGTACCTACTTTCTTATCGTGCGCCATCAAAGATTCAGTAAAAGCGTACTTGGATAAGAACGACCACGGAACAATAATCAACGAGGAGCAGATAAGGCAGATGATTGCGGCAAGGGAACGACGACAGAAGCAACAAGAACTGACTTTGTTTTAGTCAGTACCGGATATATAAGTTTACATATAAGCGTAATAGGCACATATCTATAGAAACCGGTCGGCAAACCAATGTATAATGATAGGATATGTGTCCCTGCTATCCGTGTTTGGAACACGGGTGGGCGGGGTATCATTATAGTTTGCCGACTAGGTTTCTTGCTCCGCCCGCTTGTGTTCTTTCCTTTTTATCAGACCGGATAGTATGTACTATGCGGTCATTTTTTTATTTATAAGTTGATAGTATTATGGAAAGAAATCGTGCCGAAGGTTGGCAGCATGCAAAACTGAGCGGACACAAGAATGAAGACCTTGTAACGCAGTTGATTTTCGACAATACCGATGTGCAACAAGAGTTGCTTCGTTGTGCAGGCAAACAAGGTAAAGTAACAGGTGTGGCGGAGGGCGGACTATGCGAGAAATCTATTCCCTCTGTATTGGATGATGAAACCAAAGCCAAGCCCGATATTCGTCTGCTGTTGAACGACGGCAATCATGTAAATGTGTCGGTCAAGAAGAGCCTTGGCGGGCAGATGTTTTTGATAACCGTAGATAGGTTTATACGCGGATATGAAGCGCAGTATAGCCAAACAATACCGCAGCAGGTAAAGAGTGCCATCTCGATTTATTGGGGGGCTGCCGATGATATGGATGTGCTGATAGAGGAGTACGCATCGGATATAGATTGTCCCAAGCAAGGCAAATTGCCTTATGAGAAACGCAAACATCGCTTGGTAAAGACCTCGATGGACAAGTACGATCCCCGGTTGTCTGTGGCAATGATAGAGTGGTTTCAGGAGAATATCGTCAATATATTCGATTTCTGTTTTGTACGCGGACTGGCTAAGAATGCGGAGGATTGGGCAGATGTGATTTGGTATAAGAATATGCTCCCCGATGAGGATGACGGCGATACCCTATTTAATATGGAAACACTGCGCAAGCAAATCAGCGACGCCAAAGACAAGATTATCTATGGTAATAGGACGGGAGACAGTACTATCCAATTGCCGTTCGGCTTTGTACAATGGCACTTGGGGCAGATGCAGTTCCACCATAAATTGAGTGATTTGAAAAGTTTGTAATATGGATGCTTTTGTGTAATTATATTCTAACCACTTACTTTTAACCACCGACTATCTATGCCAAAGCAAAAACGCGACAAGAATGCCGACATCAATTTCTTCGCTATCTACGAAGTATGCCTTTCGCAGGCCGCTCAGAGCAACGCTTTTCCAAAAGTGGAAGCCGATGCCGACCCGTTGGCACACGCACAACTACATTTTACGCAGATCCTTGCGGAAAGTCCTTTGCATCTCGTAAAAGTAAAGAAACGGAAATCATCCAAAGCAAAGAAACAACAGACAGGCAATGGTGAAACAGAAGATTGTACCCGGCTACTGAATGATATCTTGGCTGCACGCGACCATGTGTACCTGCTGCGTATCAACAACGAAAAAAGCAAATTTATCACACAACAGGATGGCGTGGAAGCCGACGGCAAGACACGCTATGAAGAGAAAAAGGTGCAGACACTTCCGTACTGCTATGTGGTAATAGACAATCGACCGGCGAAACAAGCAGGTGGCGGGATAATGCTTGCCATACAGAAAAACTCTGCCTTTGGAGACCCGGAGAATGTACGCAAGATATTAGAAGATTTTTTCAATCGAGCATTGAATGCGTATGGTCTGCAAGCCGGCATTTCGCAATACACCAATTCTTCGGAGATGTGGAATTTTTGCCGCAGAATGTGTAATAATGGAGATACCATAAAACGCATATCCTTTGCTCTCCCAAACCAAAAGAAAGTGGCACTTCCCGCTCGTATTCCGGATAAAAACAATGTAGGTATTATCAAGCAAATGAGCAGATTGGCAGAGCAGACAGGTGCCATCAAATCGCTTATACAATACTATTATGAGGATGTTGAGCCGAATTTGTTGGAGAAGCACGCTCAAGACTTTGTAAATGTGTTTCATGTATGCAAATCGCAAGATTATCAACTGACGGTGGACTTTAAGAACTATGGCCCGTACCGATGCGATGAGCAAGTAAAAGTAGTCTTGCCTATGGAAGAAACGCTACTCAATGCTTTCCGATATGGTGAAACACAAATAGAACTGGACGATCGACAGAAAATGGCACTTTATGATTGGTGTGATGAAGTGCGAGAAAAATGCAAAGAGTATGGAACTATTTCGCAAACTCCGCCCAAGCGACATCGCTAACATTCGTAGCCGCTATATAGGCGACCCCTTGTACAATGCCATAGACAGTGTGTGCCTCCCTTGGGAGGAGCAGATGCCGCATATTATGCTTTCGCCGGAAGAAATCTTTTGGTACACCGTTGTGTATATCGACTATATCAGAGAAAACCAAGAGGATAGCGAAAAGACCTTGGGAGAATTGGCTATGCGGTGGTGGAGCGACATACGCCATACCTATCCGGAAGCGGATGAGGAGGAGTGCAAGTTGGCGGTTACGCTGCCAATAACAACCCTTGCCGGCTGCTTGTTTGTTACGCAACATCCTCTATATGAGCGTTTGGGTAGCCTGCTTATCCGTTCGTTGAATGAAACGAAAAAGCATACAAAGGCATACCGGACACTGATTGAGGGCTATCAGCCTTACGAAGAAACTCTTGCCGATTGGCTGACCAACTATATGCCGTCCGAGCGATGGTTGTCGGATGAGATAGCGGGTATATTGGCAGCCTCTCACAATAGCCTTGAGGGGCATTTTGCTTATCTTATGGACGGACTGAGCGAAGAAGCAGCCAAGGCGTTTGATAAGGAATTACGCGAGGTTTGTACAGGTTCTGCTACCAATGTGGTTAAGTTTATCCAAAAAGAATTTCATATCCATGTAGACAGTAAAAGGTGGTTTGGAGCCTCTATCAAAGACCGGCATAAAGAACTTAGTAGATTTGGATTGGACAAAACATTTAGCACTTTCAGAAAAGCAGTTAGTAATTCATCCAAATAGGTATTCCCATTCTTTCCCATTTATTCCCATAAATATCACTTGTAGGGCATAAAATAACATTGTTTTTATTCCCATTTATTCCCCTTTTGCCCATTCGACCTGTCTGATCAGGCGGGTCGTTCTTTTTTGTAGTACCTTTGCGGTGCAGTCGGGCGGACACCGACGGCGGGAGCGGAGGAGAGGTGCATGGTATCCTCTGCGCTCGGGCTGACATACACGACTCCCAAGATGTACAACAGACGGTATGGCAGAGAGACATCACAAGTCCAATTTGTTTTATTTTACAATTTTTACAACTATGGCTATAAAAGAGCAAATGGCAGGGATGCCGAGTAAGGGGATGGCGGAGAAGGCTATCTTGGTAACGCCGA
>OGRD01000260.1_pt1 | contig 31145 bp, 16 predicted proteins | sample 1553441 | NCBI WGS metagenome assembly OGRD01 (sample SAMEA2580106, study PRJEB22360) | human gut metagenome | biome: human gut; feature: human-associated habitat; material: faeces | place: Denmark | collected 2008/2010
GATGCAGTCGGATCGAAAAGCCCGCCATACGGCTACGCAAGACGGTCATCTGCCGCTCGGTGATAGTTACCTCGCCTAAGACGAGGTTGCTAACCAAGACGATGGTGAGCGATTCGGCTCCGCTGACAGTGGTCGTATCGTTGTGGAAACCCATATAAGACGCCACGAGCAGGCGTGTAGAACGGTCGGTATCGATAGTAAAACGGCCGTCGGTATCGGTAGTGGTGCCATGCGTGGTGTTTGCCCAATAGACATTGGCGCCGACAAGGGGTTCGCCCTGATCATCAATCACGATGCCCTCTACGCGTGCATAAGCGCACACGCATAAGATAGAAAGAAATAAAAAGAATGATAATCGTTTCATTGTGAGTTGATTAGAGTAAAACATGTTCGCAAAAAAGAAGTCCTCTACTTTAGGCAGAGAATACGAACACGCTCTCTAAATCAACCAACGGCAAACGGCACGCAACACGCCTTTGGCAGAACCGATATAAGTGTACGGAGGCGGCGTATAGGCAGCGTAGCGCGAGAAAGATAGCGTCCGGATGTCGTCGAAGATGACTGCGCAAGGCAAGGCGAGAGCAAGCAGTTGGTTCTCGGCTTGCGCAGGAATAGTCTGAAGCGGACTGACCTCGGTGGTGTCAATCTCAAAATGGTGCGACCAACAGCAGTCGTGCGCCTTGGCAAAAGCATCTCGGTGCGCTGCATCGGCGGTATGGTGCGCCGTGATGCAATGTATGGCACGACAATGACTGCAGCAATAGTGCGATAGCGTAAAGCCTGTTCCTCCCAATAGGAAGAACACGCTAAATACCACCGATAATATGTATTCTGTCAGCCGTTTCACTGCTAAAACTGAATCATTATAAACCTAATACCTCAGAATGAGAGCCTAAACGCATTAATACCACAGTTTCCAAAGTCTCGTCAATCCAAAGTAACAAATAATCAGATTCTATATGACATTTCCATACACCTTGCAAGTTTCCGGTAAGAATATGTGCTTTATATTTCTCGGGTAAAGGTTGTCCTTGTTGTAACAATTGCAATACGGCAAACAAAGCCTCAACTTTTGCTTTATTGTTGCGGTAACGCTTAAAATCTTTCTTGAATTGCGAAGTCCTGCGTATCTCTTTCATCACTCCAATGATTTGATGAAATTTTCAAGGCTATCAACTGCTACATGCTCAGTCTTACCTTTGCGAACTTCATCTAAAGCAGCCAAAGTTTCCATCGGCACTTCTACTGAAGAAGCAGTCCACCCCATTTTCTTGACCAAAGTATCAAAGAAGGCTTTATCTACTTGGGGTATTTGCAGCATATATGTTGAACTAATCATAGTAGTTTATTTTGTTGATGCAAAGGTACGGAATTATTTGCGAACGAGCAAATAAAAACGCACTTTTGCTTTGATTGTTTAATTTTTGCTCTTCGTTTTTTTCTTACAATCTTTGGCAAGCGGACAATCTTTGCATCCGCCGCTGCCCTCGCAGCGTTGGTTGCGCTGGCGGTATATCGACCACACGATACCACCTATCGCACAAATAATCAATATGATAACTACTATCTCTTGCCACATATTCATCTTATAGCAGACTACCTATCTGATACACCACAAACGCGCTCAGCCATGCCACTACAATAGAGTTTACTACCGTAAACATTGCCCATTTCCAATTGATTTCCCGACGGATAGTGGCTATCGTTGCCACGCAAGGAAAATAGAGCAAAGTGAATACCAAGAATGCATACGCACTGACGGGTGTGAGTGCCGTTGCCGACATATCGCCGCCAAAAAGTATCGCAAAAGTAGCAGCGATAGCCTCTTTGGCCGGCAGACCGGTGAGCAAGCAAACCGACATCCGCCAATCGAATCCAAGCGGACGCATAACCGGCTCGATAAACTGCCCGATAGCGGCAAGCCACGAGGTCTCAATATGGTCAAGGTCGCCTGCGGGGAAATACTCAAGAGCCCAAATTATCACCGATGCACATAGCACTACGGTGCTGATTTTTTTCAAGAAATCTGACACACGATACCAGATATGCCCGCCAATACTTTTCCAAGTAGGCATACGAAAATCGGGCAATTCGTTCACCATATCATCGGCGGGTTTGCGGAACCATTTGGTCTTTTTCATTATGAACGCAAACGCAAAACTCATCAGTATGCCGAGCAGGTAGAGCGACAACAAGACAAGTGCTTTATAGTCTTGGAAGAAAGCATCGATAAAAAGAATATACACCGGCAGTCGCGCTGAGCAACTCATAAACGGCACCATCAGCATTGTCAAAGCGCGATCTTTCGGGTCTTTGATGTCCTTTGCTGCCATAATCGCCGGCACATTGCAGTCGAAGCCCATCAGCATCGGGATGAACGAACGGCCATGCAACCCGAGGCGGTGCATCATCCCGTCCATTAGGTATGCCACCCTCGCCATATACCCCGTATCCTCCATCAGACTGAGGAAGAAAAACAAGATGATAATGTTGGGCAATGCGGTCAGCAGCGACCCCACACCTTGGATGATACCATCGCCCAACAGACTGCTAAACCACCCCGACGGCAAAGCACCTACGCATAGATCATACAAGGCATCGATCCCGCGTTGCATCAGGTCTTGCAGCGGTTCGCCGAGCGAGAAAGTACACTCAAATACCACAAAGAGAATGATAGCAAGGATAGGAAATCCCGTCCATTTGTTGGTAAGAATCTTATCAATTCGTTCCAAACGGGTGCAATGCTTATCATCTTTCGGGTGTTGGAGCGTTTGTGTCAGCACACCATGCACATAGCCGGCATACGCATCGTTGTCGTATTGCTCCCATGCGTGATAGACGGGATGATCCGTAGTGAGCGGTGCTTCGTGCGTCTGCTCGATGAGGGACAACACCTCGCCTATTCCCCGCCCTTTCTCTGCACTGACAAGAGCTAAAGGCACACCCATAAGGTCTTGCATCTTGTGCAAGTTGAGCGTATGCCCCGTCTTCAGGAGAAGGTCGTAACGATTGAAGGCGATAACGATTTTCTCGTCCTCATCGATGATATGCGGAGTAAGAAGAAGACTCTCTTCGAGCCGGGTAGAATCGACCACCTGCAAGACCACATCATATCGATGTCCGTGTAGGTCATCGAGGTTGTGCACTTCCTCAAAATCGATGTTTTTGCCTGTCCAAGCCGCATCTTGGCGGAGTGCTTCTATCAGCGCACTCTTGCCGCTGTTGGCACTGCCGACTACTGCGACTTCAATGCTTTTGGGTGTCTCTATATCGTTGTTGTTTAGGTTCATCTGACGATTGATAAGCGTTTGTTGCACGGGCGTGGCGATTGTCTCGATATGCTCGGTCGCCACTTTCCGAAAATCGCTGCAAAATTACAAATAGTTTCGCACGTGCGCAATACCAATAAATAGGGATTTTAGTAGAACTTATACACCTTCTCCATAAATATAGAGAACTCCATTAAACCTCATTGCCATAAAAAAACTGCGTGAGGGACATGCTGATGAATAAACAAAATAGGCTGCCCGACTCTCGTCAAGCAGCCTATCGGCATAGAATTGAACATTGCAAATTGAAACCTACGCCGATGCAAGGTTCAATCTACGCCGGATTGAAATCTTTTGCATTCTTTCGCACCTGCTTACGGCATAAGTACTTGTTGCGCTTTATCGCCGACACGGAGGAGGTATGCACCGGTGGGTACTGCGGGCAGAATGGTCTCGCCGACTGCAGAGAGTGTATTGGCGAGCAACATACCCGATACGCTATAGAGGGCTACCTGTTGCGGTGTATCGGTAGTCAGTACGATACGATTACCTCGCACAGACACTGCCAATCCGTTGTCGGAGACTTGGTCGAGTGCCGTACCGATAACATCATAGAGATTGGTGTAGAGATAGAGGTTCGGGAAGGCAGGATTGGTCATGATACACATCACATCGTTGTACGATTTGAGGAAAGTGGTCAGACCATTGCTGATAGTGTACTCCACTCCTTCTATCAGTTCCTCACCCACATACGCACCTTGCTCAGAGTCGTATTCTGGTACGCCGAGATACCAAGTGTAGGTAGTAACGGCATCGCCCACGAGAGCCTGGCTGCTGAGGTCGATGGTGTTACCGTCTTGCAACGGAGCCTCGAAAGGAGCCTGGTTGTAGTAGTAATACAGGATATACGATGCCTTCACCTCCGGCAGGGTTTGGAAGTTGAAGTAGTTGTTGTTGAGCGTGAGGGCAATCAGTTGCGAGAGCGGCGATACATCGATATGGCTCAAGAGGTTGTGGTTGAGTGCCAGTTGTTGAAGAGCAGGAACCTTGGTTAGGTTGATGTCGGTCAGTTGGTTTGAGTTGGCATCGAGATACCAGAGGTTGGGGTTGTCGAGAGTAAGGCTGCCAATGCTGTTGCCTGCCACACTGACTACTTGCAAGTTTTGGCTCTTGCTCAGGTCGAGCGAAGTAAGATTGTTGTAGCCGAGTGCCAACATCCGCAGATGAGAGTACGCCGAGAAATCGAGGTTGGTGAAGTTGTTCTCCGAGAGATTGAGGTCGGTAAGGGTCTCCGTATTAGTTAGCAGAGTAATCTGCGACAGGCCTGCACCTTGTACGGTGAGCGTGGTGAGGTCGTTAAGCGACGAACCGTCGAAAGCAGACAGTTTGGCATTGGTCATACTGAAGACGGTAATTTTCTCATCGGGCGAATAGGTATAGACACGCACGAGTGTATTCTTGTGAGTATTCGCTCCAAAGAGGCGATAGGAAGTGCCTAAGACATACTGCGTTACATTGTCGTTGCCCTCCCAGTCGATATAGAGTGCCACACCCTCGTGGTCGGCAGCGAGCGACAGTTCAACCGAGTCGTTGTCGTTGAGAGTAGTGAAGGAGGCTATTTGGTTGGTAGGCATACCTGCTACCTCGATAGATGTGGTTTTCAGTACCTTATCACCGCTGAAAGCAGGGTATGTCGCATTGGTGATTTGGCAATAAACCTTGCCCGCCTCGGTATTGAGGAAGCGTGTGAAACCATTGGTAAGCGTATAATCGGTGTTCTCCACGAGCGGATCGCCATTCTCCTTGTACCATTGGAAAGCCGTTTGGTTGCCGCTAAACGAGAGGTTCTGCGCACTGAGGTCGGTACACGGACCTTTGGTAGCGATGACGATGTCGGCTTGCGGGGCGTAGATATAGTTCGCCTCAGCGAGGTTGCGGTGCAAGGGGAGGTTCGCCAAAGTGAATTGGTTGTTCTCCAACGCTAAGTAGGTGATGTTGTTCTCCAGAGGGAGTGTAATCTCGCTAAGGAGGTTATCCGATACTTTGAGGGTGCGCAACGCAGTGCAGTGGGTCAGGTTCAGTGTTTCTAACTTGTTGGAAGATAGGTCGATATACTGAATAGAATCGGCATCCGAAAGTTTGATGCTCTCTATTTGGTTGTGGCTCAGGTCGAGATGACGGATTGCCAACTGCGGACTGAGTGTAACGGTTTGGAGGTTGTTGTAACTGAGATTGATGTCGCCCAAAGTATTCTTGGCAAAGAGATCGTTTACACCCGCCAAGGAGCAGACATAGAGGTTGTTGTGGCTCAAGTCGAGCGTTTGTAGCCAACGATTGCGCTCCAAGTCGACGGTATATAGCCCCGTATTGGAGAGATTGAGTTCACGCAAAGAAATCAACTGACTGAGGTCGATACTTGTCAGCCCTTGGGAAGTGAAGTTCAGACCGGTGATAGCCGCATTCTCTGGGATATAGACTTTGACGGTGCTGTATGCCCAAGGAACCGTTACGGTAAGCGGTGTAGCCTCGGAGAGGTCTGCCGCCGTAGTGGTGTAGGCGGTGAGTTGGTCGTCCTCGCCATTGAAACTCAGGTAGAAAGTCTGCGGAGCCAAAGCCGATGCACCCTGCATAGCGATAGCAAACGAGACTTGCTCGGTGGTAGGGGTGAAAAAGAGCACCTGCGAGGGCTTGCCATAGTCGGAGGCAATCTTCACCTTGAAATGCTCGGTATAGAGGTTGTTCTCCAAGAACTTGCTATTGGCAAAAGCGATGAAAAGGCTGTCGGTGTAGGCTTTTTTGAGCACCACTTTGCCGTCGGCATAAGAATAGTAGGAGGTATCGAGTTTCACCCATGTGTCGGGGGTAGTAACATCGAAGGCATAGAGTGCCGCCTCGGTGGTGGTAGCATCACGAAGGACACGACTGCTAAAATCGAGTGTATCGCCCTCTTTGTAGGAGCGACTGACGGGCAGTTGGCGCTGTGCGTAGGTGTATTCCTCCCAAGTACCCGGGTCGAAAGGCAGGGTGGCAAAATCGAGGCAGTTGTTGTCTATTTTCACTTGGCTCAACTGCTTGCATCGGCTTAGGTCGAGCGAGGTGATGTAGTTGTCCATACACGAGAGCGAGATGAGCAACGGCAGGTTGGTTACATCCAACTCGGTGAGCGCATTGCCATTGCAGATAAGACGATAGATGTCAGGACAATGGCTGACATCCAGTTTCTTAAGTTTCACATCGGTATTGAACACGCTCGACACATGCTCGCAATAGAGTTGCTGCAACTTGGTGTTGTGGCTCAAGTCGAGTTCGCTTACAGCCGTTTCGCTCACATTGAGAATAATCAGATTGGGGTTCTTGCTCAGGTCAACCGAACTGACATTGGTCATCTCAAGAGTGAGTTGGAGCAGATTAGGGCAATTGGTAGGATCGATACTGACCAGCGAGGGGCAGTGGTAGGCATCGAACGACATCATCTTGGGATACTTGGTGAGGTCGAAAGCAGGCGACAGGTTGTCTACGATTTGCAGTTCGAGTATGGTGAGGTCGGGCTTGTCGCCAATCACCAGAGGCGTAGCGGCATCGAAGGCGTTGTCGGAGAGATAAAGCGCACGAATCTTGCTATTGTGGCTCAGGTCGAGGCTCTTGAATTGGTTGTGCGACAGCGACAGCACATCGAGGTTGGTGAGGTGCGAGAGGTCGATGTCGGTGAGGTAACAACCGTCGGCGTTGAGATAATCAATCAGGAGCGCATCGGCATCGGTTCCGTAGATGGTTACGACGCCCGCCTCGGTAACCGAGCAATAGATGAGCGTACCGCTGATAGAGGTACTATCCGATACGGCGGGTCCTACTTCGTACTCCGACTGTCCGTTACCACAATCGACATAAAGATAGGTGGAGTCGGTTACGCCAAGGACGATAGAGAATGAATTGCTTGCTCCATACTCCTCATAGATAGATGTTTTGAGGGTTAGAATCGGTTTGAGGTCGGCTTTCTTGGCTTTGGAGGCGGCGGACAAAGTGCCGGCAACACAAAGGAAGAAGCAGAGCATAAATTGGGTTATTCGTTTCATATATGTAAGGTGTTAATTATTTCACAATTATTTTCTCGGTGTGTCCGTTGGCTTGCAGCACATAGACACCCGCAGCCAATGCCGAGGCATCGATGTTGATTTCATCGCCCGCAGCGGCATATTGCCCTACGATCTGTCCTGCGATGTTGTAGAGCAACACATCGAGCGATTGGGCTCCGCCTAAGAACAGGTTGAAATGGCGGTTGTCGGCAGTCTGCACAAGCAGACGACCATTGCTCTCGACACCGTCGATACTCGTTGCACGACGGATAGCCTCTTTGAGCCCCTCGTAGGCATCAAACTTACCCGCACCCCATTGGATAGGGTCGGCTTTGCTATTGAGCATATAGTTGTCTTTCTTTGCCGTTTTGGCTACGATGTCTTTTACATCCTCGATAGTCAGGCGGGGATTAGCCTCCAGCCATAGTGCTATTGCGCCCGTCACGACCGGGGTAGCCATAGAGGTACCGATAGCCTCCTCCCAATAGTAGGTCTTGCCGTTGTTCTCCACCTTAGCCTGCTGATAATTGAGAAATGAAGCGAAGTTGGTGGACGAGGTGTATGGCTCGCTGATAGAAGAGATGATCGTTACACCCGGTGCGACCACATGGGGTAGGTTGTCGCCGTTGATAGTGGTTCCCCACGAACTGAACGGACTGACATCACCTTCCTCAAAAGCGATACCATAAGAGTAGGTCTTGCCGTCGAGCGAGGTATAGAAGAGGCGGTTGTTGTAGGAGCCGACTACCAGTATGCCGTCGCCACACGCCATATCGCTGATAGAGCCGTTCTGCGAGCCTGTCTGCCAGCCCGCTTGCGCATAGTCGTCGAACACCGTCCAAGTGCCATCGCAGAAACAGTCGATACGCTGCCCCGCTTTCTTGCCCGTAACCACAAAACCGAGGATATAGTCGCCGTTGGCATTGGTCTTGGTGTTGTCATGCACGAAATAGTCGATCATCGCATAGTAGCGGTGTGATGTAGTGTCGAGGTCAGCACCGACACCAAGATAGCCATTGAAAGCCTTAGCAAAATTGGTGTTGCTCTTGTCGGAATCGCTCTGCTCATAGCCGCTTGTAGCATAATAGACGCTCTGCCCACGCTGCGAGGAGCGGATAGCGGCGTCTTGAAAAGTAAGCACTTGACGCGACTTGTTGTAGATCACCGCCTTGATGTCGAAAGGCGTGGTATCGTTGCTATAGACATAGATCTGCCCATAGCGCAAGTTGCGATAGGTAGCCTCAGAAGTTTGATAGGTAGCCTACTGCGGACGAATAAAAGTCTGCACCGTTTGGTCGGTTTCGGTGAGGGTCTTATTGAGCGCAATGGGCAGGTCGCCCTCGTTGCCCGCAGCCACACACAGGATGGCCTCTTTGCCCGCCATCGCCATATATTGGCTTAGGATACCCGTACCGTCGTGCGGACCGGTATTGCTACCGAGCGAGAGATTGACCACCGCCGGCTTTTGCATATAGTAGGCATATTCGAGCGTACTCTCGATACCGAGGGCGATGAAGTAATCTTGGAGCGTACCGCACGAAGCGACGATGTCGGAGTTGTACGCCATACCGTAGTAGGGATTGCTCTCTGCCTCGATGATGTCGCCGCCCATCATCGAACCTTGGGTAGCCATGGTAATCTTGCCTTTGTAGCCACCAGCCATGATACCGAGGGTATGCGTACCGTGGTAGGCAGTGGCATCATCGGTCTTGAACTTGCTGACGGTTGCCGAGTTGTACTCGTTCATACTATAGCCGCTTTGGCTATTCTGGTTGTAGTAGATATGGGTGAGATACTCCACACGGTTGGTACCGTCCTCACGCAAGAAATTGATGTTGTTGGGGTCGATACCGCCATCTACTATGCCCGTTACAACGCCCTCTCCCGTATAGGCTTTAGGCAGGTCAGTTCCGGCGTGGATCTTATCAACGCCGATAGCGGTGCGCACTTGGTCGAGTTTCTGATGCACATCGCGCGGCAGTTGCATTTGGCGGATACCGCGCAGACCGGCCACCCGCTCCACATCGTCGATTGCTACGGCAGCGAAGACAAAGTTCTCGCGGCGAGCATTCACCACGATACCTTCCGCCTCCAGTTGCTCATTGCTCACGGCGGGATCCACAATCATCATCACGGGTGTCATAGAAGTAGCCTGCAGCGGTGCGGCTTTTCTACCTTGCACGGCACAGACCTCGGGTTGCTGCGCCCGCAGTTGGCGGAGAGTAGCACGGCTCTGCAGGTCTAAAGCAGCCTGAGCCGACAAAGCCATTGCCACGCTCAGTGTAAGTACAGAGATTGATAGTCGTTTCATCTTGTAAAAAGTTGGTTAGGGAGGGTAAAAATACCCTTTCGGTTTAGACAATCTATGTTGCTCCCCCCCAAAAAAAGGGAAGCAACATAGGTATTAGTAGAGATATGTGCAGCGATTAGTGTTGGAGCAGATAGGTGGTCTTACCTCCGATGATGTACATCCCTGCGGGCAGTGGTGCGTTGATCTGTGCCTCGGTAGCGTCTTGGAGCAGCAATACGCCTTGCAGCGAATAGACATCGCGGCTGTCGGCAGCGGAGACATTAGCGACACTTGTCGGTTCACCACCTGCCAAGATAGCGGTGTTCTCGTTGATACTGAGCGTATAGACGCCGCTCTCGTCGGCAGAAAGGGCTTTTCCGTTGGCGGTAACGAGCGTGGTCCCCGTCAGGCGGAACGAGATCTGCGTATCGGTCAGTACGCTCAGCGGAGTCGATACATCCGATACCGGCACAATCACATCGCGCACCACATCGGTAAAGCCGAAATCGGTGCCCCCTTTGCTTGCGAAACTGACGCTATACTCTGCGGGTACACCGAGCAAATAGGCTTTGAATACATCGCCATCAGACAAGGTGATACCGGAGAAAGTAGTGCTTGCTTCTTGCTTTTCGCCATTGATGTAGAAATTGACAGTGCTTGCATCATCCACATAGAAACTTACCTGTGCGGGGTTATCGAACTCGGGGTCGAACTTCACCAAGTTGTAGCCGCTCTGTGCAAGAACGCTTGCGCCTTGCGGGTTTTGGAACACCAATGGTGTGCTCATATTGGAGTAGTTGTCGGCAGCCAAGGTCAGTTGGCCGCCATACTGAGCCGCTGCGGGGTCATCGATATAGAAAGCGAGGGTAGAACTACGATCCACACTCCAAGTAGTGATTGTATAGACAGCCCCAACTGCGGTAGCGATACCAGTAGGATAACTTCCTATCGTATTGCTGCTAAAGTCTTGATTGTCAGCATCTACAAAGGTCAGCACTTTGCTGACTGCATTGGTTTTGATAAAGAGGTATTTGCAACTGGTGTTGAAAGATACCACATTGGCTCCGGCTTGCAGAGTGATAGGCGTTGCGCTATAGGAGGAGAAATAACTGCTACTATACTTATATGCCGATACGGCAGCGGGGTTGTCGATATTGATAGTAACATCGTAACTCTGATACTTAGCCGCATAGTACTTGATGGTATAGTCGCTCTCTTTGCCGACGAAGAAGGAAGTTGTACCACTGAAATAAGTCGTTTTCGTACCGTCCACGATCAGTGAATCGCACTGATAATCAGACACATTGCCACTAAACTCCACATTGCTGCCGAGTTTGACGGTAAAATCAGCATCTGCCCAATTGCTCACAGCCGTACCATTTACTTTCACCGCCGTGATAAAGCCTGCTGAAGCCGCATTGCCTGCCACAAAATGTACCGGCACATCCACATCGGGGAAATTAGCCAAGATGGTCAAACTATCTCCGTCTGCAACGGTAAGATAATAAGTACCATAACTACTCTGCTCCTCGCCATTGAGTTTCACCTTGTAGAGCGAACCATTACCTCGAATAGCAAACGAATTCTCCGCATTGCTGCCCGATGGGATGAAAGGAACTATATTCAAGCCATCTTCCAGAGCCACCGACACATAGTTGCGCTGCAGGCTCACTTTGCTTGCATCGTCGACATAGACCTTGCACTTAGCCGTACGCAGGTCGGCATAAGAGAATGAAGTAATGGTAAAGACCGCACCATCCCAAGCATCGCTGATGTTGATGTATGCACCATACTGCACCTCAATCGAACCTTTGTTGGCTCCTTGCACATAGGTGATACTGTTGATACCGTAATCTGATGATTGGGTCAGAACTTTCAAAGTAACCGCATCGGCGAAAGTCAGCACATTAGCACCCGTCTTAATCCCCGCAATCGGTTCATAATCATAGGTAGATTGCGACATCTGACCAAGCGTTACACGATTGACATCATCGATGTTGATTGTAACTGTGATGTCGGCACTCACACTTGCCGATCATACGCACGCCACCACGGCGAGCAAGAAGGAATAAACTTTTCTCATAAGCCTTCTCAATTTATTTGTTATACCTTAAAATGTTGTTTGCTTGTCGTCGGTATCCTGCCAGATCTTTGGAATGCAAAATGTACTTACGGATAGCGAAACCATCGCTTTATACTGCATATTGTATTCAAAAAAACAGGATATTTATGCATTTATGCGTTCAATACGACTGCAAAGATACGGAATACTTTTTCATATACGCAACATTTTGCTCACTTTTCTTGATATTTTTTCGCATTTGTCAATTATTATTCGGTTTATACGGTCATATTGATAATTATGCACTATTTATTGCATAATCCTCTCGCCAGTTCGCCGGCTCGCCGGTTCTTTTCCTAAATATATATGCGCACACGCGCACGAACGGGGATATAAGTTTTCAAAATCAACCGGCGAGCCGGCGAATTGGCAGAAATGACAAAATGTAAGGTAGGAACAAAGTAGGAGTAGCAAAATGATAATAGCAGAATCGGGCTTAGGTCTCGATTAGGTTTCGACAAGGTTTCGACTAAAACAAGGGAAAGGCATTTTGACAAAATGATAGCAGAAAATGCTATGCACAATGCAAAATGTAGAGTGCATAGTGCATAACTAGTATGTATAGGTTAGTGTTTTTCGTTCAATTACATGTGGTATATGGGTTTACAAATGCACGATGTAGCCTTTTTCGGGGTGGTCGATGTTGCGGAAGCCGGCTTCATAAAGGTGGTCTTTGTACGCCTCTTGGGCAGACAACTCGCCATGGACGATAAAGGTGCGGCGCACTGCCTCTACATTGAGACTACGAGTAAGGTAATCTATCATTTCCCGATAGTCGCCATGACCGGAGAAGCCCTCTATTTTGGATATTTGCGCTTTGATTTTATGGTCGAAACCAAAGATACTAACCCACTTGAGATTGGGGTCTTGTATGCGTGCACCGAGCGAAGTGGGTGTGCAGTATCCGACGATAAGAATAGTGGTAGTAGGGTCGGAAATATGGTTGGCAACATGGTGCTTGATACGCCCAGCCTCGAGCATACCCGATGCGGAGATGATGATACAAGGGTTGGGATTGTTGTTGAGGGCTTTCGACTCACGAATGTCGGTGATGTAACGAAGTGTGTTGAAGCCAAAGGGATTGTCATCGAAACGCATATCGTCTTGCACATCCTCGTTGAGTTCGCCGGCATACATCCGGAATATATGGGTGGCATTGACCGACAAAGGCGAATCGACATAGACGGGGATATGAGGCAGACGCCCGTCGTTGTACAGTTTGTTGAGCACATAGACAATCTCTTGCGTGCGCCCGACAGAAAAACTAGGGATGAGGAGTTTGCCTTTTTTGTAAACGCAAGTGCTGTCCACCACACCGAGCAATTCCTCTTCGCTGACCAGCGAATCCTCGTGCAGACGGTCGCCGTAGGTGGATTCGCAAATCAGATAGTCGCATTGCGGGAAAGGTTGCGGGGAGCAGAGGATATGACTCTTCGCACGCCCGATGTCGCCCGTATAGGCTATGCGCTTCCACTCGCCATCCTCTTGAATATCAAGGCTACAGATAGCCGAACCGAGCATGTGTCCGGAGTTGATAAAAGTAAGATAGACGCCATCGGCCACACGATAACGGCGGTTGTAGCCAACGGTGATAAAATGCTGCATGCAACGCTCCACATGATTGTTGTCGTAGAGGGGTTGCACCTTAGGTTTGTGTAGGCGGTCCATCTTCTTGTTGTACCAGCGGATATCCTGCGCTTGGATATAAGCGGTGTCCTGGAGCATGATAGCGCATAGGTCGCGCGTGGCCGGGGTAGAGATGATGTCGCCTCGGAACCCCAACTTATATATATAAGGTAGCAGTCCGGAATGGTCGATGTGGGCGTGGGAAAGGATGACACAATCGATTTGCTTCGGGTCGAAACCTAAGTCGCGGTTGGCCGCGTCGGTCTCCATACCCTTGCCTTGATACATACCACAATCGAGCAAGATGCGCGTACCCGCATTGGTGGTGATGAGATGTTTGCTACCCGTTACCTCGTTGGCAGCACCAAGAAATTGAATGGTCATAATGTATGCGTTTTTAGGTATTGATTATGTGTTGGTTGCGTCTTTGTTTGGTGGCGGAGCAAAATCGGTGAAAACTGCTCTCGTTGCCGTGTCGTTGCCGTAAATGACCCAATGAGAACTCGGTATTCTCGCGGTACAGGCTCGGGCTGTTACCTTCCCTCTTATCGTGTTTTTTACCATAATTGACGGCACGACAAACAACGATAGAAGGCACGACAAAAGTACAAATAAATTTGCAAATACACAAATAATTTTGTATCTTTGCAGTCGATTTGAATATATGAAACAACGAATAGTTAACACTTTATACATTGTCATAGTGGCAGTGTTGTTTTTGTCGCTCTTGTGCGGATTTTTGCAGAGCCAAAGTTGGGTTGATTTGGGCAGATGTGCGTGGATAGGGAAATGGGTAACATCTCCCGTAGCGTTGGTTATCGGATTGGTATTTGCCCTTGTGTTGGGCAAAGCCTACCCGGATTTTAACAAAACGATGTCGAAGAAACTGCTGCAATACTCGGTGGTGGGCTTAGGTTTCGGAATGAATCTACACGCAGCCCTTGCCTCGGGCAAAGAGGGTATGCTATTCACCATAGTATCGGTATTTGGCACCTTGCTATTAGGTTGGTTGATTGGCAGGAAACTACTTCATACAGATAGAGAAACGAGTTATTTAATCTCCTCAGGTACAGCCATTTGCGGAGGTTCGGCGATAGCCGCGGTAGGTCCGATAATAAAAGCCAAACCGGAGCAGATGTCGGTATCATTGGGCGTGGTATTCATACTGAATGCCGTTGCTTTATTTGTGTTTCCATATATAGGGACGGCACTGACAATGAGCATGAAACAGTTTGGTATGTGGGCAGCGATAGCCATCCACGACACCTCATCGGTAGTGGGAGCGGGCAGTGCGTACGACAGCATGCACCCCGATTGGCTGCAAGCGCAGGGAGTATCGGCTCTGGAGGTTGCCACGACAGTGAAACTAACACGCGCTTTATGGATTGTGGTGCTGGCAGTGGTAACGCCCTTTTTGTTTCGCACGCCCGTGAAAGAAGGCGAAAAACGCGTGGCATGGTATAAGACAATACCTAATTTTATCGTATGGTTCATAGTAGCCATCCTGCTGAATACTTATGTACTATCTGCAGAAAATTTCTTCGCATTTTGCGGTTTTGAAAATGCGGAACAATTAGCATCGACTGGTGCCACTATCAGTAAATCAATAGGCAGTTTTGCTAAAAGTCTAATCACTTTATCGCTCTTTTTTATAGGTGCTTCGCTGACAAGGGAGACGCTACGGCAAGTAGGTTGGAAAGCATTTTTGCAGGGGGTACTGCTATGGATTTGCATCTCGTGTATCTCGTTGGGATACATACTGTGGGGATAAGATACGACCTATCAAAACTTGCACAAATGGAGATTATTTTGTAATTTTGCAGGCAAATAGAATAGAAATATGAAACTAAAAGTATGGCTTATGGCAGGAATTGCCTTGTTGGCGGCGTCTTGCGCAAAGGAAGCGACGCCGGAGAAAGAACCCATCACCAAACCGCAAATCACTATTGAAGGCGGTAGGCTTACGCCCGAGGCTCTTTGGGCAATGGGGCGCATAGGGAATGTGGCTATTGACGCTGATAATCAGCGTATTGCATACACAGTAAGTTATTACAGCGTACCCGAAAACCGCTCTACCACTTGGGTGCGGATATGCGACCTAAAGAATGGTCAGTTGGAGCAGACCGATGAGTTTGTCGGTTCAGACCCCGCATGGACACAGAATGGGCAACTCGCTTACCTAAAAGGCGGGAAGTTGTACTTCCATGTAAAGCGTGCGGGACAGCGCACGGAAGACATCGTGCTGACCGGTTTCGACAAAGACATCGAGGGATTTTTGCTCTCGCCCGACAACTCGCAGATACTGCTGATGGCAGAGGTGAAGACCGTAGAGAGTACCGCTGACCGCTACCCCGACTTAGACAAAGCCACAGGGCGTGTAGTGGATGACTTGATGTACAAGCATTGGGACGAATGGACGGAGACGGCTCCGCAGCCTTTCTTAGCACAGTTGGACGAGAACAACATAGAGAACAAACAACTGCAAGTGAGCAATTTTGTGAACCTGTTGGAAGGCACCCAATACGAAAGCCCTATGAAGCCTTTCGGTGGTGTAGAGCAGTGGGCGTGGAGCCCCGATGGCACGGAGATTGCTTACACCTGTCGTACAAAGATAGGATTGGAGTATGCGCTCTCGACCAATTCGGACATCTATATATATGATGTACGCACGCGCATGCGCAAGAACATCACCCAAGATAACCTCGGCTATGACACCAATCCGAGTTATTCCCCTAACGGGCAGTACATCGCATGGCAGAGCATGGAGCGCGACGGATATGAGAGCGATGAGAACCGCCTATTCATAATGAACACCGCCACGGGGGAGAAAGTGTTTGCGAGCCGCGGATTGGACACGAATGTGGATTCGTACTATTGGAAAGACGACAGCACCATCGTCTTCAACGGTGTTTGGCACGCTACCGAGCGTATCTACCAATGCAGCCTGCACAATGGTGAATGGGAGATAGCACAACTGACGCCTGACGGACAATACGACTACGAGCCGTGCGGCAACATCGGTAATACCTATATCTGCCTGCGCCACTCGATGCGTGAAGCGAACGAGATATACCAATTCCGCATAGAGAACGGGCAATGCGAACTCAACCAACTGACCTTTGAGAACAAGAACATCTACGACCAGATAGAGATGGGGCGTGTGGAGCCTCGTTGGCAAACCACTACCGACGGCAAACAGATGCTCACATGGATTATCTACCCGCCGCATTTCGACCCGAATAAGAAATACCCCACCCTGCTCTACTGCGAAGGCGGACCACAATCGCCCGTCAGTCAATTCTGGAGTTTCCGTTGGAACTTTATGATGATGTCTGCCAACGACTATATCGTCGTTGCCCCCAACCGCCGCGGTCTGCCGGGCTTTGGCAAGGAGTGGAACGAGGAGATCAGCGGGGACTACGGAGGACAGTGTATGCGCGATTATTTCACCGCTATCGATGAGTTTGTAGCACATTCGCCTAATGCAGACAAAGACCACCTCGGTTGCGTAGGTGCTTCGTTTGGCGGATTTAGCGTCTATTGGATAGCCGGACACCACGACCATCGCTTCAAAGCGTTTATCGCCCACGACGGTATCTTCAATATGGAGATGCAATACCTTGAGACCGAAGAGAAATGGTTTGCCAACTGGGATATGGGTGGTGCTTACTGGGAGAAGGACAACGCCGTGGCACAACGCACCTTCGCCAACTCGCCGCACCGCTTTGTAGATAAATGGGACACGCCTATCCTGTGTATCCACGGCGAGAAAGACTATCGTATCCTTGCCAACCAGGCGATGGCGGCTTTTGACGCAGCCAAGATGCGCGGTATTCCTGCGGAGTTGCTTATCTTCCCCGACGAGAACCACTGGGTGCTTCAGCCACAGAACGGAATCTTGTGGCAGCGCACTTTCTTCAGTTGGCTCGACCGCTGGCTCAAACCCGTAGTATTAGACCCAAGGGAAACCAAATGCGGCGAGACCGACCCCAACAGATAATTGTAACTTGCAGCGCATTGTTGCACCGCCAGCAAAGGATGGCGAGGGGCTAAGCAACCAATACAAAGGATCGAAAAAACTTATTGAATAAACTATGAAATATCAGTACGAATACGAAATTAAGTACCAAGAGGTGGACTTCAATCGGCGACTACGCTTGTATGTATTGGAGAACTATCTATTAGAAACGGCGGGAGCGACAGCCGATGAACTCGGTTTTGGTATCAAGTATCTCTACCCGCAGGGGCTGACATGGATACTGACTCGCCTATCGGTGGAGATGACCTACTTCCCCACCCACGGAGAGAAGATAGTGTTTGAGACATGGATTGAGCAGAACGCGCACGCTATCTCTATGCGTAATTTCCGTATCTACCTCAAACAAGGCGATGGCGAATTGCGACAGATAGGTCAATGCAAGAGCCAATGGGCGGTGCTCAGCCTGGAGAAACGCGAGATTGTCAATGTGTTCGACCGTGAGATTTTTACCTCGAATGTGGACGGCGAGGTTTTGGAGATGTCGCGCCCCGCACGGATTATGCCCGCAACAGAGCCGACGGGTATGGTGCCGCACATTGTGCAATACTCCGATGTGGACTACAATCGCCACTGCAACTCGTGCAAGTACTTGGAGAATATGCTCAATGCTTACCGCCCCGATTGGGCAGGCAAGTGCGTGAGACTGGACATCAACTACCAGCGCGAAGTAAAAATGGGCAAGCCTTTGGACACCTATTACCTCGTGCAACCCGACGGTGTACAGTATATTCAGAAAAACGAAGCGGGCGAGAATGCTTGCAGCGCAAAAATAACTATTTCAGACAACACTGACTGTTGAAAACTTTTCTAACTCGGAAAACTTTCGGCTTTCAGATAAAACGCAAGTAGCTTATAATGAGCCACTTACGTTTTTGTTTTGGACAACTTCTACACGATGTAGAAAACTTTTTTGTACCAAAAACTTGCACATATCGTGATTATGATGTACCTTTGCGCTGTTTTTCCTCCTTGCAAGAAAGGCGACGAAACAAAAACGGAAACAGAAAAACACTACATCACTATGGAACAACCTATTTATACACAAAAAGAAGCCGAAGAAGCCTCGAAAGAGTACTTCGGCGGCGATGAGTTGGCGGCTCGCGTATGGGCATCGAAGTACGCCTTGCGTGATAGTTTCGGCAACCTATTTGAGAAGACTCCCGATGACATGCACCACCGCTTAGCCGGCGAGATAGCACGCATTGAGAAGAAATATCCCAATGCGCTGTCGGAGCAAGAACTCTTTGGACTGATGCGCCATTTTCGCTATATCGTACCGCAAGGCAGCCCGATGACCGGTATCGGCAACGACTACCAAGTGGCATCGCTAAGCAACTGCTTTGTAATCGGGCAGGACGGGAACGCCGACAGTTACGGCGCAATCATACAGATAGATGAGGAGCAAGTGCAACTGATGAAACGCCGCGGGGGCGTAGGGCACGACTTGAGTCATATCCGCCCTGCGGGAAGCCCCGTAAAGAACTCGGCACTCACCTCTACCGGGTTGGTACCATTTATGGAACGCTATAGCAACTCCACTCGCGAGGTGGCACAAGGGGGACGACGCGGGGCACTGATGCTCAGCGTAAGTATCAAACACCCTGATAGCGAGGCGTTTATCGACGCAAAGATGGAGCAAGGAAAGGTAACGGGTGCGAATGTGAGCGTAAAGATCGACGATGAGTTTATGCGCGACGCTATCGAAGGCAAACCCTACACACAGCAATTCCCTATCTCAGGCGAGGCACAATACAAGAAAGAAATCGACGCACAAGCACTATGGAAGAAAATCATCCACAATGCGTGGAAGAGTGCCGAACCCGGGGTGCTGTTTTGGGATACGATTATTCGCGAGAGTGTACCCGATTGCTATGCCGATTTAGGTTATCGCACAGTGAGCACCAACCCATGCGGGGAGATTCCTCTTTGCCCATACGACAGTTGTCGCCTATTGGCTATCAACCTCTATTCGTATGTAAATCAACCGTTTACGCCGCAAGCAACATTCGATTTTGAGTTATTCCGCAAGCATGTAGCGATTGCGCAGCGTATGATGGACGACATCATCGACCTCGAGATGGAGAAAATCGATAAGATACTGGAGAAGATTGCCTCCGACCCCGAGAGCGACAGTATCAAGCGTACCGAGCGCGAACTATGGGAGAAAATCAAGACTAAGACCTCGCAAGGGCGTCGCACCGGTGTGGGTACGACAGCCGAGGGGGATATGCTGGCGGCGATGGGGCTATGCTACGGCACGCCGGAAGCCACGGCATTCTCGGTGGAAGTACACAAGACATTGGCTCTTGCCGCTTACCGCAGCAGTGTACAAATGGCAAAAGAGCGAGGGGCTTTCAGCGTGTACGATTGGCAACGCGAAGCCGAGAACCCATACATCCTGCGCCTAAAAGAGGCCGATCCCGAACTGTACGAGGAGATGAAGCAACACGGACGGCGCAACATTGCCTGCCTGACCATTGCTCCGACGGGAACGACCAGCATCATGACGCAGACCACTTCGGGCATAGAACCGGTGTTCCAACCGGTGTATAAGCGACGCCGCAAAGTGAATCCGAGCGACAAGAATGTACATGTGGACATAGTGGACGAAGTGGGCGACAGTTTTGAAGAGTATATGGTGTTCCACAATAAGTTTATTGTTTGGATGAATGCCAATGGCTACACCTACGATCCCACGCACCGATACACAGCCGATGAGGTAGATGAATTGGTAAAGAAATCACCCTACTACCACGCTACAGCCAACGATGTAGATTGGTTGCAGAAAGTACAGATGCAGGGTGCTATTCAAAAATGGGTGGACCACTCTATCTCCGTAACTATCAACCTGCCGAACGAGGTAAGCGAAGAGTTGGTCGGCAGGCTCTACGAGGAGGCTTGGCGGTGCGGATGCAAGGGGTGTACGGTCTATCGCGACGGTAGCCGAATGGGTGTACTGGAAGGCATCAAGAAAGACGACAAGAAAAAAGAGGACGAGAAAAAAGACGAGAAAAACTGCGTCTGTTTCGACCGCAAAGTGCGTGTGCGCCCTGCCGAACTGGAGTGCGATGTAGTGCGATTCCAAAACAACAAAGATAAGTGGATTGCCTTCGTGGGACTAAAAGACGGTATGCCTTATGAAATCTTTACCGGTTTGGCAGATGATGAGGAGGGAATCCTGCTGCCAAAATCGGTTACCAAAGGCAAGATTATCCGCGTGGTACAAGAGGATGGCACCAAGCGTTATGACTTCCAGTTTGTCAACTCACGCGGTTTCAAGACTACGATGGAGGGATTGAGTTACAAGTTCGACAAAGAGTTTTGGAACTATGCCAAACTAATCTCCGGAGTGCTGCGCTACGGTATGCCTATCGACCAAGTGATAAAGATGATCAGCGGATTGCAGATGGATTCGGAGAGCATCAACTCGTGGAAAGTAGGCGTAGAGCGTGCGTTGAAGAAATATATCCAAGATGGTACGGTAGTGCAAGGTCAAGTATGTCCCAACTGTGGGCAACCGCTGGTGTTTGAAGAGGGCTGCATGCACTGCCGCGAATGTGGCTACAGCAAATGCGGCGGATAATAGCAAGATAGTTGCGCGTCTAAATAAGAGATCTAAAATACTTATTCTATACACACCAATCCCCGAGTACTTTTTTATTCGGGGATTGGTGTATGTTTTCATATATTTTTCGACAATTTGCAAAGAAAGTAGGTTATGTCTAAACAAAAAAGTCTGCCGGACGGGTGTCGGGCAGACTTTTTTGGATATTGTTGCATATTTTCGGGTTGACCGAATTCTATACGAGTTCTATTTCTGTATGCTTTCTATTAGTGGCGGCGATCAAGGCGAGCGCCATCGGCCTCAGGGTCGCGGCGCGGACGCTGGTCGGGACGAGGTCCACGACGCTCAGGGCGCGGTCCGCGATCACTACGGGGTGCACGAGCAGGACGCTCCAACTCTACATAGCCTTCGGGTTTCTCCTTCAATGCTTTAGCACTCAAACGGAACTTGCCCGTCTTCTCATCCACTTCGAGCAACTTAATCATAATCTTGTCGCCCTCTTGGATACCGGTCTCTTCCATAGTGTCGTAGCGTTTCCAATCGATCTCAGAGATGTGGAGCAAGCCTTCTTTACCCGGCATAAACTCTACGAAGCAGCCATAAGGCATAATCGACTTAACGGTAGCCTCATAGACCTCACCCACTTCGGGGAGAGCCACGATGGCTTTTATCTTAGCCACAGCAGCGTCCATAGCCTCTTTGTTGTTGGAAGCCACTTCCACTTTGCCGCCCTCTTCGATCTCATCGATAGAAACAACGGCACCCGTCTCAGCCTGGATACCTTGGATAATCTTACCGCCCGGGCCAATGACAGCACCAATCATATCTTTCGGAATCAAGAAACTAACGATACGTGGAGCCTGCGGTTTGAGGTCAGTGCGCGGAGCCGGCATCGTCTCGAGAATCTTATCGAGGATGTACATACGCGCCTGGTGTGCTTGTGCCAAAGCGTTCTCCAGCACCTCATAACTCAGTCCGTCCACCTTGATATCCATTTGGCAAGCGGTCAAGCCATCGCGTGTACCCGTGGTCTTAAAGTCCATATCACCGAGGTGGTCCTCATCACCGAGGATGTCGCTCAGAATCTTATAGTTGAGTTTGCCGTCCACCAACTCGGAAATCATACCCATAGCGATACCGCTGACAGGCTTCTTGATAGGTACACCGGCATCCATAAGAGCCAAAGTACCGGCGCAGACAGTAGCCATAGACGAAGAACCATTGGACTCCAAGATGTCGCTCACTACGCGAACGCAGTAGGGGAAATCAGCAGGAATCATATTCTTCAATGCGCGGCAAGCCAAGTTGCCATGCCCAATCTCACGGCGACCTACGCCACGCTGAGCCTTAGCCTCGCCTGTAGCGAAAGGCGGAAAGTTGTAGTGGAGCAAGAAACGGTCGGTACCCTGAATGAGTGCCTCGTCCACCATCTTCTCATCGCGGCTGGTACCGAGGGTAACGGTAGCCAATGCCTGGGTCTCACCACGGGTGAAGATACTCGAACCGTGAGGGCCTGGCAGCGGAGCCACCTCGCACCAGATAGGACGGATGTCGGTTGTCTTACGACCATCGAGGCGTTTGCCCTCATCGAGGACGGCGCGACGCATAGCCTCTTTCTCTACATCGTGATAGTAGCGATCGACCATAGCAGCCACCTCATCGAGGTCGATACCGAGAGCCTCGGCACGCTGAGCCATATAGTCGGCTTTGTCAGTCTTGAAATCAGCACAGATCTGCGAGAACATATCCTCACGGTGGTGCTTGTCGGTGTCAGCCGAAGTAGCCTGTGCATAAGCACGAGCGTAACTATAATCGTGAACGGCTTGTTTGAGTTCGTCGTCGTTGACCTCGTGGCAGTATTCGCGCTTGGTCTCTTTGCCGTAGGCTTTCATCATCTCGTTGATAGCCAAGCACTGGGGTTTGATAGCCTCATGAGCAGCACGGATAGCCTCCAACATAACGGATTCGGGCATTTCCTTCATCTCACCCTCGACCATCATGATGTTGTCGTAGGTAGCAGCGACCATCAACTCGAGGTCAGCCTCTTCGCATTGCTCGAAAGTCGGGTTGATGACCATCTCGCCATTGACACGCGCCACGCGCACCTCGGAAACGGGGCCCTCGAAAGGAATGTCGGAGCAAGCGAGTGCAGCACCCGCAGCCAAACCTGCCACCGACTCAGGCATATCGATGCCATCAGCCGAATACATTGTAACATTAACGAAAGTCTCTGCGTGATAGTTAGCAGGGAACAATGGGCGCAATGCACGGTCAATAAGGCGAGCGATGAGGATTTCATAATCCGACGCCTTGCCTTCACGACGGGTAAAACCACCCGGGAAACGACCTGCACTGGCAAATTTCTCTTTGTACTCCACGGTAAGCGGCATAAAATCCGTACCGGGTACTGCGTCCTTAGCGGAGCAAACTGTGGCAAGCACCATAGTGTTGCCGATAGTCGCCATCACTGCGCCGTCTGCCTGTTTGGCAAGTTTGCCGGTCTCCAGTGTAATCACACGACCATCAGGGAGAGCAATCTCCTTCTTAACGATATTCATGTAGTTTGTAGTTGTTAAAAGGTGCCGTTTGCACCTCGTTGTATGTATTGTGAGACACCGTTTGTGCCTCGTTGATTGTTTTGACCACTCAAAGTCGCTACAAAGGTACGACTTTTTTGCGAGATACACAACTAATTTGTTATTTTTATGCAAATATAGATTTAGGAAGAGAACTTTGTACCTATCGAATTACGAGCAACATTGTGTAATCAGGGGGGGGACAAAGCAAGTTTTTCGCATTTTTTAGAAAGGCATAAGTATAGCATTTAGCGGATTAATAATACATTTTGCTTGCGTTTTGCTGTTTATAGTAACATTCTGACAATGTTAAAAAAGTTATTAGAACCGCATTAGGTCTCGACAAGGTTTCGACGAAGTCGGCTCAAAGACAAAATGACAAAATGATAGTTGAAGTTTTGAAAGCAATTATGAATAGGAACAAAAGAAAAAGAGGGAAACCTGCTGCTTGCAAGACACCCTCTATAGGAGAAATTAACAACAGAGCATTTAGAACACACAGCGTCGGAACTGCTCAACATGTTGCTCTCATATAATCTGACGACAATTTGAGAATTAGCCGAGACGAGATATTTTCTTGATTTCCTCTTCGTTGAGGAGTTTTATTTTGCGGCCATCAACACTGATAAGCCCCTCTTGTGCGAACTGGCTGAGCGTACGAATGGCATTGCTGGTGGTCATATTGCTCATATTGGCCAAATCCTCGCGACTCATATACATAGAGAGTGTGCAGCCGTCTTCATCGAACCCATAGTTGTTTTTGAGGGTAAGCAACGATTCTGCCAAACGACCTCGGATATGCTTTTGGGTAAGGTTGATAGTCTGCAATTCCGCTACAGCCAAATCGCGTGCCATAGCCACCATCACTTGGTAGCAGAACTCGCTATTCTGACGGAGCAAGGTAAGGAACACATTTGCGGGGACGCGATAGGTGGTACACGGCTCGAACGCACTGGCACAAGAAGTAAACCTATCCTCACCAATGACTGCACGATAGCCGAACATATCGTAAGGCTTGAGCAAGCGGATGATTTGCGCCCGCTGACCAATACCCTCCTTATATATACGCACGCGCCCGCTAATGAGCATCCACATATCGGTTGCGCGGTCGCCTTCACTATGGATCAGTTCGTTTTTCTTGTACGAAACCACCTCAACCTGCTCACTGCCCCATGCTTTTTCGTCGTCGGTAAGAATGTCCCAAATGGGGTTAAGTTCCCACATCTGTGCATAGTTTTCTTCTTTCTTCTTCATTAGTTTGTGTCCGAATGTATCCTCTAAAAAAGTTTCGATTGCAAAGGTAGCATATTTTGTCGGATTATGCAAATGTTTTTTCGTTTTGCATGCAAAATATATGTTTTTCAGCATAAAATCTTGCATATTTCGTGAAAAAGCCGTACCTTTGCGTATTTAAGTGAGAGGAGTGGCAAAAAAGCAAGAGGCGGATCTGAATGGAGAGGAAAAAGCACAGAAACCAAGGGGCGAACACTCAACCAAAAACAAAAGAATTACTAACCCAAAATACATTATTATCGTGAAAGTGAATTACCTGAAACAGAGACACATAGGTCTCAGTGCGCAAGACGAGCAAACGATGCTCAAAGTGATAGGTGCCGAATCGGTGGATCAACTGATTTCGGAGACTATGCCTGAGGATATTCTTCTCAAGGAACCTATCGTGTTATCGGATCCTCTGAGCGAGCAGGAGATGCTGGACTTGCTGTCTTCGATGGCAGAGGAGAATTTGCCGTACCGCAGTTACATCGGTCGCGGTTGGTATGGTACGATTACGCCATCGGTGATTCGCCGTAATGTATTGGAGAACCCCGTGTGGTACACCTCGTACACCCCCTATCAAGCCGAGGTGAGCCAAGGGCGTTTGGAAGCATTGTTCAATTTCCAAACAATGATTGCCGACCTGACGGGGCTACCGCTTGCCAACTGCTCATTGCTCGACGAGGCTACCTCTGCTGCCGAAGCAGTAACGATGATGCGCAACTTGCGTTCACGCGAACAGGTAAAGAACGGGGTAAGCAAAGTGTTTGTGGATGAGAAAATCTTTGCCAACACGCTGAGCGTGATGCAGACCCGCGCTGCGGGACAAGGGATAGAACTGGTGGTAGGCAAATATGCGGACTTTGAGCCGAGCGCAGAGTACTTCGGTGCCATCGCACAGTTGCCCAACGCAGACGGTGCGATAGAAGACTATGCCGATTGGATAGCCGACTGCCACGCAGCGGGAATGAAAGTGGCGATAGTAGCCGACCTCATGGCAATGGCTCTGCTTCGTCCGCTGGATGCAGACATCGTGTGCGGAACGGCACAGCGTTTCGGTCTGCCGATGGGCTTTGGCGGACCTACAGCCGGCTATATGGCTACACGCGAAGAGTATAAGCGCGACCTCCCCGGGCGTATCATCGGTCTGAGCAAAGACACACACGACCGGCCCGCTTACCGCTTGGCTTTGCAGACACGAGAGCAACATATCAAACGCGAAAAAGCCACCTCAAACATCTGCACCGCCGAGGCACTATGTGCTATGATGGCAGGTTTCTACGCCGTCTATCACGGTGCGGAAGGTATCCGCGAGATTGCTGAGGGTATCCACTCGAAAGCCACCTATCTCAACGAGATGCTACAGGCCTACGGATACCAACAAGAGAACACTGAATTCTTTGATACTCTGAAGATTACGGGTTGCGAGAAAGCCGATTGGCAACAGGCTCTCAGAGAGAAAGCGGAGGAGATGGGTATCAACCTCTACTACGATGAAGCCGGTTGGGTAGGCATATCGATAGATGAGACCGTAACGGTGGACGATATGAATGACCTGATTGAGGTCTTTGCTGAGGCAAGCGACAACATGGCGCAATACGAGGACGACGAGAGCGCATTTGAGGGATTGTGGTCGATTGATGAGAGCCGTGTGCGCGAAGTGGATTATATGCAAGCCGAGGTGTTCCAACGCTACCACACCGAAACGGAGATGATGCGATACATCAAACGCCTTGACCGCAAAGACATCAGTCTGACCCACTCGATGATTCCGCTCGGTTCGTGTACTATGAAACTGAACCCCGCCACGGCAATGACACCCATCACATGGCCCGGCTTTACGGCTGTTCACCCGCTCGCACCGGAGAACCAAGTAAACGGATTCAAACAGATGCTCAACGACTTGGAGGAGCAATTATGCGCCATCACGGGTTTTGCAGCCTGCAATCTGCAACCCACTTCGGGTGCTGCGGGCGAGTACACGGGCTTAATCACTATCCGCGACTACCTGCACAGAATAGGGCAATCGCAGCGCAAAGTGCTGCTCATCCCTGCTTCTGCACACGGCACTAACCCCGCCTCGTGCGTACAAGCCGGTTTTGTACCCGTAGTGGTAAAATGCGATGAGCAAGGCAATACCGACTTGGCTGACTGGCGCGAGAAAGCAGAGCAGAACAAAGAGGTGTTGGCAGGCTGTATGATCACCTACCCTTCTACACACGGTATCTTCGAGATGGCTATCCGCGAGATGTGCCAAATAGTTCACGACAACGGCGGACAGGTGTATATGGACGGCGCAAATATGAATGCGCAGATTGGCTATACCAATCCTGCCTATATCGGCGCAGATGTATGCCACCTGAACCTGCATAAGTCGTTTGCCAGCCCCCACGGAGGCGGAGGTCCCGGTGTAGGTGCTATCTGCTGTGCGGAGCACCTGCGTGCCTCGATGCCCACTGCGGACCACAACCGCGTCTCGTCGGCACTCTACGGCAATGCGAATATGGCGCTCATCAGTTATGGTTACATCACGATGATGGGTACCGAAGGACTGCGCGAAGCCACGGCAGCAGCGATACTGAGTGCCAACTATATGGCTGCCAAGTTAGGCGATGCCTATGGAGTGGTATATAAAGGTACGCGCGGGCGCGTGGGACATGAGTTGATTTTAGACTGTCGCCAATTCCACGCCATAGGTATCACCGAATCGGACATAGCCAAACGCTTGATGGATTTCGGCTATCACGCCCCCACCCTCTCGTTCCCCGTGCACGGCACACTGATGATCGAGCCGACCGAATCGGAATCGCTCCAAGAGATCGACCGTTTTATCGATGCACTGCTCACTATCCGTGAGGAGATACGCGAGATAGAGCGCGGCGAGGCTGACGCAAAAGATAATGTATTGGTAAATGCGCCCCACCCTGAATACGAAGCAGTAGCAGACGAATGGACACACCCCTATTCGCGCAGCAAAGCCATCTATCCCACCCAGTGGGTAGCCGAGAACAAGTTCTGGATTCCCGTAGGGCGTGTGGACAATGGTTTCGGCGATCGTAACCTGGTGGCGAAGTATTGATCGAGACCGCTGCGCTGAAAGACAAAGGACAATAGACCGCTACGCTAAAGGACAAAAGCCTGTACGCACAACATTGTAAATTGGTAATTATTAATTGATAAATGAAGCCGAGTGAGCAACTCAAAGAGCACCTGCAACACTATCAGCGAATGAAACCGCTGATTGCTATCAAAGAGTATTTTATGATAGCCGTTTGTACGATTCCGTATGCGTTATCTGTCAATCAGATACTAGTTCCGCATACGGTGGTGGGTGGTGGTCTGACGGGTCTTTGCGAGATCATCTATTTCGCAACAGGTACAGCCGTACCTATTTGGTTGAGTACTTTGGTTATCAACTTAGCATTGTTGATAGCCGCGGCTTTCACTATCGGTTGGCGCTATTGCATTCGCACCGTGTATGGTGTTTTTTGGCTGTCCGTTTGGCTCAAACTGGTGCCGATTGCCTCCGAACCTATCGTGTCGGATCCTTTTATGGGTGTCGTTTTAGGCGGATTGTGTGTTGGTTCGTTTCTCGGGATTGTATTCCTAAACAATGGTTCTACGGGTGGCACAGACATCATTGCAATGATTGTCAATAAGTACCACCATCTGCCTATGGGGCGGGTGCTGATGACTTGCGACATCTGCATCATCATCTGCGCCTATTTCTTACCCGAGATACACCAATCGGACAACGGCATCGAGAAGATTCTCTTCGGTTTGTGCTACACTTTTATGTCCTCCACGGCGGTCGATTGGGTGATGAACCGAATGCGCCAATCGGTACAGTTCTTCATCATCTCGAAGAAATACAACGAGATAGCCGAGGCGATTATGACGCAGGTACCACGCGGTGTAACCCTGCTCGAGGCGCAAGGCGGCTACTCCAAAGAGCCGACCAAGGTCATCACTTGTATCGCTCGCCAACACGAATCGGCAAAGATTTTCCGCCTCGTGCGTTCTATCGACCCCGATGCTTTTGTGAGCCAAAGCAAGGTGCGCGGTGTATTCGGACAAGGTTTCGACTCGATTAAAGACAAGGCTTAGCAGTCGGCAAACTATCAATAATGACGAGGCAGGGAATGGCAAAAGACAACCATTCCCTGCTATTTTTTTATCAAAACAAACATTTAGACAAACGAATATACAATAAAAATATGTTCTACAACATAGTTCAAAAAGAATTTTGACATATTCATTTAGAAAAAGGGCGTACCTATTGTACAATCCGAAAAAAAGCAGTATTTTTGCAGAACCTTTAGGGCACAAATATGCGAATTTAGGAGCATTTTCTCCTTCGTAAATCTTTACTCAAACGCCCTAAACCAACCACATTCATTTAAGTTTATGAAAAACAAACATCTTATTCGTACAGGCTGGGACAAACTACTACAAGGGGGAATTCGGCTCTGTATGTTGTCGGCTGTTGCCTTCACCGTAACAGCCTGCTATGGTCTGCCGCCGGAGGACCGTTATTGGAACTACCTCGACCAACCCGAGCAGGACAGTATTCAGCAGAACCAACAACGCCAAGAATTAGAACAGCGCATGGCAGATATTGCCGAGCAGATTGAGGCGGACGAAACGGATGAGACTGCAAACTAAAGCATACACATATAATATAATCAACAAATGGAAAACAAGAAAAGAGTCTATACCTTCGGAAACGGAAAAGCCGAGGGTAATGCACAGATGCGCGAGCAACTGGGTGGCAAAGGTGCCAACTGCGCCGAGATGAACCTTGTGGGTGTACCCGTTCCTCCGGGATTCACCATCACTACCGATGTCTGCAACGAGTACTATCAGGTAGGTCAAGAGAAAATCGTAGAACTCCTCAACGATGAAGTAACGGCTGCCGTTAAGCACATCGAGAGCCTGATGAACTGCAAGTTCGGCGACCCGAAGAACCCGCTTTTGGTCAGCGTTCGTTCGGGTGCACGCGCCTCGATGCCGGGTATGATGGATACTATCCTCAACCTCGGTTTGAACGACACCGTGGCAGAAGGTATGGTTGAGAAAACCAACAACCCACACTTCGTTTACGATAGTTACCGCCGTTTCGTACAGATGTACGGCGATGTGGTGCTCGGTATGAAGCCCGTCAACAAAGAGGACATCGATCCCTTTGAGGCTATCATCGAGGAGGTGAAGTCGATACGTGGTATCAAGTTGGATAAGGACCTCAATGTAGATGAACTCAAACTGCTCGTGGCTCGCTTCAAGACCGCTATCAAAGAGCAGACCGGCAAGGACTTCCCCAACGACCCGATCGAGCAGTTGTGGGGTGCTATCTGCGCCGTATTCCGCAGTTGGATGAACGAGCGCGCCATACTCTATCGTAAGATGGAAGGCATACCCGACGAATGGGGTACCGCAGTCAGCGTGATGGCAATGGTATTCGGCAACATGGGCGACACCTCCGCAACCGGTGTTTGTTTCAGTCGTGATGCTGCCACAGGCGAAAACATCTTCAATGGTGAGTACCTCGTTAACGCACAGGGCGAGGATGTGGTAGCCGGTATCCGCACACCGCAACAGATCACCCTCGAGGGGAGCCGCCGTTGGGCTAAGTTGCAGGGTATCAGCGAGGAAGAGCGTGCAAGCAAGTATCCGAGCATGGAAGAGGCTATGCCCGCGCTCTACCAAGAACTGAATACTATCCAGCAGAAACTCGAAGACCACTACAAAGATATGCAGGATATGGAGTTCACCGTTCAAGAGGGCAAACTCTGGTTCTTGCAAACTCGTAACGGCAAGCGCACGGGTACGGCTATGGTGAAGATCGCCATGGACTTGATGCGCGAGGGCGTTATCGATGAGAAGACAGCCGTGATGCGCTGCGAACCGCAGAAACTCGACGAATTGCTCCACCCTGTCTTCGACAAAGAGGCACTCAAGAAAGCCAAAGTCATCACCCAAGGTCTGCCCGCCAGCCCGGGTGCTGCCTGCGGTCAGATTGTCTTCCACGCCGATGACGCACAAGAGTGGCACAAAGACGGACACAAAGTAGTGATGGTGCGTATCGAAACCAGCCCCGAGGACCTCGCAGGTATGTCTGCGGCCGAGGGTATCCTCACCGCTCGTGGCGGTATGACCAGCCACGCGGCAGTTGTCGCCCGCGGCATGGGCAAGTGCTGCGTCTCCGGCTGCGGCGAGATAAAGATGGACGAGGAGAACAAGAAGTTCGAGCTGTCCGGCAAGACTTACCGCGAGGGTGACTGGATCTCCCTGAACGGCTCCACCGGCAACA
>OGRD01000272.1_pt1 | contig 30450 bp, 16 predicted proteins | sample 1553441 | NCBI WGS metagenome assembly OGRD01 (sample SAMEA2580106, study PRJEB22360) | human gut metagenome | biome: human gut; feature: human-associated habitat; material: faeces | place: Denmark | collected 2008/2010
GCGTTAGAGATTATGCAGGAAAGTGAAAATATCAATAAAGCGCTATCTCATAAGCCCTTTCATCCGGAGTCAGAGGAGTATAAGCGTTTTTTAGGACAAATTGTGTTAAAAATAGATCGACTTAACCAAAAATACCCGTACTTAGATTTCCAAAACGAGAAAGAAATATGTCATATACGATTGAAACAATAGCCGAACGCATTGGTGCACGACGTGTGGGGGACACGCCGGCAACTATAGACTGGTTACTTACCGATAGCCGTTCCTTGAGTTTCCCCGAAGAAACTTTGTTCTTTGCCTTAACTACCAAACGCAATGATGGTGCCCGCTATATCCCTGATTTATATTCACGTGGCGTCCGTAACTTTGTGGTTAGCAAAGAAACTTATAAGGCAATTGAAAATGGACAATTGATTATAGATGATTCTATACAACGTGATGATGCGCAGTCAAGTCTCATACCCCAACTCAACTTTTTAGTAGTTGCTAATCCGTTGAAAGCTTTGCAGAAATTGGCGGAGCAACATCGTGAGCAATTCCAGATTCCTGTGATTGGCATTACAGGCAGTAATGGAAAGACTATTGTGAAAGAGTGGCTTCATCAGTTGCTTAGTCCCGAACGGGTAATTGTCCGTTCGCCTCGCAGTTATAATTCTCAGATCGGGGTGCCTCTGTCTGTCTGGCAGATGAACGAACAGTCTGAGCTTGCTATTTTCGAGGCTGGTATTTCTGAGATGGGAGAAATGCGTGCCTTACAGAATATTATCAAGCCAACCATTGGCATACTGACTAATATTGGTGGTGCTCATCAGGAAAACTTCTTTTCTCTGCAAGAGAAATGCATGGAGAAGCTGACTCTGTTTAAGAACTGCGATGTGGTGATTTATAACGGCGATGATGAGTTTATCAGCAATTGCGTGGCCAAGTCCATGCTCAGTGCCCGTGAAATAGCATGGAGCCGGAAAGATATGGAGCGTCCTCTGTTTATAAGTAAGGTGGAGAAGAAGGAGGATTGTACCGTCATCTCTTACCGTTATCTGGAAATGGATAATACTTTTATGCTGCCTTTTATTGACGATGCTTCTATTGAGAATTCGCTGAACTGCCTGGCTGCCTGTCTTTACCTAATGCTTCCTGCTGAAAAAATTACGGAGCGCATGACGACACTGGAACCGGTGGCTATGCGTTTGGAAGTGAAGGAGGGCAAAAACGGTTGCTTATTGATTAATGATAGTTATAACAGTGATCTCGCTTCATTGGACATTGCGCTTGATTTCCTCTACCGTCGCTCGCAAAGCAATGGGTTGAAGCGTACACTCATTCTTTCTGATATACTGGAAACGGGCCAGAATGCACCGACGCTTTACCGGAAGGTATCGCAGTTGATCAACAGTCGTGGTATTGAGCGCATCATCGGTGTTGGAAATGAGATTGCTTCGTGTGCTGCACGGTTTGATATTGAAAAGGCTTTCTATCCTAATACGGAAGCATTGTTGCGTGCTATTTCCCGTGGTGAGCTACGGTTGGAAAATGAAATTATATTGATAAAAGGTGCCCGTCAGTTTGGCTTTGATGCTTTGACGGAAGAACTGGAGAAGAAGGTACACGAAACGATTCTTGAAGTGAATCTCGGAGCCATGATAGCCAACCTGAATTATTATCGTAGTAAACTGAAGCCGGAAACCAAGATGGTCTGCATGGTGAAAGCGTCTGCGTATGGTGCAGGCTCGTATGAGATTGCCAAGACACTACAGGAACATCATGTCGACTATCTGGCTGTGGCTGTGGCCGACGAAGGTTCCGAACTGCGCAAAGCAGGCATTACGGCGAGCATTATCATTATGAATCCGGAGATGACGGCATTCAAGACTATGTTCGATTATAAGCTGGAGCCGGAAGTGTACAGCTTCCATTTGCTGGATGCACTGATTAAGGAGGCGGAAAAAGAAGGTATCACCAACTTCCCTATTCATATAAAACTGGATACGGGTATGCACCGTCTGGGCTTTGCCCCCGAGGATATGCCACGACTTATAGAACGGTTGAAGAGCCAGAATGCTGTCATTGCACGGTCTGTATTCTCTCACCTTGTAGGCAGTGATGCATCTCAGTTTGATGCGTTTACGCGTGGACAGATAGAAATGTTTGAAGCAGCCTCTATGCAGTTGCAAGCAGCATTTCCGCATAAGATACTCCGTCACATCTGCAACTCGGCAGGTATTGAGCGTTTCCCCGGAGCACAGTTCGATATGGTACGTTTGGGCATCGGTTTGTATGGTATCAGTCCGATCGATAATACTATTATAAATAATGTAAGTACACTGAAAACTACCATCCTGCAAATACGGGAGGTACCCGAAGAAGATACGGTTGGATATAGTCGCAAAGGGCATCTGAAACGTGATTCACGTATTGCTGCACTGCCTATCGGATATGCCGACGGACTAAACCGTCACTTAGGCAATGGTCATGCATATTGTTTGGTGAATGGGCAACGTGCACCTTATGTCGGTAATATCTGCATGGATGTCTGCATGATAGACGTTACGGATATTGAATGTAAAGAGGGGGATATCGTAGAGATATTTGGCGATCATCTGCCCATTACGGTGCTTTCCGATGTACTTGAAACCATTCCTTACGAAGTATTGACAAGCGTTTCTACACGGGTGAAGAGGGTTTACTATCAGGACTGAGATTCGGTTTTACCCTTATTCTTTTCGTTTTAATCCGTGTAAAAGTGTGTAATCTGTAGTGAAACTATTATATTTGCAACAAATTTAAAAAACTATGAATATGACAAACTTACTTTTATTAGGCTTTCTGCCCAGCGGTTCCGAATGGGTCATTATCGCTTTGCTTATCCTGTTGTTGTTTGGTGGTAAGAAGATACCTGAATTGATGAAGGGATTAGGTAAAGGCGTGAAGAGCTTCAAGGACGGTGTGAATGAGGCGAAAGAAGAAATAAATAAGGCAAAGGAGGATATAGAAGAGCCGGCTTCTAAAAAATAATAAGCTACGGGTTACAAGCTACGAGCTACAAGTACCTGCGCTATCATGCCGAAGGTACTTGTAGTTCGTGGCTTGTAACTATTTCACTAGTATGGCAGATAAAGAACTAACCTTTTGGGATCATTTGGACGAACTGCGTCGGGTACTGTTTCGCGTTCTCGGCGTGTGGTTTGTATTTGCAGTCGGTTATTTTATTGCAATGCCGTGGTTATTTGATAATGTGGTGTTGGCACCCTGCCACAATGATTTCATCTTTTACGACGTGCTGCGATACGTAGGAAAAACATTCAATCTTAACGATGAATTCTTTACGCAGCAGTTTCACGTCAAACTGATCAATATAAATCTGGCGGCTCCGTTCTTTGTTCATATGTCCACCGCATTCTGGATGTCGGTGGTGACGGCTACGCCTTATATCTTTTTCGAAATCTGGAGGTTTATCAGTCCTGCTCTTTACCCTAACGAGCGTCGTGGGGTGAAGAAAGCTTTATGCATTGGTACGGTGATGTTTTTCCTCGGTGTACTGTTGGGGTATTTTATGGTCTATCCATTGACGTTGCGCTTTCTCTCAACCTACGAACTGAGTGCAGCCATCGAGAATCAGATTTCTTTAAATTCTTACATAGATAACTTCATGATGCTGGTGCTCTGTATGGGACTGGCTTTTGAATTGCCGTTGGTGACCTGGTTACTTTCACTTTTAGGATTGGTGCACAAATCTTTCCTGCGCAAATACCGTCGTCATGCACTGGTGATTATTGTGATAGTCGCAGCTATTATTACGCCAACCGGCGACCCTTTCACTCTGACAGTGGTTTCCATTCCGCTTTATCTGCTCTATGAGTTGAGTATCCTGATGATTAAGGATAAGAAAACTGACACGGACGAGGCGGATGAAGATAAGGAGGAATAATGCAGGAAGAGGTACGGGAATACTATCACTTCTTACTTACTGTCTGCCGGGATGAAAATATTCCATTAACAACGGCTTACCGTCAACTTCGTGAATTTCTGGAACGTCTTTGTCGTACACAGATGCCGGACGGTAGTCTGCAAATGACTGACTTGTCTGCACGCATCAGCTTTGTAGCCTCGAAAGCCGGACTGTCTGTTGTGGAACAAAATCGCTTACATACTTTTCGCCTGACCTCCAATGCTGTTCTGAACCGTTTGGCTGAACCCTCACGGGAGAATCTGTTGAGAGACATCAAGACATTGACTTTCTTTGTGAAGAAGCTTACGGGAGAGGAGATACCGGCGGAACTTTACCGCTTGCTTCCCCGTGCGGATGCTACTTATATCGTTTCTCCACTTGCTAAAGAACGGGTACGCCGGATGCGTGTTTGTTTTCAATATGCCGATGATACGTATTTATATGTATTGCCTGTAGATACCGTTGCTGATGAACCGTTACGGGTGCGATATAATGTACCGCAGGTGAATGAGGAATTTGCAGAAACCTGTCAATTGTTATGGCGCCATGCGCAGGTCAATCTATTGAATGTAGCTGTAGATGAGGCAGGTGTATTGACACCCTCTTTTATTATTTTAGAACCGGATTATCTGTTGGATATCAGTGCTCTGGCAGAGTGTTTTAAAGATTACGGGCATCATCCGGCCAATTATCTGCTGGCACGTTTGCAATCTCCCGATAATACACGTCCTCTTTTGCTCGGTAATATTGCCAATCTTTTCCTGGACGAATGGATCTATGCGAAAGAGGAGCCGGACTATTTATCCTGCATGAAAAAGGCTTTCCGCACTTATTCCATAGAGTTGGCTGCATGTGCCGATTTACTGGACAAGGAGAAAGAAAAGGAATTCTTTGCCGATTGTAAACGACACTTCGAACATATCCGTCAAACGGTGACTGAAACTTTCCGGACTCCCGGTTATGAACTGGATAAAACAGATGCAGTATTGGAACCTACCTATATATGTGAAGCACTGGGGTTGCAAGGACGTCTGGACTATATGCAGCGCGATATGTCTTCCTTTATAGAAATGAAGTCGGGCAAAGCCGATGAGTATTCTATCCGGGACAAGGTGGAACCGAAAGAGAATAATAAGGTACAGATGTTATTGTATCAGGCAGTGCTGGAATATTCTATGGGAATGGACCACCGCAGAGTAAAGGCATATTTGCTGTATACACGTTACCCGTTGCTATATCCTGCCCGTCCATCGTGGGCGATGGTACGGCGTGTGATGGATGTTCGCAACCGGATTGTGGCGAATGAATATGGCATGCAATTACGTAACAGTCCTCATTATACAGCGGAATGCCTGAAAGCTATCAATCCAGAGACACTGAATGAGCGTCATCTGAATAACACGTTATGGAAACGCTATCTTTATCCGTCCATCGATGCAGTGGCACAACGTATCCGGATGCTTACTGCATTGGAACAATGTTACTTCTATACACTCTACAATTTTATAACCAAGGAATTGTACACTTCAAAATCAGGTGATATTGATTATGAAGGGCGTGCAGGAGCTGCTGCTTTGTGGCTTTCCACACTTGAAGAAAAGCGTGAGGCGGGGGAGATACTATATGATCTGACGATCACAGAGAATCATGCGGCAGATATACATAAGGCATATCTTGTATTGGCACGTCCGGTCAATGATTTATCTCTGCAAGTTTTACCGAATTTCCGTGAGGGTGACGCCATTGTCCTCTATCAACGCAATCAAGATACGGACAATGTAACCAATAAGATGGTATTCAAAGGGAATATAGAGCGAATCACCGACCGGGATATCCGTATCCGTCTTCGTGCTTCGCAACAAAATACTTCTGTGCTTCCTCTGGATAGTTGCTATGCCATAGAGCACGATTATATGGATACTTCTTTCCGCAGCATGTATCTGGGACTTTCCGCTTTCCTTTCCGCCAACAAGGATCGCCGGGATTTATTGCTGTCTCAGCGTGAACCGGATTTTGATACTTCTTTTGATGCCCGTATTGCAGCTGCTTCCGATGATTTTTCCCGCATTACCCTGAAGGCACAGGCAGCCAGGGATTATTTTCTTTTGATAGGTCCTCCGGGTACTGGAAAGACTTCCCGTGCTTTGCGTGGTATGGTAGAAGCTTTCTATCGTGAAGGGAAACAGATATTGTTACTTTCATATACAAATCGTGCAGTGGATGAGATCTGCAAAACCCTTTCTGTAATAACGCCTGAGATTGATTTTATTCGTATCGGAAGTGAGCTCTCTTGCGATCCTTCTTTCCGTTCCCGATTAATAGAGAATGTGCTGGAAGCCTGTTCTACACGTCGTGAAGTACACGCATGCATAGAAGGTTGTCGTGTTTTCGTTGGTACTGTTGCTACCTTCTCATCTAAAACGGATATGTTTCGTCTGAAGACTTTTGATGTGGCTATTGTGGATGAGGCTACCCAGATATTGGAGCCACAACTGTTAGGACTTCTTTGTGCACGAAATGTAGCTGGTAACAATGCCATCGGTAAGTTTATTCTTATCGGCGATCATAAACAACTGCCTGCCGTTGTTCTTCAATCCGAATCGCAATCTGAAGTGTGTGAAGAATGCCTACAGAGTATCGGTTTGTACAACCTGAAAGATTCTCTGTTCGAACGTCTCTATCGTACAGTCTCCGCCAATCACTCGTCACCAACCACTCAGCGTTTCTACGATATGCTTTGCCGACAGGGACGTATGAATGTGGAAGTAGCCCGGTTCCCTAATCATGCTTTTTATGGCGGATTACTGGAAGCGGTCGGTTTGCCGCATCAGCAAGGTGAACTTGTACTTGCTCCGGGACTGGAGAGTGATGAATTTGCTGATGTATTGGTGAGTCGGGTAGCTTTTCTTCCCTCGGTGCCGGAGACTCCTTTACAATCAGCGAAGATAAACCATTCCGAAGCACAGCTTACAGCGCGGTTGGCTGCTGCCGTTTACCGACAGTATGAGGCAAGCGGTTCCGGCTTTCATTCTGCTTTGACTTTAGGCGTTATCACTCCTTATCGTAGCCAGATAGCCCTTATAAAGAGAGAAATAGCTGCTTTGGGTATTCCTGTTTTGAATGATATCCTAGTGGACACCGTAGAACGTTTCCAGGGAAGTGAGAGGGATGTGATTATTTATTCTTTCTGTGTGAACCGTACTTATCAACTGAAATTTCTTGCCAACCTTACGGAAGAAAGAGGAGTATGGATTGACCGGAAACTAAACGTTGCGCTCACCCGTGCCCGCAAGCAGCTATTTATGACAGGGGTGCCTTACTTGTTACGACAAAATCCTATCTACGCCGATCTGCTCGATACGGTTTTATAAAGCTTTACCAATTCCATTTAGTAAATCTTAAATGTTCCTCAAATCTTTATATCTTTTATTAATATCTCCGAATGGAATAAACGGCTATCTTTGCCGAACGTTTTTTTCATAGAGATTTAGATTTAAGGTTAGAAGAATTGTGGAAGTCGTGAGACTTCCCTTTTTTTCATCTTAAAATTTTGCGCTCCTGTATTTCTCATGAACCGTTTGGAGGTGTAATTTGCTAAAGTGGGCACTGAGGTTTGTGTGGTTTTAGCAGGAGAGTGCAGAAGAGAGTCGCTTCGTGAGAAGGGGCTTTTTTTGTGCCCATACTTTTTATATTATACTAAAAAAGGTGCCCATCGCTGAGCACCTTTTTCATTGTTTATTCTATTATAAACTTATAATATTATTATTCCAGTACGATAGGTTTGTATTTAGGTACCAAAGCCTTCATTACAATCCAACCGATTAGGTAAGCCACCGCACATACACAGAAAATAATGAAGTATCCTGCAGGTTTACCGGAGAAGCCCATAAATTCCATGGCAGGACGTACAAACTGTGCACCTTGTTCCAGCAAATCATGAGTCATTTCTACTTCTTTTCCATCTACTATTGTACTTCCTGATGAATATACGAAGAGATTACCTGCTACTTTCTGCAGAATCATTGAACCGAAACCACCGGCCATACCACCAATACCCGTGATACTTGCAATAGCTGCTCTTGGGAACATATCACTTACAGTAGAGAAGATATTAGCAGACCAGGATTGGTGAGCTGCACCACCGATACCGATCATGATAACCGGCAACCATGGAGAGATAGTGCCCAGAGGTTGTGCCAACAGTACTACCAGCGGGAAGAATGCGAAAATCAACATAGCACGCATACGTGCTGCATACGGGTTCAAACCGGTTCTGTTGATGATGATAGTAGGTAATTTACCACCATAGATTGAAAGCATCGTAATGGCATATAGGGTAAAGATCAGTGCAATACCCAATCCCTCGGAAGTTTTGATGCCAAATTGAGTATTCAGATAGGAAGGAGTCCAGAATAGGAAGAACCACCATACACCGTCAGTCATAAATTTACCGAAAGCGAATGCCCAGGTTTGTTTATAGCTAAAGCATTGCCAGAATTTCATCTTCTTTTCGTCTTTTTCTTCTACTACCGGAGCAGCACCTTCTTCATGCTTGTCCTGTTCGATATATTCCAGTTCGGCTTTGTTTACGTGTTTGCTTTCTGAAGGTTTAGAGTACATGAATACCCAGAAGCCCATCCAGATAAAGCCGAGACCACCAATTACAATGAAAGCCATTTCCCAACCCCATGCTTTAGCCAGCAAAGGAATAGTCAACGGAGCAACCAAAGCACCGATAGAAGCACCGGCATTAAAGATTGAAGTAGCATACGCACGGTCTTTCTTAGGGAAATACTCGGCAGTTACTTTGATAGCCGCAGGGAAGTTACCGGCCTCACCGAGTGCCAATACGCAACGGGCTGCAAGGAAGCAGTACATACTAATTGTAGCAATGGTTACCACAACATCACCGGTAGCACCCATTAATTCGGCTGCACTGTGCAGACCTACGAAGTGCTCGGTTACGATACCACAGAAAGCGTGGAGACAGGCACCTGCCGACCATACACCGATAGCCCAAAGAAATCCTTTCTTAGTTCCCATCCAGTCGATGAAGCGACCTGCAAACAACATGCAGACTGCATAAACAATAGAGAAAACAGAAGTGATTGTTCCATAGTGTGATTCGTCCCAATGGAATTCGGGTTTGATAAATTCATCCCACGTCAATGACAGCACTTGGCGGTCAAGGTAGTTTACTGTTGTCGCAAAAAATAACATGGCACAGATGGTCCACCTGTAGTTGGTCATCTTTCCCACTGCATTTTGATTTAAACTCATGATACGTTGATTTAAAATTATTAATTCTTATTTCTGGGGCCAAAAATACACATTATTTGATGTATATCAATACTTTTTTCGTCTAATTTCCTGCAATTTTTGTTCGAAATGCAAATAAATGGCAAAAAAACTCGTTATCGCGCACGAAATTGCTCGTTCTCGTACACGAAAAAATAAGATTGTAGAGGACGAAAATAAATAATGCACCATTTCGGTCGAAAAGTACACAACGTTTTAGGTGAGAACCGCTATCTTTGTCACATTACTTAATATAATCTATATACCTAAAAACAAGAATAGAATGATGAATAATCTACTTTGTAAAACTTTTGTGATGGGAGCGCTAATTTGCTCTACCCAGTTGTCCGCCCAGAAAGTTAGTGATAAGCAACCCTGGTCGGTGCGTATGGTAGAGTCAGAGATGATTCGTTGCCCAGAATCCTGGCAGTTGGATTTCCAACCCAAATTGAAATGGGACTATTGTCATGGACTGGAATTGCAGGCTATGTTGGATGTGTATGATACTTATGGAGATAAAAAGATATTCGACTATGCGTTGGCTTACGCAGACACAATGATACACAATGATGGAAGCATCGAGACTTATAAATTGCATGAATATAACATTGACCGTCTGAACTCTGGTAAATTCCTGTTTCGTATTTATGAACAGACGAAAGATGAGAAATATAAGAAAGCTATAGACCTGTTGCGTAGCCAGCTCGATACCCATCCACGCAATGAGGATGGAGGTTTCTGGCATAAGAAAGTTTATCCCAATCAGATGTGGCTGGATGGCATTTATATGGGAGCACCTTTCTATGCCGAATATGCTTTTCGTAACAACCGTGTACAGGATTATCAGGATATTGTCAATCAGTTTATTACAGTAGCCCGCCATACTTATGACCCCAAGAACGGTCTTTACCGTCATGCCTGTGACGTCAGTCGCAAGGAACGTTGGGCAGATCCTGTCACCGGACAGTCTCAGCATAGCTGGGGACGTGCTATGGGCTGGTATGCAATGGCATTTGTAGATGCGTTGGATTTTATTCCGAAACATGAAGCTGGTCGTGATTCCATGCTGGTTATCTTGAACAATATTGCTGCACAGGTGAAGCGTATACAGGATCCGAAGACAGGACTGTGGTATCAGGTACTGGATAAAAGCGGTGAGAAGGGAAACTATTTGGAGTCTTCTTGTTCTACTATGTTTGTTTATGCTTTGTTTAAGGCGGTTCGTAAAGGATATATTGATAAGTCATATCTAAAAGTAGCTCTCAAAGGCTACCAGGGCATTCTCGATAACTTCATCGAAGTAGATAAAGATGGTGTGGTAACTATTACGAAAGCTTGTGCAGTTGCCGGATTAGGCGGTAAGAATTACCGTATGGGCGATTACACCTATTATATAAATGAGACAATCCGTAGCAATGATCCCAAAGCAGTAGGTCCATTTATCATGGCAAGTTTGGAATGGGAGCGTTTGCAGTCGCCATTGTCGGCACAGACGCAATGGAAGGATACGATTGTTGTATCTCGCGATGGCTCGGGAGACTATCGCACCTTGACGGAAGCTATGGAAGGTATTCGGGCTTTTATGGATTATAAAGTGACGGTACTGGTAAAGAATGGTACTTATAAAGAAAAAGTGGTTATCCCTTCCTGGTTGCAGAATGTGGAATTCATTGGTGAAAGTGTGGAAAACACGATTATCACGTATGATGATCACGCCAATATTAATAAAATGGGTACTTTTCGCACTTACACAGTGAAAGTGGAGGGGAATAGCATAACTTTCAGGAATCTGACTATAGAAAATAATGCCGCCAGGCTGGGACAAGCCGTGGCACTCCATACGGAAGGTGATAAACTGGTATTCATAAACTGCCGTATTTTGGGTAATCAGGATACTATTTATACAGGTGCTGCCGGTACACGGCTCTATTTTGCAGATTGCTATATTGATGGCACTACCGATTTTATATTTGGCCCTTCTACCGCATTTTTTGAGAATTGCGAGATACGGAGTAAAACCAATTCATACGTAACGGCAGCTTCTACGCCTAAAGATATTGCGGTGGGATATGTTTTCAAGAACTGCCGGCTGACTGCCGATCCCGGTGTGGATAAGGTATATCTGGGACGTCCCTGGCGTCCGTATGCCGCTACCGTATTTATCAATTGCGAAATGGGCAAACATATCCGTCCCGAAGGTTGGCATAACTGGGGAAATGTAGAAAATGAGAAGACCGCCCGTTATGCTGAATATGGAAGTACGGGAGAAGGTGCTCCGGCAACCGATCGTGTGAAGTGGGCGAAACAATTGACGAAAAAGGAAGCTGCACGATATGATGATCTGAGTTACATCTATAAAATGTGTAGTGATTGGAAACCTGCAAAATAACAACTTAACTTCCTGCCTGCAAGAACTTAATTCCTTGTCGACAGGAAGTTAACTTTTTGTTCGCAAGAAGTTAATTTCTTGCAGACAGGATTTAGCGCTTTAGAAAATCTGCTCTCATGGGGCTGAAACAGTCTATCAGGATACCAGCCTCAAGGCATACACAGCCATGTACTGCATCCGGTTCGATGTAAACACCGTCTCCGGTTTCTACAATTTGTTTTTCACCATTTACGGTAAATTCAAATTTACCGCTTGCCACATAAGTGGTTTGTGTATGATAGTGAGTATGTGGTGTACCGACAGCTCCTTGCTCGAATTTCACTTTTACAAGCATCACTTGTCCATCGTAACCCATGATTTGGCGTACCACTCCTTCACCTGCAGGTTCCCATACTATTTCTTTTTCAAGAATGAAGGTGTTGCTTCTTGTCTTTTCCATTTTGCCAGTCAGATTGATTATTTTACCGGCAAATATACGATTAATATTAATTTTTCTACCGATTGCGACTTTTTTTACCCTTAAAACCCTCTGTTTTTAGGTAATATTGCAGCCGGAAACTAAGAATACTATTTATATATAATGAACTATGAAACATAAGTTGACATTATTACTGGGGTTGTTTTTTCTGCTTTCTGCTTTTAAGGCTGACAAACCAGTGATTACGATTTTTATGATCGGAGACTCCACTATGGCTAATAAGTCATTGATGGGTGAAAATCCGGAACGGGGGTGGGGGCAAATGTTGCCCGGTTATCTCTCCGAGGAAATACGTGTGGATAATCATGCCGTAAACGGGCGGAGTTCCAAGAGCTTTATTGATGAAGGGCGCTGGGAGAAGGTAATCTCACAAGTGAAGAAAGGTGATTATGTATTTATCCAATTCGGTCACAATGATGAGAAGTCCGACCCAAAGCGGTATACAGCTCCGGGAAGTACTTTTGATGAAAACCTGAAACGTTTTGTAAACGAAACACGTGCTAAGGGAGGTATCCCTGTTTTGTTTAACTCCATTGTGCGCCGAAACTTCGGCGCAGCGGATGGGAATGCAGTTGCTCAAGCTATTAGTCAGGATGATATACAGAAGGGTGTGAATCCGGATGCAAAGCGGGAAGCTTCGGAACAGCCGGCTGTTGCTGAAGGTGACAAGTTGATTGATACGCACGGAGCCTATCTGGACTCTCCGCGAAATGTAGCGAAAGAACTGGGTGTTGCATTTGTGGATATGAATAAGATTACGCACGACCTGGTAGAAGGCATGGGACCGGTAGACTCTAAAAAGCTGTTCATGTGGGTACCTGCCAATCAGGTTGCCGCTATACCTAAAGGACGTGAAGATAATACCCACTTGAATGTACACGGTGGTCGCATTGTAGCCGGTCTGGCTATGGATGCCATTGCTAAGGAAGTACCGGAATTGGCTAAGTATGTACGTCATTATGATTTCGTAGTAGCACAGGATGGTAGCGGAGACTTTTTCACTGTACAGGAAGCCATTGATGCTGTTCCTGATTTCCGCAAGAATATCCGTACTACGATATTGGTGCGTAAAGGTGTGTATAAAGAGAAAATTGTAGTACCCGAAAGCAAAATTAACATTTCCTTGATAGGTCAGGAGGGTGCTATACTTTCGTATGATGATTATGCGCAGAAGAAGAATTGCTTTGGTGAAGAAAAAGGAACTTCCGGTTCATCTTCCTGCTATATTTATGCTCCGGACTTTTATGCCGAGAATATTACGTTTGAGAATTTCTCGGGTCCGGTAGGACAGGCTGTAGCCTGTTTTGTAAGTGCTGATCGTGTTTTTTTCAAAAACTGTCGTTTCCTTGGTTTCCAAGATACGCTCTATACCTATGGAAAAGGTTGTCGCCAGTACTATGAAGATTGCTATATAGAAGGTACGGTCGATTTTATCTTTGGCTGGTCTACGGCTGTATTCAATCGTTGTCACATTCATAGTAAAGGTGGGGGCTATGTGACAGCACCTTCTACGGATCAAGGGCAGAAATATGGTTATGTATTTTATGATTGCCGACTGACGGCTGCTGAGGGTGTACAGGATGTTTATTTGTCGCGTCCCTGGCGTTCGTATGCGCAGGCTGTATTTATTCGTTGCAATTTAGGCAAGCATATTGCTCCTGCCGGTTGGAATAACTGGGGTAAAAAGGAAGCGGAAAAGACCGCATTCTATGCAGAATATGAAAGTACGGGTGAAGGTGCCAATCCAAAAGCACGTGTACCTTTCTCACATCAACTGAAGAATCTTAAAGGTTATGAAATAGATTCCATACTTACTGGAGAGGATGGTTGGAATCCGGTAAAAAATGGGAATGAATTATTAAGCATAAAGCGCTGACCGGCATTTGTCAAAACCGTATCATCTCCGTACCATCTCCGTGTTCATAACTACGGCCTTGACACGGCCTTGACACGGAGTTGATACGGACTTGGTAGGAAGATGTTCTTTGCGTGTGGTAAAATAATGTGATAATACTAAAAACATAATGATGAAAAAGAGTTTGTTTATATGGCTGTTCGCCCTAATCTTTCCGCTGTCATTTGTATATGCGGAAAACTACCCGTACCGGAGTGATGTACTTTGGGTGACCGTGCCCAATCATGCTGGCTGGATTTATAAGACCGGAGAGAAAGCTACGGTTGAGGTGCAATTCTATAAATACGGCATTCCGCAGGATGGCGTAACCGTTTCTTATGAAATAGGTGGTGACATGATGCCGGCGGATACTTCCGGTTCCGTTACTTTGAAGCAAGGAAAGGCGGTAATACCTGTGGGGACAATGAGAGAACCCGGTTTCCGTGATTGCCGTCTGACAGCGACTGTGGATGGAACAAGCTATAAACATCATGTGAAGGTAGGCTTTTCACCGGAAAAGATTCAACCTTACACACAGATGCCGAAAGATTTTAAAGAATTCTGGGAAAATAATAAAGCGGAAGCTGCCAAATATCCGTTGACTTATACTAAAAAGCTTGCAGAGGAGTATTGTACGGATAAGGTTGATTGTTATCTCATTAAATTAATGCTGAATAACCGTGGACAGTGCATTTATGGTTATCTTTTCTATCCTAAGAATGCAGTGAAAGGTTCTTGTCCGGTTGTACTTTGCCCTCCGGGAGCTGGAATTAAAACTATTAAGGAGCCTCTGCGCCATAAATATTATGCCGAAGAAGGATGTATCCGTTTCGAAATCGAGATACATGGCCTGAATCCGGAGATGAGTGCGGAAGAATTTAAGGAAATCAGCAATGCGTTTAATGGCAGAGAGAACGGTTATTTAAATAACGGGTTGGAGAACCACGATAATTATTATATGAAACGTGTCTATCTGGGTTGTGTACGCAGTATCGATCTCCTGACTTCTCTGCCCGAATGGGATGGTAAAAATGTAATTGTCCAGGGCGGCAGCCAGGGAGGAGCTTTGGCACTGATTACTGCCGGACTGGATAGCCGTGTAACAGCTTGCGTTGCCAATCATCCGGCATTGAGTGATATGGCAGGCTATAAGGCAGGACGTGCAGGTGGCTATCCTCATTTTTTCAGGGTAGAGGGTATGGATACTCCGGATAAGCTGAAAACGATGGCATATTATGATGTTGTGAACTTCGCACGTATGATTAAAGTTCCTACTTATATCACTTGGGGATATAATGATGATACCTGTCCGCCTACTACCAGTTATGCTGTTTATAATGTGTTGGATTGCCCCAAGGAAGCACTGATAACTCCGATTAATGAGCACTGGACTTCTGATGCGACGGAATACGGACAGTTGAAGTGGATATTGAGACATTTGAAGTAAACGGAAGTTTTACATAGTTGCTGGAAATATAGGGCAAGGCAAAAGAATATCTCTTGCTTTGCCCTTTCTCTGTTATTATAATTGTTATCATCTTTTGTATCGAATACTTTGGGAGTATAAATGAAGTCCCTTATCAGCATAGGGTAAAAATAGTAATGGTATGTGGAATAATTAATAAAAAGCATGCTCAGGAGATACTCTGATGTAGGCAGGCTATTTTTTTAACCGAATTGAGCATATTTTTCACCTAAAAAAATGAAATTATCACCTCCTTTGCAGTGCAGGATTGAGAACAACAATCCTTTAATTGAGAAACTTTGAATCATTAATTTATTAACTCAAATGTACTAACATGAAAAACAAACTGCATTTTGATTTTAGAAAGTTATGTTTTGCATTGGCATTAATACTGGCTCAATGTATGTATGCGCAAAACAAAACAATTACAGGTACCGTAACAGATTCGAAACAAGAACCATTAATCGGAGTGAATGTGATGTTAAAAGGTAATTCTACAGTGGGAACAATCACTGATATAGATGGTAATTATACGCTTTCAGTACCTTCAGATAAGGCTGTGCTGGTTTATTCTTATATAGGATATACTTCTCAAGAAGTGACAGTAGGACAGCAATCAACTATTAATATTCTATTGAAAGAAGATGCTCAGGCATTAGATGAAGTGGTAGTAGTAGGGTATGGCGTCGTTAAAAAGAGGGATTTGGTGGGTTCTATTGCCTCTGTTAAATCTCAGGATATAACAGCGGTACCTACTAGTAATGTATTGGAGAGCATGCAAGGTAAAATTGCAGGTTTGGATATGACTCGTAGTAGTGGCCAGCCTGGTAGCTCATTCAATTTTACAATTCGTGGTAATCGTTCATTGACGGCAAGTAATGCTCCGTTGATTCTGGTTGATGGAATTGCTTATGGTGCTGATATTGACATAAACCCGAATGATGTAGAGTCTATTGAAGTCTTAAAAGATGCTTCTACCACTGCTATTTATGGTTCACGTGGTGCCAATGGTGTTATTCTGGTAACCACAAAGAAAGGAAAAGAAGGAAAGGTGAAAGTAGACTTGAACGCTTATTGGGGACCGAGTCTCTCAACTAATTTACCTAAAATGAATAATACTCAGCAATATGTGGCTATGCGCCGTGAGGCTATGCGTGCGGTTGGTCAGTGGAGTTCTCCGGCTGATGATAGTGTTATCTGGGATGCTGTTGCATTGGAGCGCATTAAAAACAATGTAAATACGGATTGGTATGATTTAATAATGGACGATGCTACTACTCAAAATTATCAAGTTTCGGTTAGTGGGGGCACAGAAGCTACAAAGGTCTCTTTCTCACTGGACTATTTTGATGAAACAGGTATTTTGAAAGGAGATGATTACAATCGTTATAATGGTCGCATGAATCTTAGTCAGCGTATCATGAAGGGTATGGAAGCCGGTGCCTCAGCACTTTTTACTACCTCCACCCGAAATGCGGCTCCGAGCAATGTATTTCATGCTGCCCAGACTAAAGAACCTTATGGTATGCCTTTTAATGAGGACGGCACACTCAATAAATATCCGTTCACAGGTAGTGGCGCAACCGATATTAATATGTTATTCAATCAAGATAGGGACAATTATGTTGATGAGACAAAATCGAGCCGTTTCTTTGGAACACTATTTTTGAATTGGGAAATAATCAAAGGACTTCATTTCCGCACCAATTTTGGATATGACTCTCAGAATAGTCGTAACGGACATTTTGAAGGTGTAAATTCAACCTTTGTAGGTTCTAATAAAGGGTTGGCCAAAGTTTCTAAGAATGAAACTCATTCTACGGCGTGGACTTGGGAAAATACATTAACTTATAGTCGAGATTTTGGTATTCATTCTTTGACGGCTTTGGTAGGTCATAGTATGTCTAAGAATTCTTACGAAGATACATATGCCGAAGGTAAGGGTTTATCTTTTGAACAATCTTTATTTCATAATCTGGATGGTACGCAACAAGATTATGTCTTATCCAGTAGCCTTACAGAATCATCCATGCTTTCTTATTTTGCTCGTCTGAACTATAAATTATTAGATAAGTACTTGCTGACAGCTACTCTGCGTGCAGATGGTTCTTCTGTTCTGGCGAAAGGCAACCAATGGGGATATTTCCCTTCTGTAGCGGTGGCTTGGCGTATGAAGGACGAAAGTTTTCTGGCTAATGTAGATGAAGTCAGTGATCTGAAATTGAGACTTTCCTATGGTTTATCGGGTAATAGTGCGGTGTCTCCTTATCAGACTACTGGTGGATTAAGTAAGACTATGTATGAATTTGGAGATGTTCCGGCTTATGGTTACCGTCCCTATAGTATGGCTAACCTGAAACTGAAATGGGAAAAAACAAGAGTTTTGAACTTTGGTATTGACTTTGGTTTATTGAATAACAGAGTTTATGCAACGATAGATGCGTATAAAACCTGGACTTCAGATTTGCTTTTGCCGATGATTTTGCCTGGACATACTGGATTTACATCAGTAATCAGTAATGTAGGTAAGACTGAGACAAGAGGTATTGATCTCAGCATTAATACAGTAAACTTTGATACGAAAGATTTTAAGTGGACAACTGACTTGACTTTTTCAGCCAATAAAGAGAAAATTACAGCATTGAATACAGACCAGGATGATGTAGGTAGTGGCTGGTTCATTGGCTCTCCGACGTCAGTTATCTACGATTATGAGAAAATAGGTATCTGGCAAACTAATGAAGCGACCGAAGCTGCCAAATATGGTCAGGAACCTGGTGATATTAAGGTACGTGACTTGGATAAAAATGGAACTATTGATTCAAACAATGATAGAAAAGTATTGGGACAACTGACTCCGAAGTGGACAGCCGGACTTAATAATCGTTTTGAATACAAGGGTTGGGAGCTTTCATTTTTCTTATACGCTCGTGTAGGGCATATGATTGCAAGCCAGGCAGCTGGAAACTTCAACCCGAGTGGATGGACTAATTCAATAGCATGTGATTACTGGACACCGGAAAATCCAACGAATTCTTATCCACGTCCAAATTTCAATAAGAATGAATCTATGCTTTATAAGAGCACATTGGCTTATCGTAAAGGAGATTTCCTGAAGATTAAAGACATCACGTTTGGATATAATTTCCCAAAGCAGATGATTAGCAAAGTTAATCTGTCTAAATTGAGAATATATACGACATTGAAGAATTTCTTCACTTTCAGTGAATTCAGTGATTATGACCCGGAACGTGGCGGATCTAATTCCTACCCAATGACAAAACAAGTTGTGTTGGGTGTAAATGTTAGTTTCTAATCTAAAAAACAATTACTTATGAAAAAGATAGTATTATTCTTTATCGCTATATTGACATTCTCTTCCTGTTCGGATTTTCTGGAAGAGACTAACCGGAACTCTATAACAGGAGATATACTTTATAGTACTCCTGAAGGATATGAAAGCTTGGTAAATGCTTGCTATTCTTATACTCGTGCCTGGTTTGGCAAACCGGATGGATATGCTTTTACTGAAATGGGAACGGATTGCTATACAGGTGGTGGCGCCGATTGTGGACGTGCACCATTCATGGCTTTCTATACACAGGATTTACAAGGTAGTCAAACCTTGATAGGTTATATGTGGAATATTTTATATAATGGTCTGAATGCATGTAACGCTGCAATAGCGCGGGCTGATGGAGCAGGTTTGTCAGATGATTTAAAAAAACAGCGTCTGGGCGAAGTACATTTTCTCAGGGCATTGTATCTGCACCTGATAGTAGAGACTTGGGGAGATGTAGTCCTTTATACTGATGAGATGAATGCTCCGGAAAATGTAGCCCACCGTTCCTCTGTAGAGGCGTTTTATGATCAGATTTTTGCGGATCTGAATAATGCTATCGATTATTTGCCAGCCGCACCGATTAAAAATAATGGTCGTGTGACACAGTTGGCAGCCAAAGCTTTTAAAGCAAGGATGTGTTTGTATCGCGGGCAGTATGCTGAGGCGATAACATTGGGTAAGGAAGTGATTGGTACGTCAGGTCTGGGATTGTATGATACATTTAAAGAAACTTTTGATATCAATAATAGTGTAGGACAAAATAATATGGAAGCTATTTGGTGGGTGGACTATAGTCAGGAAACGATCTTGAATGGTACCTTCGAAGAAGGAGAGACCTCACCGTTACGTGGTAACGGAGGAAATGGTTCCCCACTGTTCTCTGCCATGTCATACTGGATGGTAGGTGGATGTGGCGTTTGGGTAACTCCGGATACGCACGCTCCCTGGGTACAGTCTATGCCTACTATCGCTTTCTTGAATATGTTTGATGAGACGATTGATCAACGCTATGATGCTACTTTTCGTACTGCTTGGTATGTAAACAGTACGACAGATAATTATACGAAAGAGTATGGACAACAGTATGGAGCTCCTAATGGACTGGCTATTGGCGATACGGCTTTTGTGACTCTTAAATATGCCGTTACGGATGAATATAGGGCCAGCAAGAAATACCGGATTTTTGACCGTAATGATGTGTATGATGCGGAAGGTAAAACAATAGGTACTCGTGACTATTTTATATCTACCTATAAGTTTGAGGATAATACTAAACCTACCGGTTGGGAATATGAAAGTAAACGTGACGCTTTTGTACTTCGTATCGGAGAGATGTATCTCTTGCTTGCTGAGGCTGAATTGATGAATAATAATCCGGACGAAGCTGTTAAGTATATCAATATTCTTCGTGAGAAGAGAGCTATTCCGGGAAAAGAAGAAGCTATGAAAATCAATAAGTCAGATTTGGATATTGATTTCATTCTGGATGAGCGTGCAAGGGAATTGGCTGGTGAACAGCAGCGCTTCTTCGACTTGAAACGTACCGGAAAACTGCTGGAAAGAGTGAAAAAATATAATCCGAATGCAGCAGAGAATATTCAGGATTTTCATAAATTGCGTCCGATACCACAGGATGAACTGGATGCTGTGATAAATAAGGATGAGTTTAAACAAAACCCTGGTTATAAATAATAATATGTATTATTAGCAAATATGGTAAAAGGATTGCTATTTGGTATGATAGGGCTGGTCGTTTCGACGACCGCCCTTTCTCAACATTTACCTGCCTATGAATTAGAGCGGGAAATGCCGGTCTTTTTGGACCAATTGAAAAAGGAATTGACGTATCCCATGGCTTGGGGTAATAGTCCGGTGAAGAATTTCAAGAAATGGCGTAGGCAGGCACGCGCGGCAGTACTGGATGCTATGCTGGCTCCACCGCCTTATACAACCGATTATAAAACAGAAGTAATAGCAGAAGAACAGCGAGAAGGATATCGGGCGAAAAAATTATGTTTTAATTTGACTGGGTATTCTCGTGTGAATGCTTATGTATTGATACCCAATGGTGAAGGTCCTTTCCCGGCTGTAGTACTTTTGCACGATCATGGTGGACATTATACGATTGGTAAAGAGAAAATGATTCGTCCTTTTGGAGTGGATAAAACTGTACTGGATGATTCGGATAATTGGGCAGCCAATTGCTATGGTGGACAATATGTAGGCGATTATTTGGCTGCCCATGGTTATGTAGTTATCTCTGTTGATGCTCTTTATTGGGGAGAACGTGGGCGTAAAGAAGGTGCCGATGGCAGTAAATATGCCGATAATGCAGGGAATTTTATGATGTTAGGACGTAGTTTGAGTGCATTCATGAATTATGAGGATATGTATACTACGGACTATCTCGCTACCTTGCCGGAGGTCGATGCCAAGCGTATTGCTTGCATGGGATTCTCTATGGGAGGATATCGTGCTTGGATGCTTTCGGCTCTATCAGATAAAATACAGGTTGGAGCTGCAATCTGCTGGATGAACACAACCGATTGCCAGTTCTCATGGGAATATGGTCGTGAGCGAGGCGGGTTTGCTAATATGTTACCCGGTATTCGTCGTTATTTGGATTATCCGCATATTGCTTCTATTGCTTGTCCTAAACCTATGCTTTTCTTGAATGGAGAGCATGATAAACTATTCCCTCCAGTAGGAGTCAGGGATGCCTTTGCAGAGATGCATAAAGTGTGGGAGAGTCGTTCGGCAGGGGATAGATTGGTAACAGAATTATGGGATATGCCTCATGACTGCGGTAAGAAAGTGCAGGCAAAGATTTTGGACTTCTTAAATAAATGGTTATAATCTCTATTTTTCGATATTACAGGAAGTTATTGTAATATTATCATTCTGTTGTTGAGAAAAAGCCGGAAACAAGCCTTAGAGACTGGTTTGCTTCCGGCTTTCTTTATATTCTGTGGGAGTAATACCATATTGCTGTTTGAAACATTTGCTGAAATAATGAGAATCATTTAATCCTACCATATAAGCAATCTGGGCCATACTGTATTCTTCTGTTTCTATCAGTTGGGCTGCTCGTTTCATACGTATTTCTCTTAAGAACTCTACAGGAGATAAACCGGTAAGTGTTTTTAGTTTCTTGAAAAAAACGGAACGGCTCATATTTACTTCGCTGGCAATATCTTCCACCATGAGATCACCATTGTCCAGATGCTTCTCAATGGCTTTCATTACTTTATCCATGAATTTCTGGTCATTAGGAGAAAGGGAGGGCAGAGAACTTTTTTCGGTTTGTTCTGTGGCTTGTTGTTCAGTAGCTAAAGGTAACAAACTGGCACAATACAAGACCTGCAATTTTTTACGTTGTTCAAGCAGATTGAATATTCTTGCTTTCAGATAGGCAGCGCTAAATGGCTTGGTGATATAGTCATCTGCTCCCAGTTTCATACCTTCTATCTTACTTTCAATGGTTGATTTGGCTGTCAACAATACGATAGGAATATGACTGGTAGCTATTTCTTCTCGAAGTTCTTGTGTCATTTCAATACCGTTTTTCTGGGGCATCATTACATCACTGATGATGATATCCGGCATATACTTTTTGCTCTTTTCTAATCCTATATTTCCATTTTCTGCTTCTATTACATTGAAGAATTGGATAAAAATAGTTTTTATAAAGAAACGTAGCTCTTGGTTATCTTCAACAATCAGAATCGTTTCTTTTTCACTATCCAAATTCTCTTTTTCACTTTCTAAAAGAGAAGATATTTGGGTATTCATGTATTCCGAAGGAGTATCGGTTACTATGTAGTCGGTTAAAATGAATTCAACTGTTTCATCAAAATGCTCTTTCCCTTTTAGTAGATTGATGGTAAAGCGACTACCTTCTCCTAGTTTACTATAGATGTCAATTTTACCATGGTGCATATCTATCAACTCTTTTACAAGTGAAAGTCCGATACCAGTACTGGCTTGATTGAACAGGTTTCGGTCTACCAAATTCTCAAAACGGATAAACAGAGATTGCTGTTTGTTTTCGGCAATGCCGATCCCTTGGTCTTCTATTGCAATGATTGCGTTATTCTCTTTTTCTTGTACAATTACTTTTATTTGTCTTCCTTGAGGGGTATATTTAAAAGCGTTAGATAGTAAGTTGAATACTACTTTTTCTAACTTGTCAGCATCAGCCCATATTTTGAGTGAAGAAAGAGAGGTAGCCATTTCAAAATCTATTTGATGTTCATCAGCCAGACCAGTAAAGTTCTCCATGATATGTCGAATAAAGGGAATGAGGTCTATCTGCTGAACTCTCATTCTCATTTTTTTGTTTTGGATTTTGCGAAAATCCAAGATCTGATTGACTAGACGCAGCATTCTACTTGTATTGCGTTCCACTAAGATTAACTGTTCTCGTTCTTTATTATCTAATTTCCCGTATTGTAGAACCTGTTCTATAGGACCGGCAATTAGGGTTAAGGGAGTACGTAGTTCGTGAGAGATGTTCGTGAAAAACCTTAGTTTGATGTCTGATATTTCTTGTTCTACAGACACTTTATGTTTGAGCCGGAAAATAGTAAATAGAATGTAAACGGCGATGAAGATTATTAATAAGATAAATAATAAATAGAGAAAATAGGCCCATGGAGTTTCCCAAAAAGAAGGGAGGACTATAATTGGCAATATGCGTGTATTTTCCACCCATATGCCGTCACTGTTAGTAGAGCGTACTTTTAATGTATAATGTCCTTTAGGAAGGTTGGTATAGGTGGCAGTCCGCTGTTTCCCGATATTATTCCAGTTTTTTTCAAACCCTTCTAGTTGATAAGAGTAAGAGATATTATCGGGATATTTCATATCTAATGCAGCGAATTGGATAGTAAAACTATTTTGGTTATGAGGCAGCTTTAAAAGTCGGGTATCATCGATATGGGTAGTCAATATACTGCTTTCTTGAGGATTAATCGTTTTTTCCGCTTGTTGCAAACTGGTAAAAACAATGGGAGGTATATAGTGACTTGTGCTAATTGAATCGGGTGTGAAGTAGAGAATACCCTTCATTGTGTTGTACATGAGGTATTCTGACTGTGTGCGTAAAGCGGCTCCTTCGTTGAAATTGACTTGCCGGGGAAAAAACCTAGAGGGATAATTAATGATTTTCTCAGAACTGGGGTTAAACTTGTAAAGTTCTTCTTCTGTTGCACACCATAGGTTGCCTTCTTTATCTTCTTCAAGAGAAAGCAAAACGTCCGAAGGTAGTCCTTCTTTCATGGTATATGCACGGAAACGGGCGTATGAGTTATCAAATGAGAGTAATTTATTGAGGCCACCCCCAAAAGTTGCAACAAACATTTCTTTATTTTGAGTAAAGAATATGTTGTGTACATCATTATTGCTGAGACTTTGAATATCACCTGGTATGCGGCAATAGCGATGGAAGAGTATTTTTTCTGGTTCTTGGAAATCTCCCTCGCACATTAATAACCCTGCTGCGCTTCCTATCCATATTCGTCCTTCTGTATCGGAAGTTACGAAACGAGTTCGATAACATTGCCGAATAGGATAATTTTTTAGCCTATTCCGGTAATTGATAAATTTAATGTTCTTCTTATTTATTCCTTGTTCGAGATAATTTATACCTCCCTCGAATGTGGCAATCCATATTCGTTGCTGTCTGTCTTCATATAAACTATAAATTTCATTGCCACTCAAGCTATACTCATTATTTGCATCTGCTAAGTATTGAGTAAGATGATAATTTAAAGGTTTATCCTGAAGGCGAGCAGCAAATAAGCCATTGCCTTTAGTCCCCATCCAGATGTTACCTTCATGGTCTTGCATAATGGCATAGACAACACCCAACATATCTCTACTATGTGGAGAGATCGTCCCTTGTTTGGTGAGGTTTCCTATATAGTGTAGATTTTTGTCATAGAGTCGTACAATTTTATCTTTTCCGCCGATCCATATATAGCCATCTTTATCCTGATAGATAGCACGGATGTTATTTCCTGGAAATTCGGGGTCATTTGGGACCGCTGTGAGTAGACGAAAATGATTGGTACTGAAAGATACCTTTTCAAGCCCATTCTCATAGGAGGCAAACCATAGGTTACCTTGTTTATCGGTAAAGACAGCTGTGACTCTATTGTCTGAACTCCAACCAGATTGCAAAGATGGGTTATAGAATGGGCACATTATGTTCTTTTCCCGATCATACATGGCTAATCCTCCTCCAGAAGGATGTATCCATAGGCAATTGTTAATGTCTTCATAGATATACATTTCGGGGCGAGCATCAACAATATCTTTCCCGTATTTATCTTGAAGAATGAAGTAATCAAATTTTTCTTTTGACGGATTAAAATGAGTTACCCCTTTTATTTGATGTCTTATCCAAACGTCATTGTATGAGTCTATATATACTTCTTTTATCTGATCGTCTTTTAAAGAAGGATAAATTCTACTATTATAGTGATATGAGTTTTTGTTTTTCTGATCATAGATAAAGAAACCATCTCTGGCAGTACATATCAATAATTTATCATCTTTTAGCTGGCGAATAATTTTAAGAGAAGAACGGGTATCTAACTCTTGTCTTATAAACAGATCCTTATTAGGGTGAAATTCATATATGATTCCTCGTTTTGATGTAAAGTAGATCGAGTTACCGCTTTCTAAAGCATCATAAAAGGGGATATTATCTTTTGGATGAGGAGAGACGAAGTAAGAAGAAAGCTGTGCTTCTCTTGCATTGGTATTTAGCTTATATAAACCATTTTCAGACAATATCCATTGATTTTGTTGTTGGTCTTGCCAGATGAGATTAATTCGTTCTAAAGAGGAATTTTGGTGTAAGCTTGATAGGTTTGAGGCCTTCATATCTCCATTTTCCGGATGAATTGTGATATGAATCAACTCATTTTGCGTGGTGACTACCCATACATCTCCGCATGGAAGTACATATAGACTTTGAGATAGGTAATTTTTATAAGGAATTGCCTGAAACAGTTCGGTTTTGGGATTGAAACGATAAATCTGATGATCGTAACTTTGCACCCATATACAACCGTATTTATCTTCTTTGATGTTATCCAGTCGGTTATTGCTCAGACCAATACTATCTCCTGGATGAGCTTTATAGTTTTTGAATGTATATCCATCGAACTTGTAAAGTCCATCCCAAGTAGCAAACCACATGAAGCCTTTATGGTCTTGTATGATACCTTGTATGTTCTTCTGAGTAAGTCCATCCTCTGAAGTATATTGTGTGAAAGTATGTGGTAGCTGTCCAATGCATAGACTATTGCAGGCTATGCAAAATATAAATAGTATCCAGATGTGCTTCATGATTAGATAATAAATGAGAGTTTATTTCAGCCATTTATCGAAAAATTCCAATGTCTCTTTCTGCATTTCCTTGTTGAAGAAGTGCTTTTCTTCCCATATTTTAGTAACCAGGCGGTCGGATGCTTTCTGACTTTGCCAAACTGTCTGCATGATGTTATATGCATCTTTCACGCCTTCTACCGGGAATAGCTTGTCCTGGCTTCCGTTGAAAAATAAAGTTGGTTTCGGGCACGCAATGCTTGCCGTATGCGGGTAGTCCAGATAGCGACGCAGGGTGGGGATCAACATGGAATAGGCTGATCCCCCTTTGTTCTGATTGTTGGTTAGTGTCATCAGATACTCAGTAGTGTTCATCCAGCAGATGGATGCGGAGGCTTTTATGCAGTCGGTGATTGCAGCGAGCATCCATGAACGATAGGCTCCCATCGAAAAGCCTACGCAACCTACTTTATTCTTATTCACACAAGGGAGTGAAGCCAGAAATTCTGCGCTTCGTACATCATCTATATGGATGAATGCTCCCCATGAACTTCCCATTTGCAGAAAATTGGAAGCTAATGCCTGTTGTCCGTCATAGCTCACTCCTTCTTTCCGTCCGCGATCTCCCCAGAATAAGGCATCAATGGAAAGTACTACATAACCGTGTTCGGCAAAATAGTCCCCTGTATATTGTCCGTCGTAGCAACGGGATGCCCAGTCGTCTGCATCTGCCATGATTTCGGTACTTACTCCGAATGGACGAACCATTTTTTCTTTACCGATGGAAAAGTGTGCACCATGATCGTGCAACATAACGACTGCCGGGAAAGGACCTTCACCGTCAGGTATTAGCAGATAGGCGGGTATGCGGCACCATTTCGATACATTAAATAGTATTTTTTGAGCTTTATATCCATTGCGTTGTTCGGTAGCGATTACTTCCATGGCATAATCAGCGGGAGCAGGGGGGAAATTCTGCATACAGTCCAATAAGGTTTCCCGTGCCTGGGTACGCCATGTCTCAAATTTACGGACGGGAGAATTGCCCCATGCCATTGGAAAGGTAAGTTGCTTTTTTAGTTGCTCATAGAAGACAGGCATGTTTTTTACAACACCATAGGCGGTGGTGTCAGTTTGTGCAATTATGCCAAGATGTCCGAAGAGAACTATTAGGAAAATGGTTGTAATGCGTTTCATGGTCAGTGGTTGTTAAAAACTAAACAAAGATACATGATTTTTCTATGAAATACGTATCTTTACCGCATAGAATAAGCCTGTTATGATGAAAAAAATCTTATATCTGATAGTTGGGTGGGTGTGTGTGTTATCAGTAAAAGCACAACCGGATTGTTTCTTTACCCATTATTCGTCTGAAGACGGACTTTCTCAAAATACAGTAATGAGTATCCTGCAAGATCGCAAAGGAAATATGTGGTTTGCGACCTGGGATGGTATTAATAAGTTCAACGGTTATTCATTTAAGACCTATAAGGCACGTCTTGACAACCGTATTGTGTTGAGTCATAATCGTGTAGATTATATGGTGGAGGATAAGTATGGCTTTCTTTGGTTACAGACTTATGATAATCATGCCTATCGTTTTGATCCACGTACGGAAGCATTTGAGCGTGTTCCGGCTGAAGGTGAAGGGGGCAGTGCAGTCAATGTCACGAAGATAGAAGCCCTTTCGGGTGGCGCGGTTTGGTTGCTGACTGAAACAGAAGGCGCTATTCGCATAGATACGAATTCGGAAGATTATAGTTTAACTTCACAATGGTATTCTGCTCAATCAGGTCAATTCTCTGCCACTCGTGTTTTGGGGTATATGAAGACCTTTTGGGTAATGAATGGATATTGTCTGATAACGGATTAGGAATGTTGACAGCGGGACAGACTACTCCGACATCTTATTTTGTAGATGCTGCTGAACGGGAAAAGAAAGGAGGACAAGCTTTTTACTCTTGTCTGGAATATAATTCGGAAATCTATTTTGGTTCGGATAACGGACGGGTGTGGTGCTATCAAAAGGAAAATGGACAATTTCAGTTGCAGAATTTGCCTGCATCTTCCCGTATTGTTTCTATCAATAGCGTGGAGGGTAATGAACTGATATTTACTACTGCGAAAGATGGTTTTTTCTCATATCAACCTAAGACGAAAGCGATAGAACATTTTCCGGCTTCCCGCTTTCCAAATGCATCTATTCACTCGGTTTATGTAGATAAGGCGTCCGAGGTCTGGTTTGAACAGCATATTCCGGGTACAGTGGTGCACTTCAATCCGCGTACACGGATCCTGAAACAAGAGAAAGTACCGGTGGAGCCTACCAGTACCGACCGATCACGTCCGGCTTTTCATATTCATGAGGATATTAATGGTGTACTGTGGGTACATCCTTATGGGGGTGGATTTTCATATTTTGATCGGAAAAGCAATAGTTTACATCCATTCTATAATAGTCTGTCAGGAAGTGACTGGCGTTTCTCTAATAAAATTCATGCAGCTTTTTCTGACCGGCAGGGTGATTTGTGGATGTGTACGCATTCTAAAGGACTGGAAAAAGTGACCTTCCGGCCATCCCAGTTTCGTGTAATGACTCCCATGCCACATGATTATGAGTCTTTGAGTAATGAAGTTCGTGCCCTTTGTGAAGATATGGACCAGAATTTATGGGTGGGTCTGAAAGATGGAAAATTACGAGTATATGATAAGAATCGTGTAGATAAAGGTTATTTGACTGAAAATGGTACAGTGTCGCACGGTGGTACACCATTGCGTGGTAATGTATATTTCATTTTGCAGGATAGCAAACAAAATCTTTGGATTGCAACGAAAGGGGATGGTCTGGTGAAAGCCGAGAAGCAAAAAGATGGATCTCACTATAAATTGACTCGTTATCAGCATCAGGAAGAGGATATTTATAGTTTGAGTGACGACAATGTTTACTGTGTGTATGAAGATAGCCACGGACGTATCTGGATAGCTACTTTTGCCGGTGGAATAAACTATATGACACGTGATCAGGGTGGAAAGGTAATTTTTGTGAACCACCGTAATAATCTGAAAGGATATCCCATTGACTATTGCTACAAAGCCCGTTTTATTACAGGAGACCATAAAGGACATATATGGATAGGGACTACCATTGGTGCACTGATGATAGATGCCGACTTCAAGAATCCCGAAGATGTGAAGTTTCATCATTTTCTGCGTGTTCCGGATAATGAACATAGTTTGAGCAATAATGATGTACACTGGATTGTATCGACTCGTGATCAGGAACTTTTCATTGCAACTTTTGGTGGCGGACTGAATAAACTGGTGTCATTGGACGGCAATGGTAATGCTACTTTCAAATCGTATACAGTACAAGATGGACTCCCTTCAGATGTGCTGCTTTCCATACAGGAAGATAAGAACGGTAATTTGTGGTTGAGTTCTGAGAATGGCATAAGCAAATTTATTCCTTCTGAAGAGACGTTTGAAAACTATGCAGATCAAGAGATTTTCTTCCGTGTACGTTTCAGTGAGGCAGCTTCGGAATATACGGCCTCGGGGAATATACTTTTCGGGGCTAATACAGGTATCTTTTACTTTAATCCGGATTCTATTTGTAAAAGTAACTATGTACCGCCGATTGTATTATCCAAATTATTGATAGCCAATGAGGACGTGCAGCCGGGACAAGGTTCGGTTCTGAAACTAGGTTTGGATGATACGAGTGAACTGGTATTATCCCATCGGGAGAATATTTTCACAATTCAGTTCGCTGCACTTGATTATTCTGCACCTTCTGAAATTCAGTATGCTTATATTCTGGAAGGTTTTGAAAAAGCCTGGAATTTTGTTGGTAAGCAGCGTGCTGCCACTTATACCAACTTACCGAAAGGACACTATATTTTTAAAGTTCGTTCGACTAATGGGGATGGGGTGTGGACAGAAAATACGCGCATACTGAATATTGAGATTCTTCCTTCTTTCTGGGAAACTCCATTTGCCTACTTCCTGTATGTGCTGTTCGTTATACTGATTATTGTGACGGCTGTTTATATTCTGTTCACTATTTATCGTCTGAAACATGAAGTATCTGTAGAGCAACAAATGACAGATATGAAGCTGCGCTTTTTTACAGATATCTCTCATGAACTGCGTACTCCGTTGACTTTGATCTCGGGGCCTGTGGAATACGTTCTGGCAAATACGAAACTTCCGGCTGATGCACGTGAGCAATTGCAGGTGGTGGAACGGAATACGAATCGTATGTTGAGGCTTATCAATCAGATCTTGGACTTCCGGAAG
>OGRD01000281.1_pt1 | contig 29888 bp, 7 predicted proteins | sample 1553441 | NCBI WGS metagenome assembly OGRD01 (sample SAMEA2580106, study PRJEB22360) | human gut metagenome | biome: human gut; feature: human-associated habitat; material: faeces | place: Denmark | collected 2008/2010
ATAAGTTGTTTAAATCCAAATGAGTTATTAAATATTGCCTTTTATATGGATGAAGAAGGAAATATGTTAACAGAAGACAACTTTCCAAAGAATAATTTTATTTTGGATTTAAGTCAATCAGAAGTAACTGCAGCAACAAAGGTGATCAATAGGGCAGATTTATCAAAAAATGCTTATTATGGATGTATGTCCACTCATATTACTAACCTTAAATATCATATACCTGCACCTTTAATATTAAATACTAATAAGGGCATGTGGGCTGACGTAACCTGAGATAGCGTTGTATCATCATCTGTTATATTATCTGAGAATGGAAAACAAGTTACATATTATAATCCTACAAATGAAATTCCATATTTGTTAAAAACTAAATTATTAAAAAATGAAGATAATCCAGTAGATACTTCTGTTTATACGATTTACACAAAAGCAGAGTTAGCAAGTTATATAAGCGATAAATACGAGGGAAAAGATGGCTCAAGATGATATTTATATAAAAATTTATTTATTAAATTTTCAGAAGAATGAAAAATCAAAGAATTAATTACTAATATTCCTGAAACTTTTTGAACTGAAGAAAATCTAAAAGAGCTTGAAAAAAAGACCTTAGTGGCAGGAGGATTACTACGTAGAGCTTATAGAATCACTACATGAACTGATTCTTCTAATAACCATACTTTAGCAGGACTTATTGAAACTGATCCTGAAGAGAATTTTGATTTTAATACTCTACAATTACAAAATAAGGATAAACGATATAACCAAGGTAGACAAGATGATGGTAGTAAATTAATGCAATTAGTAGACGATTATGTTACTAATAATGATTTTGGTTGAACTTTTGTGCCTGTATCCCCTACTACTACTGTAAATACAACTAAGACTTCAAGAGGATGATATTTTGGAGATGTAAGTGCAGATTGTACTTCTGGAAAAGGAGATTTTTGTAGTGGAATTGGAATTATTTGTAAAGCTTCTGTAGGAGGTTCTAAAACTGTAGCTGTAATAAATTTTATGCCAGTTGAGTTAACTTCTTTTAAAGGGGCATTTACTGGAAGAAACGATAGATTTGGAGTAAACAATAAAGTTAATAAGGAATCTAAATGGTTAGTAGCTTCAAATAAAATATCCGCAGCAGATATTTTTAAAGTTAATGATGAGTATACAGGAAACCAATATATGCATCAATGTGTTGGTGCATTATTATTTGGATTAGGAATACAATTATACGGTGTTTATGATTTACATATAGATTATAAGAATTTTCTAAAACACACAGATTCAAACATAAGGGTATATTCTGAAAATTTGTTTACCGTAAATTATAAAAGAACAGATACTTTGAATTCTATTTTTTATAAAGGGATAAATATTAAAAAGGATCTTTCTAATCTTAATTTAGATCAATTATTTTCTAGTATAAATATAAATCCTAAGTTTTATAGTACTACAAACTTGAGTAATGGAACTTTTGCACATGTTACTATTTCTTCAAAAACAAATAATTATCAATATATAGATGCAGTTAATGCACCAATGTACTCTACAACTTTTACATCATTTATTTCACAATTAAATGCTTTATTACAAAAAGAGATAAATAATTGATTAGCAACTCGAAACTATTCAGAAAATAAAGTTTATTGTGATTTAGAATCCACAACAGTAAATATTGATTTTGTAAAATTTATAGGAAACTCATTAAGGTTTGAATACAATAATGATAGAGGAAATTTCTATTATGCTAATTTTCCAGAAGCAGTTTGGTTTAGCAGAAAAAATGATGAAACTAGAAGTGGATTTGTTAGAGGAATTGATTGGGGAAATGCCATTATATGAAATAATGTTAGTAGTATATTAGTACCTTCGCCAGAATTTAAAAAACGTGAATTAAATATAACAAATAATGGGGAAAATAAAACTAACCGTTAAAAAATATAAATCAGAAGGGGATCTGGCACATGAATATAATCCACTACATAATAAATTAACTAAAGGAGGAGTTATAGAAGACTTCGAAACTGATGAACTTCAGTTTGATTTAAATAAACCAGTGGATATAGAGTGCCAGCCCTCTTATGATGGCACCGTTAATTTAATTATTAACGATGATTTGAATCCCCCCAGAATTATAAACACAACATATTCTGTGATTGAGGATAATAAGTATAGACGAATACTTAGAAACCAAACTGAGCAAACAAACTTATACAAAGAAGGTTTGATGGATGCTCAGACCAGATTATTTAGAAATATAAACAAAATTCCTAAAATAGAACTTTTAAATATTGCGTATCATGGGCAATTAAAAGGAGGAAACTACACTATTTATTTGAAATTAGCGGATAATGATTACAATAAAACAGATGTCATTGCTGAATCAGGCATTATCAGTGTATTTAAAGGAACTCTAGAAAAAATATATTCTATATCTGGAACATTGGAAGATGAACGAACAGATAAAGCTATTAATTTGCAAATTAATAATATTGATACTTCATTTTCTAAGGTGTTCGTTTATGTAAGAAGAGAATATTCTGATTTAAATGGAATATTAAAAACAGAGACTTTCCAAATAAAAGAACCATATAAAATTGTTGGTTCTTCTCTGCTGCTAACTTTAGATGGGTTTGAAGAAACATTATCAATAAACGAAGAAGAGTTAAATATAAAATATAATATTTGTACTGGAGTAAAAACACAGGCTCAGGTACAAAATATGCTTTTCTTTGGAAATGTTCAACAGACAGTAGTAGCTAACGACGATTTGCAGAATATTTCCTACTTTATAGAAGCGGAATGTGTTAAAGGTAAAGATATTGGATATGTTAGACCTGATTCGTATACTAGAAAGAGCACTGCAGATAATGTAGGAAAAATTGAATACTATAATCCTGTTTCTATATATTATTCATTAGGATATTGGCCAGAGGAATTATATAGACTTGGAATTGTTTATATTTTCTTAGATGATTCTATCTCTCCTGTTTATAATTTAAGAGGCTGTAAATTCACTATCGAGTATTATGAAGATGCATTTAATCCTGATAAGAATCATTTAACTAACTTTAAATATGGAGCTTCTGAGGACTCTAATAATAGTTTTACAACATTATACAAAGATAGAAACACTGGAGAAGTTAATGTTATTAGTAAAGAGGACTTCTTCTTAGCAGGAGGTAGTTTCTTAGCTAATACTAAAGGCGTATTTAAATTTCCAAGGATTAACATTCAAAACCATATAGCGAAAACTACAGAACCTATTGGCCTTAAATTCACATTAAATTCTGATTTAATTACAGAATTATCTAAAAAATATAAAGTAAAAGGATTTTTCTTTGTTAGACAAAAGAGAATTCCTAATGTTATTGCTCAAGGATATTCTATAGGAGTTGATAAAGTATCATATATTCCAATGTTATTTGATCAGAAACTAAATGATGAAAAATATCAAGATGGAATGTATTTTACAGAGTCTTTTATTAATAGTAAAAGAGTACTTTCCACTTCTTATAAAGATAGAATAATTAAAACAGGTTCTAAACAATCTTCAGGGTTACTTTGTGTTGATGCTATGGTTAATCCTCAAATTCAGTCAATGTTAGATAACTCAGAATTCTTACTTACTAAAGAATTTGATTTTGAATTAGCTCATACATCTTCATTTGAAAGAACTTATCAAATAGGGGTTCCTGAAGGAGAATCTAACTGGAATAAAACTATACTTAATACCCAAAGTAAATTAATTTATATTCCAACTGATATTCCTCTAAAATATGTAGATGATTATGGCTTTTCTACACGAGCAGGTTCCTCAGAGGATGCAAAGGATTTTAGATTCTTCTCAAGCAAAAACTATGAGAAAAACAATAATAATATTGTTAGAGGAGTTTACTGTCCTTTTGTAGGAACTAATCAGGATTTAAAGGATAATGCTATTTACACAATACGAGTAAATAATTACTCTCAAGCATATGAAACGCAGTATTTTAAGATTAGAGGAAATGATTTATCCCCATTTATGGCAATTAGTCCAAGATATGAGTTAGAGGACAAAGATCTAAATAAAGTTTTAAATGAGAACGGCAGTATTGTTAAATATGAAGTTCCAACAGTATTCAGGGGAGATTGTTTTACAGCTACAGTAACGATTAGAATCAATACTAACTTTATTGATTCTGAGGTTCCTACTAATGATATGATTGTTAATCCAAATACATGGAAAGATGGCTATAAGGGATATAGTCAAACATCTACTGAAGATTGGAAAGATATAAATAGAGCTGATATTAATACTGTTTCTATGGGGCAGTGGTTTACATATAAATGTCTTTCTAATTATAATCTTGGATTGCGTTCAGAAAATAGACAAAATGTAGAGGAAATGGCTTTGATGGGAAATGCAAGAAGCTTTTATCCTTTACAAGGAATGACTGTTGCCCCAGTAAGTAAGATTCCTGAATCACAATTACTAAATGCAGGATACTCAACTTCATTACCATTTAAGAAATACTTTACTCAGCCAAATGTTCCTTATGTTAAAGACATCTTTGATACTAGAGTTATGTTTAGTAATGTACAGATTGAAGATGACTTTAGAAATGCATATAGAATATTCCAAGGATTATCTTATAAGGACATTGAACGTCAATATGGAGCAATTGTTAAATTACTTTCATTAGGTGCAAATCTTTTCTGTGTATTTGAGCATGGTTGTGCTATTATTCCTATTAATGAAAAAGCATTAATCGCAACAAGTACAGGTCAAGCTATTCATATGTATGGATCTGGAGTACTGCAAAATCAAGTAACTCCTATATCTCCAGACTATGGAAGTATTTGGCAAGAATCTATTATACGTACTCCAAATGGAATTTATGGTGTAGATACCTATGCTAAAAAGATTTGGAGATATAATGCAAATGGATTTCAGATAATTTCTGATATGTCTGTTCAAAGGTTCTTACATGACAATATAATTCTTCAGGAAAGTGATAAATATCCAATTATCTCTTTAAAGAATGTTAAAACACACTTCAATAACTATAAAGGAGATGTGATGTTTACTTTCTATAATGGGGATAAAGTTTGGAATCTATGCTACAACGAAAGACTTGAAAAATGGATAACTAAATACAGCTGGACACCTCTTGCTTCTGAAAATATTAATAACATCTTCTTATCTTTAGATAGAAAAAGAGCTTCTATTTATGGTATTATTTATGATAATATAAATACTGAATCTGGACCTCATATTGAGGATAGAGTAGGCTATGATAGAACTTGTGGAAATCTTTGGGAGTATAATGACATTACAAGAACTATTGTAATGAAGGGTTATGAATTCTTTGATAAATTTAATGTTAGAATTACATCTATTACTTCATCTGTTTTAGATGAAAATGATGTAGAACATACAGTTAGATTTGTTGAAGTTCCTGAGAATGAATATGATATTAAGTGTAAGATTTCTAATGCTAAAGATCTCAGTTTTTCTCAATATTGAATTGGAGATATTGATCAAGAACGTTTAGGAAAGAAAATAGGAATAATTCAGGATGGGAAAAATTTAAAACTAGTAGTAAGAAATTTTGAGGAAGTGTCTAAACTTCTATACCTAAAAATTAACTTTGAAGTTACTCCATTTATTGACACAACAATAGAAAATACTGATAATCCTTATGTAAATGAGGAGAATATTTCAGAGCAGGATGGAGAAAATAAAGTTAAAGCCTTAAGTAATACAATAGAGGAATCTATAGTACTAATACGAGATATTACTGAACTTCCCAAGGAATCTCAAGAAGCTTATGAAAAGCTTTTAAGAAATGGTTTTTATGTTCATGGCAGAGCAGGCATCTTTAATGAGATTAATTACTTTGATGAAAATCCTGATAATGAAATCCTTCCAACTAAATGGTACAATAAACAAGAGCCTTTTGAGTTTGAATTTGTTGTAAATATCCCAGCTGGAGTCCATAAAATCTTTGATAACCTTGTTATGATTTCTAATAACGTAGAGCCAGAAACTCTAGAATTTGAGATTATCGGAGATGTGTATGATTTTAATAAAGCAGGGCTTTATAAATCAGAGCATGCTAATTCAGATGAATTTTGGGATATTGATGGCAATTTTGATAGTGTAGGGTATGCCAAAAAGAAATTAGATTTAGAAAAGGCAACTGCAAAGGATGGCAAATACTCTCAAATTTTTGATAAGCAACAGGTAGAAATTGAAAAAGACCATGTTCTGAATCAGTATATACTAAAAGTTAAACAGCCAATTAAGAATATAAAAACTTATGGCAGAAGACTTGGTAATATTGAATACAAAGAAGATCGATGGTTTACTACAATTACTCCTATATATTATAAAGATAGAATTGTAGGTACTGACAGTTCTACTGGATTAAAAAGTACACGAATCAGAGACAAATGGATTAAAATTAGGATTAAATATACTGGTGAGAAACTAGTAGTAATTAATGCTATTCAATCATTATTACGGTTAAGTTATGCATAATAAAATAGTAAAAGCGTCATCAGGCTCAATTATACCTACAGGATTTAACCCTTTTGGAACTTCCAAAAGCCCCTTAGATGATATGAATAAAATGAAACTAGGGGCTCCAGGACCATCTAAAGAATTTACTAAAGCAGCTCAAAAAAATGCCAAGAGTGCAGCTAATATTGCATCTATTGGTAATAAAATGGGAATGTCTGGAGGATTACAAGCAGGTTTAGGAGCAGCAAGTTCCATGCTTGGAGGATTATCTACTTCAGGACTAACTCAAGAACAAGCTTCAACAAGAGAGGGCATCCGCAGTGCAATCAGCTCTGCGGGCCCTATTGGAGCTATTATTGGAGCTGCTTCAGGAGTAGTAGATGCAATCGGTTCTGCAACAGGATTAAATTTAGATAATATTGATGCAGACGCTGCAAAAAGAGCAGGTATTGGTGGCAAAGCTGCCACTCAAGGTTTTATTAATAGTCTTCCTGGTGTATCCATGCTTGTGGGTATGTTTGGAGGTAGAACTGCGAAGTCTTATAAATCTGCAGAAATTGATCAAATGACAAATGCCTATGGAGGATCAGTTGCAGATATTAATGCCGCTCAAGCATTAAGTGGTAAGAGAATGTTAGGAACTGGTAAAGCTAATAAGTTTATTAGAGAGCAAAATAGAGTTAATAATCTAATAACTGATATTAGTTTAGAAAGTAAACTTAGAAAATCTAATAGTGCTGGTGATACTTATTTATCACAAAATCAAAATAAGTATGCTGGTTATACTCCACAGTTATTATTATCTAAAAAAGGAATGAAATTCCCAGAATTAGATGTAGCCAGAAGTATTATTAACTCATGGACAGTTAAATCCACAGAGGAACCCAAAAAGTTTCAACTTGGAGGAAAAATGAATCTAATACCAGAAGGAGCTTTACATGCTAGGAAACACAATTTAGAAAAAGTAAATCCTGAATTAGAAGGACAAATTACTAGCAAAGGTATTCCAGTTGTTGCTCAGGGAGAAGGAGGAGTAATTCAGCAGGCAGAAATTGAAAAGGAAGAAGTTATCTTCCGTAAAGAGTTTACCGATAAATTAGAGAGTCTATATAAACAATACCAAGAAGATTCGTCTGATGATATAGCTATAGAAGCTGGTAAACTTATCTGTTACGAATTACTAAAAAATACTGACGATAGAAGTGGTTTAATTAAAAGTATAAAGTAATGAAAGAAACCATAATTGAAATAGCAGATAAGAAATATAAAGTATTAGTTGCAGAAACGGAAGAGGAAAGAACTCAAGGTCTCTCTAATGTAGAATCTATGGATGATGATGAAGGTATGTTATTTGTTATGCCTGAAGATCAGGGTCAGGTTGTATTTAATACAGAGGAAATGGAATTCGATATTGATTTAGTTTTCATAGATCAAGATGATGAAGTTTATAATGTTGTATTAGGTAAAGCTCATAGTTCTGATTTAATTACTTCTACTCCTGATGAAGAGGATGGCAGAACAAAATATGTACTTGAAGTTAATGCTAATTCTGGTATTCAAATAGGAGATGAATTAGATTTTGAGGATGATGAAGAGGATATTAGTGAAGAAGATATTGATAAAATGTATATTCTTGGATCTGATGGAAAACCTCAAATGGACTTAGTTGGAGGAGAGCGCATTGTTAGTAGAAAAGAAACAAGAGAACTAATCCGTAAAGCTAAAAAAGCAGCTAAATCTAAAAAAGATAGTGATTACAAAAAATTAGGTAAGTATATGTTTGGAGTACTATCTAAACAAGATAACCGCGAACCTGAATATGTAGAATCCCCAAATTAAAATTAAATTATTTGGATTATTTAAATAATATATGTAATTTTGGGAAGTAAAAAGAGTATATGACAATATGTCTTATAAAGAGTAAAAACTAAATTATATTAATAAAATAACAATAAGTAATATGGCTTATATTAAGAAATTCCAAGAAGGTGGAGCCGCTCCTACAGCTGCTCCCGCTGGTGCTCCTGCAGGTAGTGAGCAAGATCCTATTCAGATGTTAGCAGAAATGGCTATGCAAGCTTTACAGGGACAGGACTGCCAGATGGCTATGCAAGTATGTGAAGGCTTTGTTGCCTTAATTCAGCAAGCTATGGGAGGTGGACAAGCTCCAGTAGGACAAGCTCCAGAAGGAGAGCCCGTCTTTAAGAAAGGCGGAAAAATCGCTGGACGTAAGAAATGTGGAAAGAAAGAGAAAGGCGGAGACTTAAATATCATTAAGAAGAAATAAATCTAACTAATGATTAATAGAGATAGAAGGGGGATTGTAAGTAGTCAATCTCCCTTTTTAAGTATAATACATTGATAAAATGGCACAGGTAAATATACAAAAACTCCAGGGTGGAGGAACTGTAAAAAAATACGGCACCTTTACTAAGGATGGTGTGACATATCAAGTTGACGACGACTTTCTACAGGCTATGGCGGCACACGGTAGTTCAATCACAGATGATAGAGCTAGAGCTGATTATGGAGCTATTGTTAATGCTCTTAGATCTGGTGCCGATTTATCATATGATTCTAATACTAACGAGTTAAGAGGAGATGTAACGTTTGACAACATGAATGCCCGCCAAAGAAGACGTGCTGCAAGACGTACCTCAAAAACTGGAGAAGCATTAGATAGTACTTTTAATGGAAGAGTAAATCAAGTTAAAAGTGCAACAAACGCTTTACGTGGGTTTAATTATAACCAAGTTACTCCACAAGCGAATAAAAATAAAAGTGTCGATGTTTCTAGAAAATTATTTCTTTCATATAAAAGAGATAAGGATGGAAACTTAGTACTTGATGATAACGGGAGAAGAATATATAATACTGACACTGATAATACAAGCATTTTTGATAGATTAGACTTTTTAAGAAATCTTGAAAAGGAGGAAAATATTGTAGACTGGAAAGGGTATAATAATCAAACTAAAGATGTGTATTTAAGGTTTGTTAAAGAATACACAGATTGGGATGGTTTATATCAAAGAATTAAAGATGGAAGTATTACAGATAGTGATATTAATACATTATCTAAATTAGGTATTCTTGACAAGACTAGTACTCCAGAAGCAAAATCTGAAGATACTGTTACTGAAGAAGTATATACAAAAGCAGGATTAGATCCTAAGAATCCATATCTTAAAGGTCTGAATCTAAAAATGAACGCTGATGGTACGTATTCTTTAGGGGAAGGTGTTGATGCAAGTAGTTTATTTGGTTCTGGAAATCTTTACATTAATGATAACTGGTTAGACTCTCACCATGAATATGAACCTTTAAAAGGATGGTTTTGGTATAATAATAGGTTAGTTCCTAAATCTATTGCTGAGGATACTAATTCTGTATTTTATAAGAATCTAGCAGCATGAAGATATAATAATGCAAATAATAATTATGGAACCGAAAATATAGGTATTTGGGGCAATAGTTCAGATCCTTTTACGACTTATGATTCCTCTAAGTTTTTTATCCCTGGATTGCGTGATGATAAATCTAACATAAGATTTAGAACTATAAGAAACCCAGAAGATCCTGATAATTTAATATTTGAATATTATAATAAAGATTCTGCTAGAGATATTCATGGGTTTGTAACTCCAGAAGGAATCAATAGAATCCAATATAACACTAAAACTGGAGAAACCACTAAATTAGATCCGTTAACTGGAATAAGCTCTAATTATGAGCCTATTCAAAACTATATTAAAGAATATTCTGAAAGAGCCCCTGGATATTATGAATCTGTTGTATCAGATAATGATGGAAACTCAATTACTTTGTATAGGAATCCTTATGATAATAAGGATGTTTGGTTCTTTAAAGAGGGAATGAATTGTCCTTATAAGTTAGCTCCTCAAGAAGTTGATGAGTTAATTTCTCAGGGACTAATACCAGAAAATGCACAACTATTTAATAATGTCTTTGGAGGATCTCTTAATAGAGATTTAGTTGATGAATTGCAGTCAAATAGGCCAAATTATAGAGGCCAACCATGGAACAGAATTCCTAAGAATATCTTTATTCCTAAGCACCAATCTGGAGGTAGAATTAATTATGGAAAGGTAGAAAATAAAAATATTGATAGTTCTATAAAGGCAAATAAAGTTGGAGATCCATCGAAGGCTGCTAGTAATGCTGAAGTTGCTAGTGGAGATTTAACTAAAGCTGATAAATTACAAATCGCTAGTATTGCTGGTGATGTTGCTTCTCTAATTGCGGCAATTCCTACTGGAGGAAACCCTATTGCTGGAGGACTTGGATATGCCTCTACGTTAGCCCAATTTGGGTCAGATGTTAGCCGTGATGGCTTTGATGGACGGGATGTTGGCAATTTACTTCTTGGTCTTGGGTTAGATACTGTATCACTTCTTCCTGGAATTGGGATTGTAGGTAAAACAGCAAAGCTAGCTAAGGCAGTTAAAAAATCAGCTAAGCTTCTTAAACCTGTTTTATTAAGTGCAGGAGCTTACAATGCTGCTAAAGCTGTTACTAATATTGCTTCTGGTAATGGAACTTTAGATGATTGAAAATCTCTAAGCATAGGATTATTTGCCATTAAGGGAATCAAGAATGAGGTTCAAGGTAGGTTAATGACAGAATATAAGGGCAAGGCCCCTAAAGTTACTAAAGCTGAGACCGAATCTACTGGGAAATTAGGAAAGCTAACTAATAAAGCAAAAGGTGTAATAGAGGATATAAACTCTAATACCTTTTCTGGAAGTTATAATCCTTTCAATAAGAATTTTAGATGAAGAATGTCCAACAGAAGTTTACCTAAAGATTTTAAATTATCTGAACTTAATGGAAATACATCTAAATTAAGAACACTAGGCAGACTTATTGAGGAGAATCCTAATATTGCAAAAGAGGTGCAGAGTAAAGGTTGGGTGTTACCAGAACAATTACGTTGGAATTCTAATCATGGAGGAGACTGGTTCTATCGTTCCCCTGTGTTTACTAGAACTCCTACATTTACTCCTCCAAAATCTAGGATATTACTTCCAAAATTTGCAGGAGTATGGGAGGAATTACCTAATAATGGAGGATTAGTTTATAGACCTCAAAAACTGTTTAAAAAGGGAGGTAAAATTCTTAAAGCTCAAGGGGGATCAAAATTCTTTGGTAAACCTATGGATAATCAAGGAGCTTATGGTTCTTTTGATTCAGAGCCTGCTATAGTATCAGCATGGGAAACAGGAGTAATCACACCATGGCAAGCACAAAAAGAGGCAAGACAGAGATTAATGGCAGAGAAAATAACAGGGATTGATCCAAAAACGATGTTTAAAGCTTCTCCATCTCCTCAATTTTTCTTAGGAAGGAATCAATTCAAGCCAATAGAAAATCAAGTCCCTCTTAATGTTCAGTATAATAGGACTCAGAGAGAAAATGCCTATTTAGATTTAAAAAATCCATATAGAAATATTAGTATTTCCAGTCTTAAAGAGGAGGTATCAAAGCCTGAATCTTCTAATAACACTACATCTAATAATGTAGTTTCTACTGGAAGTGCTTCTGATGGAAGAGGCTTTTCGTTCAATCCTAAAAATCTATTGGATTTAGGTTCATTAGCAGGAGGATTAATTTCAAATGCTCGTCGGAGACGTGAGTTAGCAAGAGGAATCAGAGCAGCAGCTCAAGGTCAATTAAGATCTATGCCAACAGAAATCTATGCTCCATACACAGATATGGGAATTGCTCGTATGTATGGGGATAGAATAAAGGATATTCGCCAGTTTAAAACTGTCACAAGTGATCCTAATCAGGTAATGGCTGAAAGACTTATGAGAGATCAGCAAGCTGATCAATTGGCTAATGAAAGAGATACTAGATTATCTCAAACTATTAGTGAATTTAATGATAAGGATCTTGCTGCAAGAAGAGAATATGCTAATCAACGTACTCAAATAGCAGATTATAATAAGGCAGTTCTTGGCCAAATGGAAAATATGTTAGCTCAAAACAAAGCAGCTAAACAATTTACAGCTTGGAATCAGATCATAAATCCTTTCATTGATCAAAAGAGAATGGATTTAGTAAGAGACCAGCAGGATGAACAATTGGCTGCTACAGTTAGGGATAACATTGCTTTACAGCAGAATGCTCAAAAAACGTATTTAGAGTTATCTAATTCTGCAGAAGCTCAAAAGGCTTGGGAGAATGAGCAACTTACTAATCCAAACTGGAAGTCTGATTATGGTGACTCTGAGGCAGGACGTCAAAAATTCTTAGAGAACTATTACTCTGGCTCTATTCAAAATCTTCAAAATGACATGATGATGAGATCGCAGTTAAATAGTTATTTGAATAGTCGTAGTAGATTCACTGGAAGACGTGGAACTATTGACATGCCTCAAAGTACAATAGGAAATTACTATAGAAATCCTTCTTTTTATAGAACAATTCCTGTAATTAAGAAAAAAGGAGGAACTATAACTAAAACTCAGCGATATCGTGATTTTGATGAGCAGGCAATCTTAGATAAAGCAAAGGATTATAGAAAAGCTGTTCAGAAAATGGATGATAATTTAATAAAGTTATTATTAAAAATGCTTTCGTAATGAAAATTCAAAAATATCAATATGGAGCTTCATATACTCCAATTTCAAGAGAAGTAATGGGACAGTCGCAGGTTCTCCCTGCGACTTCTCCTTCTTCTGAAAAGAAAGACGATAAACTAATAGAACAAGAGATCATTAAAGTATTAGGAGAGAATGGAATTCCTACTGATGTTGATTATTTTCTAAGCCAAGCACAATCTTTCTTGCAAGATTCAACTAATATCTTCTCTGGAAAAAAGACAAATACAATGAGTCAATTAATTAGACTCAGATCATTAGCAAATAGATTACGACATAATAATGCACTATATAAAAATGCAACAGATAGAATTAAGGTAGAAAATACTGGTTCTGATGTTGCTATTTCCAATGATGGAAATTTATATGTATATGATGGGGAATCAGTAAAAAAGGTAACTCCAACAGATTATAGTAAGAATCCAGAAGAGTATCAAGTTTTAACTAATGCAGAACTAATACATCTAAGGGAAAGAGATCCTAATTTAAAATTTGATGAATCTATCCTACATGATTTATCAAATTCAATAGGAATGAAAACTATTATGGACCAAGTAATAGGTACTATTAAAAAGTTTGGAACAAGTACTCAAAAAGGATACACAGTTAAGGCTGGAGGTCAGGTTCAAAGAGGACTAGAAGCATTGATGAGTTTAGGCCCTGATGGACTTTATGAAATAGAAACTTCTGATTCAAAAGCTGCCCAAGATATCAATTCTGCAATAGTTTATTTATACAAAAACTTAAACACTAATGCAAAAAATGTATTACGTGCTACAACAGCTGCAGAAGGTTTAAATCCAAGTGATGTGAATGATGTTACACGTATTTTAAAAGAAGCTTTATTTGAGCATACAGATACTTCTATTAAAGTTAATGCTATTAAAGATCCAACTAAAGGTAGTGGTTCTGGAAGCGGTGATTCTGCAGGTTCGCAAATTAAAGAAGTTTGGGGAGATTTTGTGACCAAAGATGGAGGTTCGTATAGGAATACAAATATAGTAATGCCAGGAGGTAATGTTAGCTTTAACGTTCCAGCTAAACACTATAATTTTATTGAAGGTAAAGAAAATACTGCCATTGATAATGTAACTTTAGGAGATGAGTCATTTAACAATTTAATTTCCAAAGGACTTATTGATACAAGAAGAACTTCTTACATTGGAGATTTGCCTATAGATAATATGGCATTTGCTGGAAAAGACATAATTGTTGATAACACCCATGGCGGAACAGTAATGTATCTCCCAATTAAACAGGATGGAGAACTAGATCTTAGTATGATGAAGCAAATGAGTGAAATTCAAGATCAGATTATAAAAAGTAGAATTACTAATGCAGAAGCTAAGAAAAAGATCTGGGAGGACAATGGATTTACTTATAATGAGGCTTTAGATGTGGGAGTTCCTATAAATGAAACTCTTGGAAGATATTGGACTCAAGTTGCTTACACTTCAACTGCTGCTAATTCCTTTAAGAATAAGGATTTGAAATATTCGTCTATGCTGAGTCCTGTAGATGATTCAGTTATTGAAAATTTAGGAAGCGCGTATAATCTTAATCCAAATAATAAGAATAAATCTAAAGTTGATTTAACTGCAGGATGGTTTGGAAAATCTTATCAGGGTATGTTATTTATCCCAATGCAAGATAATCAAAATGAGGTATTAGTCGCAGGAGGTGCTGCATACATGCCTAAACCAAACACTGATGTAATAAAAGCAAGACAAGATGCAGTTAGATTAGGAGGAGGATATGATTATGGAACAGGTTTATATAATAGAAATTTAGTGGGAACAACTGCTGGAGATTTAGACTAGAATATGGAAAATAATGCAAAAACAAATGATTGGTTTGCGTCAAGATTATTAAATGATGACAAAGACCCAGCTTTTCTTTTAACTGAAGGAATTACTCCATTAAATTCAAAAATGGAAACTCCAGAGTTTTATAAAAACAAAACTAAGGTTAAAGAAAGGTTTACAAAGGATAATGGAGATTTTGATGAGGACACCTTCAACAAATTTTATACTGCGATATCAAAGGAGTTTGAATACTTAAGTGCAATTGATTCTGAGAACTTTGTATTAGATAGTTATGAAAAATCAAGTTCTAATTTTACTACTAACTTTGGTAAAGTAAAAGATCAACATATTATTGCTTCAATTACTCCAAATCCATTAAAGCAATCCAGAGGTTTAACGGTATGGAATAAATGGTCTGACCCAACTATTAGTAATAGGGAAGCAGCACAAACTAATCAGTATTTTGATCCAGAAACGAATACATGGTCCTCAAAGACATTAAATGAGTTAGGTGCGTTCGGATTATTAAATGAAGAAGGTCTAGTATATGCTACATGGGATGAAGATGGAGAACATATAGATCCAATGACCAAGCAAAAAGTTCTACATAAAGCTGGAGAATGGAAAACCGATGAATTTGGTAATTTCTACGCTGAAAAAGCAGGAAATAAAGAAAACTTAAACAAACAATTTGTTACTTGGTCTGAGGTTCTTACAGATGACAATAGCGCATGGAACAAAATTGATATTTTTGATTCTGATAGTCTTGATTCAAATATTCCAAGAACAATTTTACGTGCTGCAGTTATCGGGGGTTCTTTATTAATTCCATATGTAGGTCCCACTATTGCATACACTTCAGCAGCAGTAAATCTTACTAGAGTAATGCCTCAAATATTAAAGACCTTTACTTCTTTCTTTTCGGAAGATGTACAGTTTGATACTTTAAATAGGTGAGACAATAACATGAGAAAATTTGGAAGATCTACTTCCGATTATGCTCAAGATCATTTCTTTAGCTTTGAAAATATTATGGATCTAGCAGTAGATTCATTTATGCAATTAAGACAACAAAGATTAATTGCTGAAATCCCAAAAAGATTGGGAATGCTAAAGAAAGCAGAAGAGTCTGCAGAAAAAGTTATTAATAATGCAACTAAAGTAAGCACAGCAATTAGCCGTGCTTATCTAATAGCCACTTCTACTGAAGATACTTATAATCTTGCACGTAGTTATGGATTTGATACCCAAACTTCATCCATGATTTCTTTAGGAACCTATATAGGTATAGGAGCATTATTTCAAACTGACTATTTTAGAGGTATGCTGTATAATACTCCTGACTATAAGTTAAAGAGAGATATAAAACTATTAGTAGACAATTACTTGAGAAATAATGCTAAAGTAATGTCTAAAGAATTAGTTGAAAATGCAACAGGGGAAGCTAAGAAAAATCTCTTTAAAAAGTGGGGTAATAGTATTTCAACATTCCTTAAAAACCATGTTTATGATGTAAAATCTGGCCGTTTCGGAATTGCTGCAGGAGCATTAAATGAAGGTGTTGAAGAGTTTACTGAGGAGGTAGCACAGGATGTCGCTTTCCAAATAGGTAAAGGGTGAAGTGATCTTAAATCTGTTTTTACAGGCAAAGAATATGACCATGATTATACATATTTAGCTAGTGATCCTTTATCACGTTATGGAACTGCCTTCTTTGGTGGTGCTCTTGGTGGAGCTATATTTAAATTAAGTGATCGTTTTATATTTGATAAAGCTGCATATAAGAACTGGAGACAGATGCTGGGAAATAATAGCGAAATCTCTAAGGAGTTAGTAACATATGTTTCTCAAGGGAAAAAAGATTTAATTCTTTCTGAGATTGATAAGCTTCAAAAAACTCCTTTAATTAGCTCTAATTTATCTGCATTTAATGATTCTATAGTTGCTGCAAATTCTGAGGAGTCACAAAATAGTGTTCTTTTCAGTTCTTTAAAGAAAGCCATAATTGATCTTGATTCTTTCTTGTCCAACAATAATTTAAAAATTGATTATGAACAGTTTGGAAATATTGAATTAATTAGAGGTTTACGAGCTGCTTGGATAAATTCGAAAGGTTTACAAGATTCGCTATTTAATGATTATATTAATAGGACTAATGAAATTTCTCAATTATATGCTGATCTTGAAGGGTTAAGAAGTCAAAAAGTTGCTAATATGGAAGCCTCATCAGAAGCAGACCTTGATAAACAAATTAGCACCCTTCAAGAAATACTAAATCTTAAAATTGATCAGGTTAGAAATCTAGTTCAAGGAAAAGATGACAGTTATATTGGGCGTTTAATGTTAGAGACTAATAAGGAAATATTAGATAGTCTTACTCCTACTTCAAAGAATGCATGAGCCCAAAATTTATATGCAAAGGACTACGATGATCTCCCAAGAGCTCTACAGGAGAAAGTAAATGAAATTATCTCTAATAATGATAGTTCTGGAAAAACTGAGCTTAATTATATGTCTGCTTGGAATGTTTATAAGAACATTGCTTCTAATCCAAGTATTCAAACTAAATTCCAGAATTTATCCCTGGAATTTCAAAATTATAATGATGCTATACTACAAAGTACTGTAAAAAATGGAAAGGTTTGGCCTAAACAACTTTCTTCAACAGATACGATTACTGGAGAGGATGTTCTACTAGACATGACAAAGGTGGCATCTCAATTACAGGGAGAACTTGTTGATCTTAAATTATCTTTAGGACAAAGTATTAATATTGCATACAGACTTTTAGGATTAACTTCTGCAATGCCTGATTTTTGAGGAAATACAGCCATTCCATCTTTAACTTTTGACAGCATGTCAGAGGAATTAAGGTCAGCCATTGAAAATCAGGGAGAAATAATTACAAATAGTATATTTGATCATTATATAGAGCTATTTCAATCTGCAAAGGATAAGGCTCAAGGAAGTCTTGATTTTGAAGGTATTTGGAAACAACTTACTGATAGTGAACGAACTATTATAAATAGATTTAGCAGCATTGATGCTATTAATAAGGCTAGGCAAGTAGTACTTTCAGCTTTAGCTAATACAGAAAATTTAGGACAGGAACTATCAATTGAGGCTTTACCAACTATTGATACTAATGGAGTTAATAATATTGTTGATGGAATTTTAGAAAATATTAATCCAAAACAAATCAAGATAAATGACTTTATCAATAGAGAGACTACAAGATCTAAGGAATTAGGAAACCAATATACTTTAGATGGAGAATTATCTTCTACTATAGAGGATATAAAATCTGCATTAAATATTCTTAAGTCTGTTTCTATGGGAGCAGATGTTAATTATAGAACATTATTAATGGGAACTCCATTTGGAGCAAATAATTTCCTTAATAAAGCATTTAAAGAAAAGGGATTAAACATTGAAATGCTTCAATTAAATCCTAATATTATTGGCCTTATTAATGAAAAAATTGCAAGACTTAATAGAACATTAGATGAGTTTATTGAATTGGATAAGGTAAATAGAGGAGCTGTAATTAATCAAGAGAAACAGTTAGCTATTGCTTTAAGTCATGCAAAGTTGCAAAGTATTCAATCCATGATGAACTGGGAAAATACCCCAGAGTTTGTTAAGGATACTTTATTTGCAGGATATTCTGTTACATTATCTGATATCTCCGATTTAAAGGGTGATGACGCTTTTATTAGTGTTGGGGTAGATTATAGAAATCAGTTATCTGAGTTTGAAAGACGTTTTTCTGGCTTATATAAAAGTTTAGATACAGAAAGTAAGTTAGAGTTAATTAATTGAATTGTTGATAATTTAAACACTTCGGATACAGAATTATACACAGACACTTCAATTATATCTACAGATAACAAAATCCCATTTGCTAACCAGGATTTCTTTATTTACTTAATGAATTCCTCATATGGAAATACTGATTTAGTGAATAAGGCTTATAAGGAATATGTTAAAGCTAATGATTCTAAATGTCCGTTTGATTCTCAAGAAGAAGTAATTACTCATGTATTAAAGTTCTTTTTAAGAGCAGATAAAGAGGATGCAAAACTTTGGATTGATACTGTAGCTAAAACTTGAAATTCTACGCCTGGAACTCCAAAAGTTATCTATAATGCAATTAAATCAACATGTTCTGGAGGAACAGGTAAAACTTCTGCAATAATCCCTTCAATTTACTCAATACTGAAGGCGGTTAATCCAGAAAAAAATTGTATATTTGCAGCAAACAATGCAGAGCAAGTAAAAAATTTATCTGAAGTTCTTCCAGAAAATTCGGAATTCACTCTAATTTCTGAATTACTAAATGACTCTTCTAACGTAGATGCCTTTAGAAACAAGTATGAAAATAGCATTATTATCATTGATGAGGCAACTAATATTTCGTCTGCAGATTTAATTAGCTTAGATGAATTATGCTCAAAGTATAATATAGACATTGCATATTTTGGAGATACCAAACAACATGGAAGCATCGACAATATAGATTATATTTATGCAAATGCTACTCTGCAATTGGCAGAATCCAAACGAGCTAGTACTGATATTTCTAGAAGAAATAATTTAAACTTTGAGAAATTATTTGAAGCTAATTCCTATGGTTCTCAGGAGTTAAGAACTGATAATTTATCTGATTTCATTTACTATGAATCCGATACTGAACTAGAAGGAATTAAATTTGATGAGGCTCTTTTAACTCAAGAGTATATTGAAAAATTCTTTGCTTCACATAACTTAGATCCTAAAACTAGAGTCTTAGTATTATCCGATAATGTTAAGGAACTATCTAAAGATAATTTCAATAGCAAATATCCAGGAATAACCTTTGCTTCTAATGTAGGAGAAATCCAAGGATCCGAATGAGATTATACTATTTCAGATTATGACTTAAATATTGTAGATAATAGTTTTCAAAACGGAAAAGAAAATGTTCAGTTAACTTTAGAAACTCTAAGTAAATTAAAGGATTTATATACTATATTTACTAGACATAGACATGGAATTGTTTCTTTAAAGCCTATTGTTCTTGATAATCTTAAAGGAAGAGGAGAAGTATGGAGAGCTAGCGTTGAGCAGCACAATAATAAGTCTGAATTTAGACCTATTGTAAACGGATTGACCCAGGAAGCTATAGCAACATTTAAGGATTTTAAAATGAAAGTCCTTGATGGAATGGAAATACTTGATGTAGCTCCATATGAAGCAAAGGATGCTCCTAAAGTTACCATTCCAACAGTTAAGGTTGCTGTCAATACTTCTATTGCTCAAGCTACTCCTGGATTCGTTCCAAGTATCGAATTCACTGCTGACTATGTTAAACAATTAGGGATAGACTTCGGTGAATATTATAAAGTGAGAAATCTTTTATATCAAATTCTTACAGATCATAGTAATAAAGGAATATATGAAAAACTACTACCTGAACACTTGAAATCTGGGGAATTTAGGATTAAAGTCCAATATAATAGAACAGAAGACTTATATAATCTTGGAAATAAATTTAGAGATGATAAATATCTAAATGGGGTTCATCCATGAATTGTATATAGTGTAAATGTGGAAGGGGTACCTATAGATATTACTTTAGGGATGTTCCATAATCCTGAAACTTCTACGACTGGAGGATTAGCCTTATCAAAAGCAGCCTCAGTTATAGGAGAGTTAGCGAAATCTTCAGTTAGTGGTAAAGTTGAACCAAAGTACTATTCTATTGACCCATCTAAGATTACTTTTTCAAGGGCTATTAATCCTATTGCTATTCAGAATAGGGAAACTAACGATCCTGGATATATTAATATAGTTTATCAGGGTGGAAAGTTTAATGTATCTGAAACCTCAAAAACTGATGCATATAACTTTGCTTCTACTACTGCTGCTTTTTATTTTGCTAAGGGAGATGAGTCTATTGTTCCTGTTAACCAAATTTTGGAAGCTTTATCTAATTTAAAGAATAATTATAGTAGTTTTGAAAATTTAGCTGTTCAAAGTGGATTATATAGTAGTCCTGAGGAATTTGGACCAATAACTGAATTACTATCATTAGATAGAAGCAAACTAAATACAGAGGATCCGAAGAAACAATGGAAAGCAAGATCTGTTCCAGATTTAGAGGGAAGATTTTGTTCTTTTGTATCTTTAAATATTGGGGATACTTCTCAAAATATTTCTGCAGACTTAAAAACTAAGTCTACTTTATATTTAAATCAGATACTTGAGAGAAACAAACAACTTGAAAGTATATTAGTAGTCCTTAAAGATGATTCTCTGAAACCTGAGGACAAGAAAAATAAAATTGCAGAATTACTAGCCAATAAAATCCAGTGGACTGTTTCGGTATTAACTTATGATAATGAAGTAATCGAATCTGAGAAGGATTTTGATTATACTCTTAATGGTCTTCAAACAAATACTATCCTAGCAACAAGCCGTAATAGAGGGGCTTATAACCTTGCTATCGGACATCAATTAGGATTATTATTAATACGACTAAGTTCCATTATCTCCGATCCAAAAACTAAATGGGGAAATAATGAAAGATACTTTAATGAAAGGGATGCTGAAAATGTTAGAAAGCATTGAAGTAAATATAAAGAAGACTTAGTAAATGCATACTCTGTGTGAACTGGAGCACAACAAACTGAGGAAACCCTTTTAGAGTATTTAAGTAGAATTGCCTTATATGGAGATAAATTTAAAATTAGTAATAATTATTTTATTACTGATGATAAGAACTTATTGCAGAGTGAGGCCTTTATGAATTATCTAAGGGATATTTATGTAACTGATTCTATGGGAATTGGATGGAGTAAGATCATAGAAAAGACCAATGGAATTAAATATGCTAACAAGAAATTCTTGGAAGTATTTAGCGGTCATGTGTTCCCAAAGCTTTTAAAAGATAATGGTTTATCAATCCATGCCAAAGGTGATAGCTTATCTATCCAAGAAGCAGCAAGTTTCCATATTAATTCAAAAGTAATTCAGCCAGCTCAGATTTATGCTCATGTTGTAGATACTTTTACTGCTGATGACTTTAAGGAAATTTCACAAGTAACAGAAGTATCACCTACAGTTGAAAGTCCTGAAATAGAAGGTCCTGCTATAGCAGCTTCTCCAGTAGAGGAACAAAAAGTAGTTACTTATAAATCCTTAGTAGCTTTAAACAAAAGCAATAAAGAACAAAATAAAACTTCAGAGATCAAAAAGCCAACGTTAAAACCAAAAGTCCTCGAGAATATAAATTTAATAATTGAAATTCTACAGGAGAATTCTCCTGAAACTGGAAATATGGCATTAACACAATTATTTGAAATTCTAAATGGAGAACGTTCTAAATTTGAAATTCCTAACTTATCAAATGCAGAACAACAAAGTTTGGATCAAATAGAAGTAATATTAGAAGATAACAATGTTATTAAAATATGTTAATTAATTATGAATTTTTGTGAACGAGAAATACTGCAGGGAATACGAAATAATATCTCAGCAGAACTTTCGCAGGAGCAAATAATTAGTTCTGTTGCAAATGAAATCTCCAGACAAAACGGACTGGAGGTTTCATTTGTACAAAACAGACTAAATGAATTATTTGCAGAAGAAACTAATACAGCTGGGCCTAATGCCTTAGAAAACTTAATGTCTTTCTTTTCCAATGATGGGCTTTTAAATGGAATAGCATACAATAAGACTAAAAAACTAGTTAGAAATATTATATTAGAACGTATATTGAGCGGGCCAGGATATCTTGTCAGAAGTGATTCTGAATTAAATAATTCATTAAAGGCATTAATTAAGACAACAAAAAGATATGCAGGTTATACGGATGATATTATTTCACCTTTGGTTAACTACTTAACTATAGAATTAAAGAAAGAAGAATATTTTAAGAGTCCAAATCTATTAGCTAACTACCTAATTATAAATCACCTTCCTACTATTGTTCAAAGTTGGTTTAAAGACATAATTCATTACAATACTGATTCTGGATTATATGAGTTTAATGTTAAGCATGATATTAGAAATGATTGGAAAGATACTGATGATAAAGAGGCTGAGCTTAATGCTATGCTTGAAATCATGCTAAAAGCAACCCCATTATGTAAGTTTAACGCTGATGGAGAGGTAGAAGACAGGCTCAATAATAGAACCTTAAATAGAAATACTCTTTTTGCATCTATTTCTGAAGAGATTAATGCTATGCCTGAGGATGCGTATATAGGGTATCTGGAAAATCCCTACTCTTTAATTGATTATTTAGTAGGAAAATATAGTAATACTGGAGCTCATTCTGAGCTTTATCAAAATGTTCTTCATAGTTTTCTTGATAGATGGATTTATTCTGATGGAGAAGCTACCGATTTTTATGAAAATTCCAAGAAACAGTTAACAGAGTTTACAGGGTTTAATCCTATGGATATTTTCTTAAAAAGCTTCGATAAATATAGAACTAATACATATATAGATTATAATCTATCTGGAACGGCTAATGTTTTAAGTCTTTCAATAGATGAGAATTCTACTGCATACGGAAAATTAAGTGATTATGTTAGTTCTGGATTATTTGACTTAGATAACCCAGTGTTCAAAGGTGTCTTCATTAGAACTGATAGTGGAAAGTATATTCTGGATGCAAATGTTTCTGAGGATACTCTAAGTAGTGTTTCCCAACAAATATTTGGAGAGTCTGTTGACATTGATGCTGCATCTGCTGGGGCATTTAAAGAAGCAATTCAGCAAATTGTTGATTTTAAAAACCAAACAGTTGATGCTCACTTTTCTGATTTCCTACAGCGTTATCAAGGTAAAGATAAAAGAGCTAGGAAAATCTTAGTAGTATTAAACAAAATTAATGCTTATAACCCGTACTCAATTAAAGGTTCTTCTAAAAATGTTTTAGGAAAAGCCCTCCCAATGATTGGATTATCAAGTGTTGCTGGAACAGTACAGGAGCAGATTTATAGAAATAGGTTAAGAAAAGAAAAAGTTAATCAACAGTATCAGAAAGCTGGGATAGAAGCTCCAATATCCCCATTTGAACAAACTATATTATTCAAACATAAAAAGAATTCTGAAGAGAATCTATTTTTAAGAACAATTTATCGTTCAACTGTAAGAACTACTATTAATGGGGAGGAAGTAATTAAGGATGTTGGTAATTTAAGTAACCCAGAAGCTTTTAAATTAGCTTTTATAGAGGACTTCTGGAATAGTTGGAAAAATTCTTCAGATTCTATTATAAGAATACAGGCAATTACACCTTCAGATAAACCAAGGATTCCTTTATTTGAATTTAGCTCAACAGCTATTAAGAACTATTTTGGAAAAAATAACTCCGAAATTGAACCTAAAGTATTGAGTGAGCTTAGAAATATTTATGCGCAAAATCTAACAAACACTATTAGGGATTTTGTATTACTTTTTAATATCCCTCTTACAATAGATATTAAAGCTAATGCTAAAGAAAACTCTTTAGAAGATCTTTTATCTGCATCCGACAGTATAAATACATATCTACAAAAAAATAGTATTGGAGAGAGTGCCATAAATGATGCTTTGTTTGCGTTTAATAACCAATACGGGACAAATAAAAACATAGCAATGGTTCATGATTATGTTTTAAACAAAGGAGTAGCTAAAATTTCTCCTTATATGGTAGCTTCTGTTGAGCTCTTTAATCAAAAAACACCTCTTGATTCTATATATAAAGAGTTCTTATCTCAATTATCAGTAATTTTGCCCACAATCAAGTTAGATGATAAAACTACAATTAATGTAAGAAGTCTTCTAACTACTGATGGAAATTTAACAGAGGATGCTAAGAAATCTCCTTTATATACCTATTTCTTAGTAAAAAATGTTCTAAGTGAGAATATTCTAGCTAATACTGTTGGAGTTCCCTTATCACACAAAAATAAAGGAAAGGATTATATTAGCATGGATTCTGGTTCCCATTTAACTATGGTAAAGCGTATGGTTGCACTAACTGCAACTATGCATTCCTGTATGCCTAATGTATTGAGCGGATTGTCGAATCAGATTAATACTATGACTATAGCAAATGATGTTGCAGAAATGTTTGCATATTCTGGTAATGCATCTTCTGGAAAAGGATTCAGAACTTCTTTAGAAGTAGCAGACGGTGCTATGTTTTCATGTAGATTTAGTGATAATCTTCTTAAACAATCATTAACTGATGTAAAACCAAAAGGAAATGATTTAAAGTTACTAATGCACTCTTTAGATCCTGAAAAAGGATTTGCGTACCTTTCTAAGCTGGCAGACTTCAGCATCGATAATGCATGGCTTAGAAAGTTCTCTGATGACAATATTACAGCTGTAGGAGGAATTGACCCTCTATTATTTGTTAGACTATCTTTAGAAGGAACTAAAATAAATCCCTTATATTCTGTTAATGAGGATAATGAAATTGTTGATTATGATGGAAATACAATTGAGGAGCTAGATGATATCTTTGTAAAAGAAAATGGAGTACTTTACTTAATTTCCAATGTTACTTATGATAAAAGTTCTGACACCCTAAAATATGAGAAGTATAATTCTGTAACTGGAGCTACTGATGTACTATCTACCAATAATAACTTATATTCTATATGGAAAGATATTCTGGGAGGTGAGTATAGCTGTGATGAAAATGGAGTTTATGGAGAGCAATCTATGGATACCATGACTATATTATTGAATAGATTAGGTACGAGGCTTAACAATACTGATAGTATAGACTCTCAAAACAATATTGACCAATACGCTAAAAAGACTATTGTTCATTATTTCCCAACCTCATCATCTCAAAAATCTGCAAAGACACCTGTTGCTGATCTCAGAGTAGCTGAGAAGGATCTAAGTAAGAGATATACAATGAAAATGAATATTGAGAACTTTGGTATTCAATTGGATCCCGACCATAGTGCAGAAGATGGAGAAATTCATGAGATCACTCAGTTAATATCATTTATTACTGAGAATAACTATGTTCCAGAAAAGGTTAAGCGAATCTATCAGAATCTTAGTAAAATGGTTTCTATTTTAAAGGAAAAGACTTTTATAGATCCTATGTCAATGGTGGATGAGAATGCTAGGCGTATAGCTCAGGAAAAGCTGGATAATTTATTTGGGAAAAAGATTGAAAGAATCTTTGCTGATCCTACATTGGATGTTATGGGGTTGGCTAATGAATTAATGAGGGAAATTCAACATCTAAACCCCAAATTACCATCTCCATACAAAGCTCCTTATAGTGACCACCAAATGCTTGGAAAACTACATACTACTGTAGGTTCTTATTTTAATAAGTTCATAGCAAGATTATGGTCAGGTAGAGGTGACGTTTTAGTACCATCACATAATATGTGTATGTTATATGAGGATGAATCTGGAATTACTTATTTTAAAGATGATATTAAATATCTTCCAGATGGCACAGAAATGAACATCAAAGATTATTTACGCTCTTTAGTCTGGGAAGATGAGTCCAAATCTTTAATTAGAGAAGATTATATAGAAGCTCAAAAAGTATCTCCATATGAAGTGATGCCTGTAGATGTTTATTATTTAGTAAATCCTGTAACAAGAGGTGGTCAACCAGTAGTTATTGATACTTGGGAAAAATTAAATACTGTAAGAGATAATATTCTTAAAGGATTCACTTATGTAAGAGCCCTTGATTTGCCCAGAAATTTACGTTCTAAACAAGCCTTCATTACTAATGGTTCAGAGGTTATTGGTATGTATCATTTTAAAACGATGCAGCAAATCGCAACTATTTCCAATATTTTAGACTCTATGGGAAAAAGTGATACTATTGACTATAATGGACAATCATATACTTTCCAAGAATTATTTAATTTAAAGAAGTCTTTACAAAAGTATTTTAGTGATGTTGTGCTTAATGCTATATCTTCAAAAAACACTGAAATTATAAATAAAGAGCTTCCAGAAGGAGTTACCCCAATGGATACTTTTGAATATGTTATTAAAGAAGAAGAGCGATTAACTACTAATAATTATAGAAATGCTTTTGGAATTGATGGAATGAATGTATCTGAAATCTTACAAAAGAAAGAGACTTATTTTAAAGAAAAGCTACAGGATAAATTTCAAAATATAGTAGTTCCATATAACTACTTAATGTATGCTTCTAATGGAAAGCCTACTGCGGTAATTACAGATCCCTCGTTGTTAGATCTCAGTGTATATAAATCAACTATTCCAGTTGTGGATGAGGATGGATTTAGATTAGATGCTTCAGGAAATAAACTATACAAATGACCTGATAATGCTAAACTATATAAATATACTGAGGGTAAAATCACAGTAGAAATGATTTATACTAATGAGGAAGATCTTAATACTATTTTAGATTCTAATCCTTTCGTTTTTTATAGAAGTGATAACACATTATCTAGAAAACATTTATATAATCTTAATTTGGATAACGTAGATCGGATATTTGATAGAGTAGCTAGAAAACAATATGATTCATGGCTAAAGTCTAATGATGCTGTAATGTCTCGTATTCCTGCACAGGCACTTGCATTTGCTATGGTTATAAAAACTGCAGGGTATCTACCTTGGGGTAACAATGTTACTATGGTTCCAAATATGAATGTGTTCTTAGAGGGTAGTGACTATGACATTGATAAGGCATATGCTATAATGGCAGCTTTGGATAGAAATGGAATATATAAGGAAATGAAGGAGGGAGAATTAACAATTATTGACTCTACCTCTGATTTGGGAGTAAACTTATCTAATGAAGAATTAGAAATAAATGTAGAACTTGGAAATATTATTTTAAATAATACTTTTGAAGAACTTCCAAATTTAATTTCAAAAATATCCAGTTACTTAGATACAACCGATATTAGATTAAATAAAGAATATTTACTGGATATAAATAATTTAGCCAGAGTAAATATAGCAGCTGATGAGGACACTATTAGAGCATGGGGAAGGTTAGATCCTAAAGAAATTGGAAGAAGAGTTGAAAGGGCATTTTCAATAATTAAGGATGAATTAGTTGCACGTTCTGGATTAGAGAACTCTAATTCAGATCAGATTCAAGCAATGCAAAATTATATTCTAGAATCAATTAAAGGAATTTATAGAGATCCTAGAACACTAATGGCATCTACTGATCCAACTACTATGGACCCAGTTAACGATACTGTTAAAGATAGAAATCTTGAAGCAGCTAAAAGAAATCACCTTAATCCTTTGACTGATATTTTTGTTAATCAGACTACATCTGTTGGTAAAAAAGATATTAGTATTTCTGCAGTAGCCCAAAAAGCTTTTTATGCTTTGACTTATTACTATAATTTGAAACAGGAAGCTGGAGATAATGTTGCTAACTACATTCAAATACCTTTGCCCTCAGATTGAAGAACTGGCAGTAAAAATATTGTAAGTTTCGGTTATCCAGGACAAACCTTAAACTCAGCATCTTATGAATATCTTTATAATCTGTTTGAAAGTTGAGATACAATAGACACTAAGATTACAGATGAGAGAACAGAAGCTCTTCACCTTAATAATGGAATTTATGTAAAAACAGTATCAGAAACTATTGGAGATAAGGAAATTCATTCTTTCTTCATAGGAGAAAGTCCAGAAAAGTTGCAATTAGTTCCTATAGGTTCTAAAATAGGAGATTTTATCCCAACAACTATAAATTCTAGCGTTATTAGTTCATCTACGGATAATGCTAAGGAAATGAAAATGGACTTACTAAATGCTACTCCTGAGATTTTGCCAGCTTATGAATTTTGCTTATCTTTAGGGGTGAATTTAGATCAAGCAGCTGCTATTTTTACAGATCCTATGATTAACGTTTTAATAACTATTAGCAGAGGAGACCTGTTTAATAAGGAAGTTTCTATAAGTAAAATCAGCAAAATCCTTTCTACAAAGAAAACCCTGGCAAGAGTAAAAACTTTATATAGTGAATATTTAGGTAAACCTGTAAATAATTCAGAATTTTCCTCTAAAATAAAAGTTCTTGAAAAGTTATTTGCAGGAGCGGAGGAATTAACCAGTCTTGGTCAGCTTCTTGGTATTAATGGGGGAATTCAAGTTGAATTTGGTTCACCTCTTTTGTTCCAATTAAAGATTGAGAACACTATAAAGGCGGCAACTAAAAGATCATTTTCTTTTGAGAAGTTCTTAAATGACCCAGTCTATGCTAAAGAGTGGATTAACATCTACGATCAATCTAAGATCAACTTTAATTTGTTAGATATTATTAATTCAGTCCCTCATTATAGAGAGATGTTTTCTGTCCCAATTCAGTTTAAGCGTAATATGCAATTACTATCCAAGGATATTGATAACACATATACAATCGCTTATAAAGATCTTTCAAGAGATTATCAGGTTAACGACACTGTATTGAGATCTCTTCTTAGATTAGTTAATGATAGAAAGATATTTGACTTCTTTATAAGTGAACCTTTTGAATTTGAATCTAATAGATATTGGAAAAGAATTAATAATAATAATTCTGTTGAGGAAGTTGTGACAGATGCCCCAATAATGTTATCTACAGATACATTTGATGGATTAATTTCTTTAAACTTCATTACAATGCCTTCCTTTCTATTATATAAACATATAAAACCTGCTGTTATACAAGTCCCTTATTGCAAAAGAGTTATTATTCCAGAGTTAAAAAGACGATATCCTAATAATAGCTTTGCTTCTAATCTTATAGCTAATTCCATTCATAATCCACTGTTTGGAGAAAGGGTTACATTTATTGGATCTAGAGTTAATTTATCAGATCCTCAATATGAAGATACTATAGAGATTATAAAAAATAATTTTTATGGTATTTGCTATAGAAGCAATTGGTGGAATTATTTTATCAATAAGTTTTATTCCAAGGTTTGGGCTTATAAC
>OGRD01000283.1_pt1 | contig 29630 bp, 23 predicted proteins | sample 1553441 | NCBI WGS metagenome assembly OGRD01 (sample SAMEA2580106, study PRJEB22360) | human gut metagenome | biome: human gut; feature: human-associated habitat; material: faeces | place: Denmark | collected 2008/2010
AAAGAGCAATCTCAAAATTATGAGAGGCTTAATTTGTGGGAGTTTTCTTTCTATCCTTGTTTTTTCTTTGCTTGGCATCTTTCTTCCAACGGGTTTAAATTCAGCAGGCGAGATTATTAAAAAGGGAGAATACTATACGTTATTCACCTTATTTGTTCTTTTCTCTTCTATTTTGATGGGACTTCATTGGGCGTTTCTTTCTTTTCACGCTTCATGTGCAGCCGACATTAATTTTGCAGAGGGGAGCAGATACGGACATATCTGTCTTTATGGGGTCTTGATGCCAGCGATTGCCTCTCCTTTAGCAGGTTATATCGCGGAATCGTATTTTATTGGATATAAAGGATATTTGTTTCTCTTTCTTGTTTCGTCTCCTTTGTTGATTTTGCTTTTCGGGCTTACTTTTATTTTTAAGCCATTCCCTAGCTCTTTATATCACTCCGATAGTGATGAACATGTCCCAACGAAGTTATTATTTCAAAATAAAAACTATGTCTTTTATCTCTTTTTAGCGTCTTTATGGATCCCTCTTATTTGGGCAAGCGATTCTTTGACTTCGTCTTTGTGGTCTTCCTATGAAAGCCTTACGGAAACGTTAAATTCTTTCAATCCTCTGACATGGGGTATTTATTTAGGCGTGAGTTATTTTTTCGAATTCCTTTTTGTGTTTATTAACACTCATTTTGGAATTGGGAAAAAGATTCGTTTCTCTTTGAGTCTAGCGTTAGGGCTCATTTGCATTGAAACATTATCATTCGGTCTTTTCTCTTATTTCTTTGTTGGTCCAGAGCACGTTTCTATACTCTTGGTTGTAGGCATCATTTTGATCCATTCCCTAAAGGGCATGGCAAGTGGCTTATATGTGACAAGCAATCTAGGTATGCTTAACCATATTTTAGGGCCAAAGCTAAGAAGAAAAGCGGTTTTTATTGCCCCGCTTATCTTTCAACTAGTGAACTCTGCTCTTCAACTTTGTTATCCTTATTTTACTGATGTTACTTTTATTGTTTTCTTTGTGATGAGTGGAATTGCTTTCGTTGGGTTGGTCTTATCGACCTTCCTCGACGTCCATCTTTTGCATCACCCAGAAGAAATGAAGGACTGATAAAATTATTCGACGATTGGCAAAGATAAACGAATTAAATCGTGAGAAAGTTCCTTTTCTTCGATGTCTAAGCCTTTAACGTAAGCGAAATAAATGGTGCTTGCGAAAGCGCCGGCATAAAAAGCAGAGGTGATTTTGCTATTCACCTTTTTGGTTAAGAATTTGTCATAATTCTTTTCTAGTCTCGTAAAGATGTCTTGGATAAAAACATTCAGGCTATAGAAAAGGACGCGAGACGTATCGTTTTGAATCATCTGTTTGAATGGTAAATCAGTGGTGTAGAAAAAATGAACAATGACTTCGACACTTTTACGGAAATTGAAGATACGGGTCGCATAGAATGTCTTGTCTAAGATTGGTTTGATTTCTTTTAATAAAGCATTTTCATAACGCTCAAAAAGGAAAACGAGCAACTCGTTCTTATCATTAAAATTGTTGTAGAAAGTGTTTTTGGAAATCAAAGCACGATCCGTAATGTCTTTAATGGATATTTCGGACATGCTTCTTTCTTTTAAGAGATCTTCCAACGCGTTTGCTAAATCTCTTTTCGTGCGTACGATACGCGCATCCTCTTTATTAATAATAGTGTTTTCGTCTGTCATACTTCGTCTCTTCTTTCGAACGTGAAAAATTTTAACACTAAAGTATTGTAAATGGAATAGTGTTGTAATAACATACTTGGCGGTAGTTATTGTACTAAAGGTCAATAACTTCTAAGGAGGTCAAGAATATGAACGACGTCATTGAAATCAAACACCTTACAAAAGACTATGGCGAAGGCCGTGGTGTATTTGATGTTTCTTTTTCCGTCCATGAAGGTGAATGCTTCGGTTTCTTAGGACCAAATGGAGCTGGGAAATCTACAACAATTCGTCATTTGATGGGCTTTAGCGTTCCTGATTCTGGAGAGACGTTACTTCGTGGCGAGAACTCCTTAAAGAATAGAGAGAAGATCATGCAAGGCGTCTCTTATATCCCTGGAGAAGTGGCTCTTCCTCTTGCCTTAAAAGGATCAGAAGTTATTGAAGAACAAATGAAACTCAAGGGAATGAGTGATAGAACCTTCCTCGATTGGCTTATTAAAACCTTTGAGTACGATCCTAATTTATATTGTAAGGAAATGTCTCTTGGGATGAAAAGAAAGACCGCGATTATTTGCGCGTTCATGTCTGACCCCGACATCATCATTATGGATGAGCCTTCTTCTGGACTTGATCCTGAGATGCAAGAAAGATTCATTAGCCTTGTTGAATTAGAAAAGAAGAGAGGAAAAACCATTCTTCTATCTAGCCACATATTTCAAGAAGTGGATGCATGTTGTGACCGTATTGCCGTCATTAAGGATGGCAAGATTGTTTCCAATTTTGTTGCCAATGATTTGAAACACAAGAGCACAAAACAATATCACATCACCTATGAAAATCAAAAAGAGAAAAATGCGGCAAAGAAAAGCCTCGCATCCCATCATTTTAGAGTAGAGGATAGCAGCGTAAATCCTTGCCGCCTTTCTGCCTTTGTGGATGAAAAAGATATCAATCGTTTTGTGAAAGAAATGCCACGAGAGGGCTTTGTTGACTTCTCGGAGAAGAAAGAAACTTTGGAGGATTATTTCATGTCCTTCTACAAAGAAGACAAGACTTATGGAGGAATTAAGAAATGAGTGAAGAAAAGAAAACCGTTATCTCTGTGAATCATGTCTTTAAAGATTATGGGCAAGGGAGAGGGAACTTCGATGTCGATTTTCAAATAAAAGATGGAGAGACCCTTGGTATTGTTGGAGAAAACGGAGCAGGAAAGACAACCCTTATTCGTCAAGTGATGGGCTTTATCAAATCCGATACAGGGAATATCAATATTTATAACTTTGATGCCTATAAAGATTCCGCTTCAACGAAATGTTATATGGGTTACATTCCAGGAGAAATCAATTTCCCGGACGTTCGTTCAGGAGACCGGTTCTTGCATGATTATGGCAGAGCTCTTGGTATGAAAGACGCAGATTTCGCCTATGCGGATGAAATCATCTCAAGAATGCAGCTTGATATCCGCGCTTATCCAAAAAGAATGAGTAAGGGCATGAAACAAAAAACGAGTATCGTGGCCGCCATGATGCTTAAAGCTCCAATCATCATCATGGATGAACCTTCTATCGGACTAGACCCTCTTATGAGAGAAGAGCTTCTCAAACTCATCCTCGAACAAAAAGAGAGGGGGGCAACGATGTTGATGTCTTCGAATACAATCGAGGAACTTGAAAGGGTTTGTGACCGTGTTGCCTATATGTCTCAAGGAAAAATCTTAGATATAGCTGACGTTCACGAAATTCAATCACGTAAAGTAAGGGACTTTAAGATTGAATTCAAAGAAGCAAGAGATTACCAATCCTTTATCAAAACCAGGAAAGACATATTAAGGTTACAGCCTCAATATCATCAAGTTACCGTACGTATCGATAAAAAAGAAATACCTCATCTATTTGATCAATTAGAGAAATACGATCTCAAATTCATCTCGGAAGTGAAATACAATCTCACGACCTACTTCAATGAAAGAAGAAAAGCCTTAAATAAGGAGGAAAAGTAAAATGCAGAAGAAAAAGAATGTTGTAACCCCAGTTGTTGCAGAAAATACTCAAGAAAGCGTTATGGCTTTACCACCTGAGCTTTCTAATACCAACGGAACAAAGAAAAAAGCGAAAAGAAATCCTTTGTTCTCTTCCGCTTTGTTCAAAGAATCCCTCCATTCTAATCGTCGTGGTTTAAGCGTCGTTTCGATTGGCAACGCTTTAATCATGGTAATTATCATCTCGATTCTTTCCACCCTCCATATTAATTCCACAGCCTCTGCTTTAGCCGATCTTTTTGATAATGCAGACTATGAAAACACCATTAAGAGCGGTGCTATCTCTCTTTATTCTGCTTATGACAATACAGCAGAAGCTTATGAGACTTTTATTGCTTCAGACAATAAAGCTCAAAACCTTATTGATACGGAAGTAAGCAAAGTAGAGGATACGACTCTTAACTCTAGTGTCAATGCAGCAAAGAAACTCTATGACGCAACTTATAGCGTTACCCCTGGAGATAGTGCGACAAAAAAGAATGTTGCTAAGAGTGCAACCCTTGAAGTGGTGAACAAAACCATCGATGCGAATGGGGATTATACCGAAGAAGAAAAGACTGTTGCTAAGAGCATTATCTCTTATTACTTCGATATTTATGCGTCCGATACAAGTAAGAGCACAAAAGATATTTTAAAACTCGCCATTCCTGAAGCTTTTACAGACAGCGTTGTTAGCGTTTATCACCTAGATGAAACAAAAAGAGCGGGGACGTATACTCTTTTAGCCGATGCAATTAACCGTGTTTATGACAAATCCGAAAAACAAGAAGAAGTGAAAACCGATACGGCTTTAAAACTTCTCCCTGTGCTTGCAAGCGAGGATACTTCCTCTTTTATTGGTGGACTTTGTTCCGGACTTGAAGAAATTTATTTCAAAGACAAAGCAACTTATCTAAAAGATGAAACAATTCGTAGCCTCTATGTTTCTACCTCTTGCCAAGAATATGTTACCAATACTCTTTCTTCCTTTGCTTATTATCAATACCTTCCAGATTTCACCGTGGAATATAAGACAAGTGATCTTGGCTGGCCAATTCGTTTGGTAGGCACAGGAAAATATGCGGAAAATGGCAATGAAATCAAAGAAGAAATTGAAGTAAAAACCTATAATCCAGACGTTTTTGTCAAAGAAAAAGAAAAAATGGGTAAAACCAGCAATATGCTTCAAAAGATGAGAAAGGAAGCGTTAACTGGTGAAGAATATACCGATGAAGAAATTGCTGACGCAAAGAAAGAGGCTCAGGAAAATATCAGCACGATTTCTTTGAATCTTAGCAACTTTATGAAGTCTTATCTTGATAGAAAAGATGGGAAGAACGCTTATTATGATAAAAATGGCGTGAATAAAGAAAACATTGCTTCTCGTGCTGAGAAAGAAGTCTCCGAAATGGCAAGACTTACCTTAATTAGCGCCTATAACGAGAAACACGAACCTAAGATTTCTAGCATTGAGGAAATTACGGTTGAAAACTCCTCTATGTCTGGAAAAGAAATGATGACCTTGGTGAAGGGATATGCCGCAAGTGGCATCTCTTCCTACGAAACCTACTATTCTGATTATCAAGAAAGCGGCTATTCCTTAACGGATAGCAACCTCCTTGCCATGAATAAAGGTAGCCAAGGCGTTATGGCCCAACTTCCTACAAGCGTAGATGAATCCCTTAAAGAAATGGGAGGTATGAATACATACGGCATTATCGTTGGTGTTGTCACCTTCGGGATTGCTGCCTTGCTTATTCCAATGGTTTATACCATCTTGTTGGCAAAGAGTCTTGTCTCTGAAAAGGTTGAAACAGGTTCTCTTGCCTTCACCTTATCTACTCCAACCACAAGAAGCTCCTTCATCTTTACCCAAGGCTGCTATCTTGTTTTCTCGGAAGTGGTAATGGCTCTTACCTTACTTGTTGCAAGTATTGTCACAAGAGAAATGGGTATTTGGGCTGGTTCAACCGACTTATCTACAAGTTTGCCAATTGCTGATCTTTGCTTATACGCTCTTGGTAACTTCATGGTTGCCCTTGCTGTTTCTGGGATTAACTTCCTTGCTTCATGTCATTTCAACAAAACCAGCGAATCCATTGGTGTTGGTGGAGGACTTACGATCTTCTTCTTCATTTGTTCTATTCTTGGCTTATTTGCAACCAAAGCCATTCCAGGAACAATTCGTATTACAATGATGTCCATCTTCAACTACATGACTATCGATTCCTTATTCGATGCCCTTGCTGTTATGGCGCAAGATTATGGAACCTATTTGTTCAAGTTGATGTTCCTTCTTATCATTGCTATTGTGACATATGTTCTTGGCGGATTTGATTTCAAGAAGAAAGACTTGCCACTTTGATGAACTAACAAAAAACAAAACGGATGTGAATGAAAAAAACACATCCGTTTTTATGTTGTTATGGTTTTAGTTATTTATTGTTTTATGTACCAATAGCCCGCTTTTCTAGAGCCCATTCTTCCTATGATGCCTTGTTTTGATAAATTATCTAGATGCCTATGAACAGTTGGCAAAGACTTTTTGGTTATAACTGACAATTCTGAAATGGTGACGTATTTATTGCTTTTTATCGCTTCGACAATGATTTTATCGGTGTCGTTTATCTTATCATTTATCTTATCATTTATCTTATCATTTCATTCAAAACGAATGATAAGTTAAATCTCCAATGCGGACGAAGAGAAGATTATTTGTCGTGTTATCTTTATCTGCAAGAAATACATTTCTTTGGTTTCTTAAAGAAATCTATCCAATTTATTGTGTACGAAAAAGAAATCAGATGGCAAAAATAGAGATAAGTGATTAAATAAAGAGCTGTATGGAAAAAATAATTGTTTTGGATTTTGGCGGCCAATATAACCAATTAATCGCCAGAAGAGTGAGACAAACGCACGTTTATAGCGAAGTCTTACCTTATACGACCTCTTTAGATGTTCTTTCTTCACCTGAGATCAAAGGCATTATCTTCACTGGTGGGCCAAATAGCGTTTACGATGAGAAATCTCCTCATATCGACGCGAAGATCTTTTCTCTTGGAAAACCAATCCTTGGCATTTGCTATGGCGCTCAACTTATGGCGTACACCCTTGGAGGAAAGGTGGAAGGTTGTGAGTCTTCCGAGTTTGGAAATATTGAAGTGACGTTAAATTCTCCATCGATATTAACGAAAGACCTTCCTCAAACAAGCAACGTCTTCATGTCGCATAATGATCAAGTTACCATTCTTCCTGAAGGATTCACTTGCATTGGAAGTAGTGCGCATTGCCATAATTCCATTTTCGTGAATGAAGAAAGAAAACTCTATGCGACCCAATTCCATCCCGAAGTGGAGCATAGCGAATATGGCCAAAAAATCATTGAGAACTTTGCATGGAATATTTGTAAGTGCTCCCCAAATTGGAAACCTTCTTCCTTTATTGACGATAAGATTAGGGAAATCCGTAAACAAGTCGGAGATAAGAAAGTTATTTGCGCTTTATCGGGTGGAGTGGATTCTTCGGTTGTTGCCGCTTTGATTGGAAGAGCCGTCGGCTCTCAATTAACCTGTGTATTTGTCGATCATGGGCTTCTTAGAAAAGATGAGGCAAAGAATGTTATTGCAACCTTCTCTAACAAAGAAAAATTTGGCTTTAATTTCATCCCAGTGGACGCTTCAGATCTTTTTTTAGAGAGACTAAAAGGAGTTACCGATCCCGAACAAAAACGAAAAATTATCGGCAAATCCTTCATCGATGTTTTTAAAGAAACAAAAGAAAAGATCCCTCATTGCGAATATCTTGCTCAAGGAACAATCTATCCAGATCGTATTGAATCTGGCTTAGGCATTTCTCAAACCATTAAATCCCACCATAACGTTGGAGGTCTTCCAAAGGATTTAGGATTCGAAGGACTTGTTGAACCTTTAAAAGATTTATTTAAAGATGAAGTTAGAGAGCTGGGGCTTTTATTGGGATTACCTCATGAACTCGTTTATCGTCAACCATTTCCAGGACCGGGCTTAGGTATTCGTATCATTGGTGAAATCAGCAAAGAAAAGATTCGTATCGTCCAAGATGCGGATGCTATATTCCGTGAAGAAATTGCTAAAGCAGGCTTAAATAAAAAGATTAACCAATACTTTGCAGCCTTATCCAATATGCGTTCTGTTGGCGTTATGGGTGATGGAAGAACTTATGAGTATGCGGTTGTTCTTCGCGCGGTGACAACGGATGACTTTATGACTGCTAAACCAGCGAACATTCCATTTGAGGTTATTACCAACATTTCCAATCGCATTGTGAATGAAGTTAAAGGGGTCAACCGCGTTGTTTACGACTTTACTTCAAAACCACCGAGCACTATTGAATTGGAATAAAAAAGAAGGTGCGCCTTGTAAACGTAAGAGGCGTGCCTTCTTTTTGGGTGTAGATAACACCTCATCTTTTCTTTTCGTTTTTGATTTTCGTTTTTAATCTACGTATCGCGTCCTTTTGTTCGTGGGAGAGACATTCTTTAGGAACAATGAAGGAAGAATACCAGCTTTGTCCTATTTTGAAACAACGACGGCTTTCTTTGATATAGAGAATTGGCTGTCTTTCCACAACAAAACTATTCGAACGCAGCATACGTTCTGTGACAATGACCCTGCGGTTTAGCACAATTGTGCTGTTTTGAAGCTTCCCTTGGACTGGCCGCGAGAAACAATCGTACAAAAGAAAAGAAGGATATAGATGAATGACAACAATAATGATTCCAATTATTAATAAATATGTTTGTGCATTGTTATTAGTTGATGTTCTTAACCCGTAAAATAAACAAAACGATAGATATCCCATTAGTCCTAAAAGAAGGCAATGAGAGATTCCAAGAAACCAACCTTGTGAAATTTTTAGACGGAGGATTGTTTTTGATTTGCATGAGGTTCTAATTTTAGTTAATTCATCCTTTTATAGCCCTAGTCAAAAATTAACGTCAGTCTCATTTTAAATCCAAATACTCTTCCGCCAATTCCGCTTTCTTTTTAATATTGTAAAGGAAAAATCAATTTTTAAAAATATAGAAAAACGTCGTCTACTATATTCATGAAAAACAAAGAAAACTAAAAATAAACTAGCCCAAGCTTCTTTTCTTTATTCAGCAAAGAAATACATTCTTTGCCCTTTAATAAATGTTATCTTTTTTGATAATTTGGTGCATCCTTCACGATGTTTATATCGTGAGGATGCCCTTCGATTAAGCCATTATTCGTGACTTGAATGAAAACAGCTTTCTCTTTCAACTCGTTTAGATTGTGAGCGCCACAATAACCTAAACCGCTATGGAGACCACCAAGTAATTGATAGATGACATCTGATACTTTTCCTTTATAGGAAGTAATCCCTTCAATGCCTTCTGGGACAAGCTTGTTTTGCTCCGTGTTTTTATCTTGGAAGTAACGATCGGCAGAACCTCTAGACATGGCTGCTAATGAGCCCATTCCAACATAGGATTTATATTTCTTTCCGTTAGATTCAATGATTTCACCTGGAGTTTCATCACATCCGGCTAACATAGAGCCTAACATGACAGCGTTTGCGCCAAGAGCCAAAGCCTTCACGATGTCTCCCGAATATTTGAGCCCACCATCTGCGATGACTCCAATTCCTTTGTCTTTGCAATATGTGGAAACTTCATCTACGGCAGTGGCTTGAGGACAGCCAACTCCAGCAATAACACGTGTTGTGCAAATAGATCCAGGGCCAATACCTACTTTAACGGCATCTACGCCTGCATCAATTAAAGCGGCAGCAGCTTCTTTTGTGACGATGTTTCCGGCGATAAGGTTTATCTCTGGATGTAGTTTTCGTATTGTTTTCACGGCATCAATAATGTTTTTAGAATGGCCATGTGCGGAATCTAGAACAAGTACATCTACGCCCGCTTTAAGAAGAGCTGAAACTCTTTCTAGCATGTTTTCAGAAACGCTGATGGCTGCTCCTGAAAGAAGACGCCCGTTCTTATCTAAAACGGCATTAGGGTAACCTTTGGTATTCGCTTCCTTAACTAATGAGACTTCCTTTGCTTGATTTTCAATGGATAGATTTTTATGGATGATAGCCAATCCTCCTAAACGTGCAAGGGCTATTCCCATTTCGTGTTCGCTTACCGTATCCATCGCAGCAGATAGGATTGGGATGTTTAGATGGATACGCTTGGTGAGGTATGTGTCGATTTTCGTTTCTTTTGGCAAGACATTGGATTCTTGGGGGATGAGGAGAAGGTCATCATAAGTGAGACCTAACCTAATTTTTTCCAGTTTCATTTCGACTCCTTTGAAATGTATTTCGAATACCTTAGAGCAAAAAGAAAGGGAAATCTAGATAAAAAGTAAATAGAGCGCTTTCTTATTGGAATGTCTATTTTTCCTTGGTATTATCTATATTTGGGCGTGGTTAAAAATAAGAGAAAAAATCGTGTTTTTTCTATAAAGCAAACCGTTTTTTTGAATATGCGTATCAACGGCCTTCCTATTTAAAAGCAAAAAACATTCATATTAATAACAGAGTCTAACCCAATTAACAAACGTTGCGACTGGGAATCTGGTGCTTATTAATTTATGGTGCTTCATTTATCTATTTGAATTTATGATAAGCATATTTTCCAATTCTTGTGTCGATTAAAATGTCATTTCCCTTAAATTTAGCTAAGGAGGACATCAATGTTCTTTTTGATATATGGGTCTCTTTCATTATTTCTTCGTTTGTAACACCGAAATAAGAGAAGAGAGATGCTTCATTTATGAATTTAAAAATCTTTTCTTCAGATGGAGTAAGGCTTAAATCGTGTTTTACGCTATTTAACTTTTCTTTAGTAATAGAAAATTGCTTGATTAGTAATTCTACTTCATCTAATAGGATTTTTAAGATTGTTTCTACGTATGCGTTTAAGCAGCCAAATTCATATTTATCGGTTGCTTTCTCAAAGGCTTTGTAATATTTGCTTTTTTCACGTAAGAAAGCAATTGCAATAGCAAAAGAGAAATAACTTCTGGCCTCCGAATATACCCCATTGGAAAATAAAAACCTGCCAAATCTTCCGTTTCCGTCATAATAAGGGTGAATATATTCAAACATGAAATGACACAAAATCATTCTCACATATAGTTCATTCTTGGAATTGTAGCAATGAATAAACTCTTCCATCCCTTTGTTGATATTCTTTTCCCCGTAGACACCTGTGTGGATAGGCTTGATTCCATTCGTAATATAAACAGGTCCTTTTCTAAAATACATTCCATCAGGAAAATCCTCTTTTTCAATGGCGTCTTTCAAAACGATCTCGTAGAGATTACGAATGTCTAAACATGAATTTATTTTTGAACCACCGTGTTCCAATAGAAACTTATAGGCGTTTGCAATAGAAACAATCTTCGTATTTTTAGAAGTGGTTAGGTCATTGATTGCTTTCAATACATCATGCTTGGTTGAAAAGACATTTTCAATTTTGTTTGTTGATTGAATTTCATCAATGAGGAAGGATTGAATGATTTGCTTCTTCGAAAAGTTCGAAAAAGAATCAATCAAACAATCCAATCTTACAATCTTCGTGTTTAATTCAATTACTTGGTTCGTGACATCAAGGGATTGGTTAAAAAAGAATTTTCCATCCAACAAATGAATGCTATTGCTGGATTCTTTTAAATCTTGCAAATAAGAATCAAAGTCTTCCTTGTTTAATTTAAAGAACTGGGACTTAACATTCATTTATTGCACCTCTGATGTTATTTTATTGTTTAAAAGTGCAAAAATAAATAAAAATTGCACTTCAAATAACAGGATTGAAAAAAACAAAAAACTTTTAGCGTGACGCTGCTTTTGTACTTCGTTGTTAGAAACTCTTTATAAGAGATATGTATTTTCTTTTGCTTTCGCTTTGAGAACGAAGGAAACAATTCCGTTTGCAAGAATAACACTTGAAGCAGCCACAGAAGTGAAGCCGATGCTGCCTTGATCAACTAATTCCAACATGTCAGAAATGCTTGTGTTAATAGTTTTCAAGCAAATGATTTCTATTGGCATTAAAGCTGTTAGGAGAATAGATAAGAAAAGCATTATGGCAGGGAAAACAATCAGGGTCGCATTCTTTTTAGCCGTAAAGAGATTTCTTGCTGTTAATACAGAAAGAACACAAACGGCAATAATAATAAGAATCGTTAAGAGCATAGGGATAACAAGATAAGCAATCGCAATGTTTGCTTCCTCAACGGTTATACTCTCTGCTGATATCAATCTTGCTATCGATGTCATTTCTGAGTAGAAAAAGGAAATGAAACCGACTTGAGAAGGTACTGTGACAGAAGAAGTAGGAGGTGTGACAAGAGCATAGCTTCCAGCAAATCCGCTAACTAAGCCAATCGTTTGAAAAACAAGAACGGCAATACAAATATAAGAAGCGAAACAAAGACCTTTGCCTTTTTGGAAGGAGAAGACAAAGCGGTAGGCAAGTTTTAAGACAAGTAAGAACACGCCTAAGCCAAAAATAGAAGCAACGCCGTTCCCCATTCCAACTAAAGTTCCTTGAGTAATGGTTAAGATCGCATACATTAAGGCATAGAAAGCACTGGTGGATAAGATATTCGCAATAAGGTATATATCACTTGAAGATTGCTTCTTTTGCTTCAAACATTTTGCTTCCTTGACGATACCTAATACACCAAAAGTAATGATTGCAGCAAAAAAGAGTAATGTAGAAATGGCCATCGTCAAAATAAGACCGCCATTGGCCATGTCTAAGACTTGATAACCTAAGCTTGTATCAGGATATCCATTTTTAACTTGTTGGAAGAGATCAATTATTTCTTTAAGACCGATGCTAGTAAATCCATTTATTGTAACCATAGAAAGATAGCCGCTACCCAATAACATGATCGATAAAGAAAAATAAACAATCGTCGAAATGGATAGGATCATGCTAAAGATGTGAGAGAGCTTTTCTTTGGTCTTTCGTGAATCTTTTTTGGTAAGAGCCTTTTCTTCTTGAACTAACGAAGTGCCGCAACCTTCACAAAAGAGGGCATCTTCATCATTTTCCTTGCCACATTTTGGGCAGACTTGTTTACGAGGTGAAATGGAAGAACCGCAATATTTGCAAAATGTCCCGCTATCTGTTACTTCTTTTCCACATTTAGGACAATTCATAGGGTATCTCCTTATAATCAACCATTGTCGGTTACCAAACTCAATTTCCAGATGAGTTTATGTACATGTTTTTTCTTCACATTCATTTTATTGCCAAGAAAAGCAAAAACAAACAAAAAAACGTGCTTATGAAACGTGAAATGCTCTCTTTCTATTTTATATACTCACGAGTATAATACTCATAAGTATATAGGAGGAAACACTATGTTTTTTGGGAGAGAGTTAGAGTTAAAAACTTTAGAGAAAGAGTATTCGAAGAAAAACTCGTTATGTGTTGTTTACGGTACAAGAAGAATTGGAAAAACCTGTCTAATAAACGAGTTTATCAAGGACAAAAAGAGCATCATGTTTCAAGCTAAAGAGGTTTCGAATCAAGATAATCTGGCATCCTTTTCCTATAAAATTTTAGAAAGCTTTGGCCGAAAAGATGAATATGTATACTCCTCCTGGGAAAAAGCTTTTGATGCGGCTATTTCGTTTTTTCATGGCGAAAAGGGAGTTATCGTTATCGACGAGTATCCATATTTAGTGAAGGCATACGAAGGAATTACCTCGATTATTCAAGATATATTCGATAACAAAATTAAGGATGGCAACATCATGTTAATCTTATCGGGTTCCAATTTGTCTTTTATGCAACGTGAATTTGTGGATAAACAATCACCCTTATATAAAAGAGCGACGCTAAAAATGAAAATAAATAAAATGCCTTTTAATGAAGCAACTCTCTTTTTAGATGGCTACTCTAACGAAGAAAAAATGAAATTTTTATGTATATTTGGAGAATATCCATATTATTTATCAAAAATTAATCATGCACTTTCTTTTGAAGATAACGTAAAAGAACTTTTATTTAATGAAAATTCTATTTTATTGGATGTTCCAAAACTGGTTTTATCGAATTCCTCAAGAGAACAAAATTTTTATAATTCGATTTTGCTTGCTCTAGCAGGAAAGAAAAAAGGTCTGACAGAATTGGCGAATCTCATGCACGACAACGTTACGAAAATAAACAAGTATTTAAAAACGTTGCTCGATTCGGAAATGGTGATAAAAAAAGAAACATACAATTCTACCCGACAAACCTATTACTATATTTCTGATCCTGTTCTTCGTTTCTATTATCAATTTCTGCTTCAAAATATAGAAAAAATTGAGGCGGGATATGGTTTGGTTCTTTATGAGAGACTAAAAGGGGAGATCGACCAGTTTATCGCTCACTCTTTCGAAGACGTTGCCATCTCCTATATGGAATATTTGGGTAAAAAAGGGAAATTGAATGGCATCTTTTATCCTATTGAAAATCTTACGATAGATAATTCTGAATTGGGGAGATCGATAGAAATTGATGGCATCGCAAGAGACAACGATTCTCTGTTAGTAATAGAGTGCAAATTCACTAACAAAAAGCGTACTTTATCCGATTTTGAAAAAATGATAGAAAATACATCAATTAAAATGTTTTCTAAGATTAAGAATTTTAATTATTTCATAATTTCCAAAAATGGATTTGAAGACTCTTTGTTGCATTTAAAAAATGAGAATCTCCACCTCATTTCATTAGATCAAATGTTCGAACTCTAATTTAAAGGGGAATCCATCATCTCTTTAAGTTCTTATTTATGTTAAAGGCTTCGTTGTGACGCCCTTTTACCTTTAGAAGTACGTTTTTGCCTCTTTGTTTTTAGAAACGACCGGGTTTCAATTTCTTTTCTAATCCTCCTTATCTCCTTTGCTCTTCCTGTTAAAATAAAAGAAACTTAGGTGAGGGAACTTTATGAAAATTATTCATACGGCGGATTTGCATCTTGGATCGAAGATTGAAGCCAAGCTTAAAGACATTTCAGAAGAAAGAAAAGCGGAAGTGCGTAACTCTTTTCTGCGTCTAGCCAAATATGCCCATGAGAATGATGTTCATGTCGTTCTTTTAAGTGGGGATGTTTTTGACTCGGATAGGCCTTTCAAGAAAGACAAAGACACATTCTACAACGTTATCAAACAATATCCCGATATTGATTTCTTGTACCTTAGAGGAAATCACGATACCGAAGAAAAGAATGAGGACGTGTATCCAAATTTGAAAACATTTAGTGAGGAGTGGCGTACCTATTCCTACGGAAATGTGGATATCACTGGTCTTGAATTAGGGCCAAACAATTCCACGTCTTTTTACTCTACTCTTTCATTAAATCCGGAGCACATCAATATTGTGATGTTACATGGAACATTAAGCGATTCAGTCGGTTTAGAAGAAATAAAACTGCCTAATTTAAAGAACAAGAATATCGACTATTTAGCTTTAGGACATATTCATTCCTTTGAGGATGGAGAAATCGATAAAAGAGGGCATTATGCTTATTCTGGATGCTTAGAAGGCAGAGGCTTTGACGAAACAGGTGAGAAAGGATTCGTTCTTCTAGATATAAATGAAGATAAATTGTCTTATTCTTTCCACCCATTTTGTGAACGTGTCATTCGTGAAATAAATGTAGATGTCTCTTCTTTAAATAACATCCCTTCTATCATCGCTAAAGTGGAAAAAGAAGTATCATTCAATTCGAAAGACATATATCGTATCAATTTAATTGGCGATGTACCTTTTGATTCTTCTTTTTCAGCAAAAGATATAGAAAGTTATTTAAAAAATGATGCTTATTTCGTGAATGTGAAAGATAAGACTATGCCTCTTATTGAACCTAAGAAATACGAGAACGATCTTTCCTTAAAAGGGGAATTCGTTAGGGGCGTGTATGCAAATACGGAGTTAAGCGAGGAAGATAAGAAACGAATTGTTGCCTTAGGATTGAAGGCTTTAGAAGGGAGGGAATTGGATTTATGAAGTTATTGAAATGCCATATTGTTGGTTTCGGAAATTGGAAAAACCAAACCATTGATTTTCAAGGCGGTTTAACTTCCGTTTGTGAGAAAAACGGCTTTGGTAAAAGTAGCCTTGCCTCCTTTATTCGCGCGATGTTTTATGGTTTAGAGAGAGTAACAAAGGCCAACAACGAACGTAAGAGAGCCTTGCCTTTTGATGGTTCTCCGTGTGGTGGATCTTTAGATTTTGAATGGGAAGGAAATCAATATTCCATAGAACGTTCTTTCATTGGAAAAACACCGAAAGACGATACGTTAGTCTGTTATAAAAACGGAATTGAAACGAAAGAGTTAGGTGAAGTTCCAGGAAACGTAGTTTTCGGCTTAGATTTAGATTCCTTCAATCGAACTATCTTTATCTCACCTACGGATTTAGAAATATCTTCAAGCGAAACCCTTAATGCGAAAATGTCCCATTTTGTCGAAGGTTCATCCGATGGATGTGACTTTTCAAGCGTAAAAGAATCCCTTGAAGAACTAAAAAAGAAATACAAACCACAGAAGAATGCAGAAACAAAAGGCCTTCTTGCTATAGAGACAAGCAAAATTAATGACTTAGAAATGCAAGAAACAAATCTTAGTAACATGAAAGCGGCCATGCCTGCTAAATATGAGAAGCTTCAAGAACTTGATAAGAACATTTCTATTAACCAGGAGAAAAATAAGGAGGCTGTTTCTCATAACGCCTTGATAAAAAGCTGGGAAAATTACGACCGCGAAAAAGAGAAGATTGAAGAAAAGGAAAAAGAAATTCGACAACTAAAAGAGAAATATCCTTTGGGAATGATTTCTTTAGCGGAAGAAACCTCTATGAAAGGTCTTCTTGAACAATATAAATTAGATGGCAATACCTATGCTAATTTAAAACTATCCATTGTTGAAAAAGAAGAATACGACAATTTGAAACTCCGTTTTGAAGAAGATGTGCCTACTCCTTCCTTTTTAAACGAGCTTCAGGAATTAGTCCTTGCCCATAGCAATGAAAAAAGCAAAGAGCCTTTAAAGTTATCTATAGAAGAATCCTCCTTGATTCGTTTGTTTGATGGCAGAAAAGTAAATTTGGAAAGCTTAGAAAAAAGAATGGTCACTTACCGTTCCTTAAAAAAAGAGTACGACAAGGAGCCAGATCAGATTTCCGTTCCAATTGAACAAAAGAAGATCTCGTTAAAGGCCCCTCTAATTTTTGGCTTATCTTTATTTATCCTCTTTTCTATAGTGGCTATCTTTCTAGGGATTTTCATCCATCCTGGTTGCTATTCTTTATTTGCTTTATCGGTGGTTTCCTTACTTATTCCGGCTGTTTATTATTTCAATGAAAAAAAGAAAAGAGCGGCCATGCCTACGAGTGAGAATCAGCCAAACCTCCGAAAGAAAGAAATGGGAGAGAATCTTACGGAATTAAAGATCAATCTTTCTTCGACTTTCAAAGCCTTTGCGGTGGATGAGAATGAATTAGAAGGTTCGTTTGCTCTTTTTAAAGCGAAATACGATTCGTATTTAAAAACGCTTCAACACGAAAAAGACTTAAACCAAACGAATGAACAAAATAGACTATCTTATTTAGCAAAAGAGAAAACCCTCCAAGAATATTTCTCTCATTATCATTACAAAGGAAATGACTATGCCAATCTTTTAATGAATCTTTCTTCTGATGCAAAGAAATACCTTTCTTATGTTCAAAAAGAAAAACAAATCGAAGAACAAAGAAAAGAATTAGAAAACAAGATTCATGAAGAAGGAGAAAAAATCAAAGAACTTGCCCAAAAATACAACATGGGTGACCCCAATTCCTATTTAAATCAACTTCCAATTGATCGAAATGCTCTCCAAAGCAAAGAAAATGAACTTAGGAAACAAAAAGAAGACCTTGCTTTGTTTAAAGAGAAAGAACACTTAACCGAAAGACCTTCTTCCTTAGAAGGAATAGATCTGAATGCTCTTTCTAAAGAACTAGAGAAAGCAATTAACGATCGACAAACTCTCTCTTCTCAAATTGAGGAAGACGAAAGAAATATTTCTTCTTTGGAAGATGAGGTTTCCTCTTTGCCAGAAGAAAAAGATAACCTCATCAAACTCAAAAAGGATTATGAAATTGTTTTAAAAACACTTAAAGCTCTTACCGATGCCGAAGAGTCATTGAAGAGAAGATATATCTCTCCTGTTGAAAATCAATTTAAGAAATATTCCCAAAATTTGGAAAACGCTTTAGGCGAAGAATTTGAAATGGATACGGACTTTAACGTTAGTTTTATTCGTGATGGTAAAAGAAGTGGAGCGGAATACCTCTCTTCTGGTGAAATGACTTTATGCGCTCTCGCATATCGTCTTGCCATTACCGACAATATCTTTGAAGGAAAAGAAAAACCATTCTTGATTCTAGATGACATCTTTGCTGATTTAGACGAGACCCATATCCATATGGCAAAGAAGTTCATGGAAAGTTTATCTCAAAATGAGCAAATTCTTTATTTCACATGCCATCCATCTAGAGACATGAAATAAATAGTTAATTTTCACATACTCAAAAAAAGAAATAGAATAGACGTATATGGGAACATTGTTATTAAAGATTTTTGTAAAAAATTATAAGGATACAAAAGATCCTAACGTTCAAAAGAAGTACGGCCTCGTCGCTTCTTTCTTTGGCTTGGTGACAAACTTCCTTCTATTTGGAACAAAGATCGTTATTGGATTTTTGCTTGGTTTGTTTTCTTTGATTTCCGATTCTGTAAATAACTTAAGCGATTTTGGAAATAATGCCTTAAGTGTTTTCGGAGTGAAAGTTACTTATAAACCAGCCGATAAGGAACACCCTTATGGCCATCAAAGAACAGAATACATCATTTCTTTAATCATTGGCTGCGTCATCATTGCTTTAGGTGCCATTATGGCTTATCAAGGCATAATGGATTTGATTGTTTTTATCCAATCGATGATGGAGACGGGTAAACCAGTTACAAGCAAAATATCCGATACCATGTTCATGGTTTCTTTGATTTTGCTACTATTGGCTATTTTCATAAAGGTCATCCAATCTTCTATTTATTTCTCATATGGGAAGAAAATCTCCAACCAGCAATTAAGGGCTTTAGGGAAGGACGCTTTAAATGACTGTATCTCCACCTCTATGGTTATCATTGGGCTCTTAATCACATTCTTTACGGGATATAACATCGATTGTTTTTTCACTTTAGCTGTAGCAATCCTTGTTATCGTTTCTGGCTCTGGAATTATTAAAGAAGCGGCTAATTCCCTTGTTGGAGAACATCCAAGTGAGGAACTCATTAAATCCTTGGTTTCTATGTTACTTTCTCATAAAGGGGTTTTAGGGATTCACGATTTAGAAATACATTCCTATGGTCATCTTCTTTTTGGTGTTATCCATGTTGAAGTGGATTCTAAAGTAGACGTTATGTTATCGCATGAACTTTGTGATGAACTTGAAAAAGAAGCGTTAAACAAGTTACAAATTCATCTCACGGTTCATATGGATCCTATCCTTGTGGGTGATCCTGATACGGAAAAATATAAGAAACTCGTCGAAGAGTATATTGTTCAAACAAAGGCAAACATTCATATCCATGATTTCCGTATTCTCTCCGGAAAAGAACACGTTAACGTCATCTTTGACATGATTGTTCCTAATGAGATCGATAATGAGGAAGAACATCGAAAAATCAAAGATGAGTTATACGCCTTTATTCATAATAGATATGGGAAAGATGTTCATCTTGTGATTAATTTCGATCCTGCTATAACGGATCTTTTATCCGGCACAATGGCGGAGAAATAACTAAGGGGTGCCCTCTTTTTATAAAAATCATTTAATTGATTGAGGACGTTATATGGAAAAGAACGAGATCGAAGTGCTAGATGCATTAAAGAAGTGGGGCATTGCCTTTGAATATAAGGAACATTCGCCTTTATTTTCGATGGACGATTATGCGGAAATCGAAAAAGAAATGGGTGTTGTGGTTCCCAAAAATCTCTTTTTAAACAATCAACAACACACAAAATTCTATTTGCTAATCATGCCTGGTGAAAAACGTTTTAAAACAAAAGAACTTTCAAAACAAATTCATTCTGCTCGCCTTTCCTTTGCGAGTGATGAAATTCTTGCGAATGATTTACATTGTTTTAAAGGCTCTACGAGTGTATTAGGCCTTCTTTTTGATGAACAAAATAAAGTTCAACTATTAATCGATGAGGATTTATTGAAAGAAAAATATCTAGCATTTCATCCATGCATGAACACCTTAACCGTTAAAATTCAAACCATGGATTTGCTTCATAAATTCTTGCCCATGGTTCATCATGAGCCGATTGTAGTGAAATTAAACGGAAACAACGAGGAAGAAACAGCATGTTAAAAATATACGGAAGTGAGCTTTGCCCAGATTGCATTGCTTGTAAAAACAATTTCGACCATTATGGGATTCCCTATGAGTTTTTAGACGTGATGAAAAGTCTTAAAAACCTAAAAGATTTTCTTCTTTATCGCGACGCGTCCCCTGTATTTGACCATTTAAAAGCTATTCACGATATTGGTCTTCCTGCTATTGTTAAAGAAAATGGAGAGGTGTTCACAGACTGGGAAACTTATTTAATAGAAAAAGGACTTACCCCACTTACAAATGAGCATAAGTCCTGTTCTATTAATGGAAAAGGATGCTAATTAAAGGTCGCTTGTTAAAGCAAAGTCACCTTTTTTGATCCAACCTAATTTACGGAAAAGGAAATCAACGCCAAAGACAAGAAGAAGTGGAAGAATCACGCAGAAAGCAATTACTTCAATGACAAGGACCCAGTTGTAGTTATTGGCTGCAAGCATATTCAATGGTCCAACTAAGCCACTTGTACCCATGCCACCTGCAACAGATAAAGAGGAAACCATACCAGCTTCAGCATAATATTCGGCACTTTGAATTGGCATAAGCATTGCGAAAGGCCCTAAAATTGCTGAAACAATAATTGTTGGTAACCAGATTAATGGTTTACGAACAATGTTTTTAAATTGCAACATGGAGGTTCCAATGCCAACGGCGATAACTGAGCCCCATTTATTGTCATATGCTGTTTCTAAGGCAAAACCAACCATTTGGACGGAAGTTCCAATTAAAGCGGCACATGCGGCTAAAGGAACGTTTCCAATGGAAATAGCAACACAGATTGCTACCGAAGAAATTGGAGCGGTTAAAGCCATACCAACTAACACCGAGATAATAATGCACATTAAGAAAGGGACGACGGAGAAGGATTTTTCAATAATCCAGCCAAGGCCTACCGTAATATAGTGCACATAATTAGCAAGAAGGAAAGAATATAACAAAGAGAAAAGAAGACCGACGAGTGGCAATAAAATGATGTCAACAGGTGTCTTTTTCCTCATGATATATTTGATGGCTAAAAGACAAAGAATAGAGCTAATGTAGCAAGATAGAGGATCCCCTATGGAAGAAACGTTTCCGTTTGCGAAACTAAAAGCATAATTTCCAATAAGACCAGCGGCCATGGAAGCGACTACGACAACCCCAGTCTTTTTTAAAGATAGGGCCACCCCTAAACCAATTCCAGCACCCATAAGTCCTTTGATGACGGCTGTCCATTGTGATAAGGAAGAAAGGAAGGGGATTTGAGCAAATAAATCTAATATCGTTCCAATAATCAATGTCCCAAATAAACCAATGGCCATACCATTTGTGGTGGTCATCGCTTTCTCTTTGAGGTTCTTCCAAAAGAGCTTAGATTTTGATTCAGTTTGCACTGAGTTTGTTTGATTATCCATACATGTATCACCTATTTTTCTTCTATGTATACTTGAGAGGGGTTTTCTTTTTGAAATAATCCGCCCATGTGAAGGTGAGCATCATCCGATAGATGGATTATCTTCGGTATAACGATTCCTTCCTCATCTGCTTCAAATTGAATAAGAGCATAGGAAGTGTGTCCCATATCCACTCTTAAGGAAAAGAAGGAATAGGGGATGTCTAGTAAAGAAGAAAGGAAAGCTAAGCCGAAACCGTGATGAGCAAAGAGAACAACATTGTCGTCGTTCTTCCTTATTTGTTTATAGCAGGCATTTTCTCGGTCGTGATGATAACCAAGTTCTTCCATAAATTGGTCCACGGCTTTATCGGTTAGTTCAATTCCGGTTTGTATGTTGCAATCTTTATAAACGGGAAGCTTATAGAAAGAATATCCTGCGTCCCTTGTTTCTTTCTTTTGAAACTCTTTGGCCCATTTTGGATGCCAAAATAACCATGTTCTATGATGTTCATCAATCGGGGAGGAGAAATTCTCCCAGGCAAGATCTTCTCTAGCCCAAGGGCAAGGAAGAATAGGGAGATGGAACTCTTCCGCGGTAGGCTTTGCTGTTTCTTGAGCCCTTCCCATCGTCGATGCGTACACTTTTTGAATACCAACTTTCTTAAAAAGTGAGGCAAGTGCTTCAGCTTGCTTTTTCCCCTTTTCGGTTAAGCAATCTAGTTCATAGTTAGGTTCTCCATGTCGGACATAATAAAGAAACATAATTTTCCTCCGTGGCAATATTGTATCTTGAAAAGGCTGTATTTAAAAAGAAGGCGATTCTTCTCTCATGTGTAAACGTTTTCGAAGTTAAGGATGAAGAGTTATTGTATCCTCTTCCCCTTTAGGAAGGATATCGGAAGAAGAACGTTCTGCGATGAAGTTTAAGTGGTCACCACAACGCTCAAGGTTTCCAACCAAATTGATAAAGACATTAGAGTTTTGCGGTTTGCATTCGCCATTTTCTAAACGTTTTAAATGACCTTGTACCATAGATGTTCTTTTATTATCGACCCCATCTTCCATTTTTCTCACAACATTCAATTGTTCTATAGATGGCTTATCTACGATTTTGTCTACTTCTTCGAACATTTTGTTTAAAAGGGTTTGCATCTCCTTAACATCTTCTAAAACAACAGGGGAAAAAGAAAGCTCATCTTCAACTTCATGACGGGTATATCCCGTGATGTTGTCCGCAACCTCTGTAAAACGAATGATATCCGCGATATCAAGTAACATTCTTGAAATACGTTTTTGCGATTCTTCGCTCACGCCTTTGGCGGCAATTTGAACCAAGAAACCACTCAATTCTTTAGACATATGCAACACCTTATTCTCTAAGGCGTCAATTTCTTCTTTCTTGCTCTCATCCTTATTAAGGAAGGCAAGCAAAGCCATATTCAAATCGTCTAAGGATAACTTAGCCATGATGTGGTAATAGGAAATGGCTTGAGTTAAAGCCAATTCTGGAGTGGAAAGGAAACGACCATCCAACAAATCTGTTTCGTTTCCTTTGCCTTTTTCTGGAATGATTTTTGTTGCTAAGAAAACAAGGAAACGGGTTAAAGGCAAGAAAAGAATAGTGGTTAAAACATTGAAAAAGGTATGGAACATAGCGATTTGCGTTGCAGGGGAAGAAGGGAACCACTTTGCAAAAGTACTTTCCATTGCCTTTGGCCAGCAAAGCAAAACAATGAAGAAAATCAAGGAACCGAATACATTAAATAAAAGGTGAATGATCGCGGTTCTTTTGCCGTTGGTTGTTGAACCGATAGCGGAAAGAAGAGCGGTAGAGCAAGAACCAATATTCGATCCTAAAACAAGATAAAGGACGCCATTGCCACTACCACCAATGACAGCTCCTGCCATCGCTAAGGCCAAAACGATAGATGTAACCGCGCTAGAAGATTGAGCCAAAACGGTTAAGACGATACCGATTAAGAGAAGTAAGAATGGGTTTGTTAAAGAGATTAACGTGCTTTTTAACGCTTCATTTGAAAGGAATAAGCTTTGCATGTTTGCCGTCATGGTTTCTAAGCCTAAGAAAAGAAGGCCAAGGCCAGTGATCATATCGCCTGCAAAAGCGACTTTCGGGAACTTCTTTTTAAAAAGCAGGCGCATAATTATGCCCACTAAAGTTAAAGAAATGATGATTTCGGTTAAAGGAAACACGGAAGAACTTAAACCACCTAAAGCAACGATTTGTGCGGTGATAGTGGTTCCGATATTCGCACCCATTATGTAGGTTGCAGCTTGAGCTAAGCTCATGACACCAGCATTAACAAAACCAACAACCATAATGGTTGTAGCACCACTTGATTGCATAATCATGGTGGCTAACGTACCAATGCCAACGCCCGCAAATTTGGATTTAGCGGTTTTAGCAAAAAGCTTCTTTAAGCCACTTGTGGCCATCTTCTCTGTCGAAGATTGAAGCATGTTCATACCTACAAACAAAGCACCTAGTCCACCAATCATGAGCAAAATTGGCACTAGAATAGAGGAAGTAGAAGATGCTTCAAGGGCAATGAGACAATTCATTTTCGTTTTTGTTACTCTTCTTTTACATCATAACGGAACGTCGTATATATTGGCTAGGAAGCTTTTTAGAAAGCGCTACCATTTTATTGAATAAAAGTGCTTTCGCTTTCTTATTCATTAGGAATGGTTTAGTATTGCTCCATGAACAAAGATAGAAAATTGCTAAGCCAAATTATTTACACCGCTATTTTTATCGCTTTATGTTTCGCAGGTACTTTTGTTTCTATTCCTTTAGGAACCAGTAAAGTGCATTTAGGAAATTTCTTTTGCATTTTAGCTGGCTTATTATGTGGCCCTTTTATTGGAGGAGTGGCAGGATCCTTGGGCATGGGTTTTAACGATATTGCTTTAGGATATGGTTGGAACACGTATTTACGCACCTTCATCATGAAATTCTTAATGGGCTTCTTGGCTGGCTATATTTTTCGTTTGTGCCTTAAAAAGAAAGCCAACGGTTCCTTGTTATTAGGTATATCAACCGGTTTATCTTTAGCCTTATTTGGCTTTATGCTCTATATGTATTTTGTTCCTGATTCTGGGTATTCGTTACTGGCCGTTATTGCTATATCCATCTTGAGTTTGATGATGCTTGGTGGCTTTATTGCATCTTTTTGGCTTACTTCCTCAAGCCAATGTCTTTTATTTGCAATGATTGTTTCTTTAGCGATTAATGTTGGAGGAGAGTTTTTCTTACGTATCCTCTTTAATATGATTACTGGTGTTCAATTTGATGCGGCTCTTGTGATTTCTGCTATGAAATTGCCTGCAGCTCTTTTCACTTCTTTGGTGACGATTATCTTGGTTGTTGCCTTCTTCTATCCGATTTATTTTTCCACAAGGAAACTCAACTATTTGAATGATTTGAACCCTTATATTGATTTAGGGAGCAAAAAATAAGGACTTCTTTTTCTTATTTTTAGAGTTAACATTGATACGTTGCTATGAACGAAAATAAAGAAAAAGAATTGATTCGTGATTTAGAAGGTGAAGATATTCGTCACCCAGGAAGAAGCTATAACTTCTTAGGTTTTACGATATTCGACGCTTTGCATATCTTTTTCGCTATTATCTTCATTATCATTTACTCTTTGCAAAAAAATGGTGCGACTTCTTCGAAAACGGCTGAATTAAATCAAGAAATCGCTTACGAAGGAATTGAATTGATTTTCGCTATCCTCTTAATCGCTTTTGTTGATGGCATTGCCGAGATGGCAAAAGAGAAAGAACATGTTGGACTTCATGCTATTTCTACTTTCTATCTTTTTGCGTGGTTGGTAGTGGATGGAGCCTTATTGACTCCAGAGTTAATCGTTTTCCCTCAAAGGATTTTTGAAGTCATGAGCGTTCGTAATGTTTTCTATTTCCTTGAATTTTCTTTCTTATCCTTGGCCTTACTTTGTTTCCTTGCTACTGTTTTCTTCTCCAAAAAAGGAAAGATATGGGGTGTATTAATGATTATCGGTATTGTTGCTATTGGCATTAGTATCCCATGTTCTATTGCCCAAGATTATCTACCTTATGAAGGATACGTTTCTGTTTTGGAAACCATTAGTCAGATTGCTCCATTAGCACCCGTTGTCTTCTCTTTGATTTCAGAGCACGACGTAAGAAAATTACTCAAGACAGTTTATAAAGCTTAATTTTATTTTTTGGGTAGCCCAATAATGAAGATAACGTTAAAATGAACTTGTTCTTTTTGAGGCGTTAACGATGAATATTTTTTCCTTTATGGTTCCCAAAACCATGACTAAATTTCTTGAAAGCGATGCGACTATTCGCCAAGCTCTTGAAAAAATGGATTTCTACAAATTTAGTGTTGTTCCATTGCTTGATAAATATGGGAGATATTTAGGCACAATTTCTGAAGGGGATCTCCTCTCTTTTATTAAAAACGATTGTTCTTTTGATCTGAAAAAAGGGGAAGACATCCTGGTTATGAACATTACCCGTTACCGTTCTTACCAATCCTTGAATGTGGAAGGAACTTTTGAAGAAATGGTCGCTCTTTCTATGGATCAAAACTTCATTCCGCTGGTAGATGATCGTGATACGTTTATTGGGATTGTTCCTCGTAAAAGAATCTTGGAATATCTTTTAGACAGTTACCATGGAAAGGTAACAGAGTAAATCAAGCATAAGACTTCTCTCTTTTTATTAGACATTTGAAAAGAGGATAGGAGGGCTCAAAGATGAAAAAAAGACAAGTTGTTATAGTTTCTTTATTAAGCACCATTCTTTTATCTGGGTGCAATTTAAGTATCTTTGACATTATTAAAGGAAATACTGGGCATAAAGAAGCGGGAGCAGATGATCTTTCTAGCATTCAATACGGTTCTCTTTATTCTTTTAAAACCTCCGACTTGAATAATGACTATGTCCCCAATAGTTTATTGGGTGGCAATAGCAAACTTTCTTATCGAAAGATTGGAGATATCCCTTATATTACCGTTTCGGATGCGGCGTCTTTATCTTTAGCAGACGATACGAAGAGCGTTGCCGTTGCTATTTCCGAAGACATTTATACCTATAAGGTGAAAAATGGCATTTTGACACTAAATACCATTACGGTGGATTCTAGTAACGATACGATTACTTTTTCGGATTATGACAAATTCCTTTCTTTGGTTTCTGGTGCTTCGGAAGTAAACGGCATTTCTTCTTTGGCAGAAGAGATGAATTCTTATGTCTCTTATGATAAGAATAATCCAACAGAATATACCCCTGGTGAGAGCGTCGTTTTCAATTTAAAGGACTATTCCTTAGACGTTATTGCCTACGATAGCGAGGTGTATATTCCTTTCGCGATTGCTTCAGAGCTTTTCTTTGAGCCTATGGGACTTGCCTTTGCTTACAATGGCAAGGATTTCTATTATGTGAATGCGGATGGTTTTTCTAAAACGAATTCCGATTCTCTTTCTACCTATGCGAAAGAATTCTATTCCGGTCCTCTTCATCAAAAAGGAAAAAGTTCAGATTTTGCGGAATTCAATTACAACGTGCTTTGTTTCAATATCGACCATTTTTATGGCTTTAGAGACAAAGGGTGTTGTCCAATTGACACTTATCTTAGCCAAAACGAAAGATTTTTGCGTTCTAGTTTAAAATCTACGAATAATGCAGTTTATCAAAACGCTATTAATACTCTTTTCTATGGAGTATTAGGGGATGGGCATACAGGCGTATATGATTATTCTTCTATCTTTGGAAATGGAGTGAATGAAGTTGCTTCCTCTTCTTTCTCTGATCGTTATGTGGCTATTTCTCGAAGTGGGCAAGAATTAGAAGCCCTTCGTGAAGCAAAACTCGGGAAGAATCCTGCGGGTCTTAGCTATTACAATAAGACAGCCATCATTCGTTTTGATTCCTTTGAGTCAACTTATAAGAATTTCACCTCTAACACCATTCGTAACTATGTGGAATCTGATTCTTTTGCGATGTTCTATTCTGCTTTCAAACAGATAAAATCCAACGGAAATATCGAGAACGTTGTCATTGACCTTTCTTTGAATGGTGGCGGAGCAGTCGATGCTTTGCTTGGAATCCTTGGTTACTTAACGAATACGGTTACAATCAATCTCTACAATTCTTTAAGTAAAGGGAAGACTTCTCTTCATTATGCCGTGGATACGAATTTAGATGGGACAGTGAATTCTTCTGATTTAATGAGTTCCTATCGTTTCTTCGTTCTAACATCTACCTATTCTTTCTCCTGTGCGAATCTTTTCCCAAGTGTTTGTAAGGAAGGAAGGCTTGCGAAAATCATTGGTGAAAAGAGTGGAGGAGGAGCATGCGTTGTCTATCCTTCGGTTACGGCCGACGGCATGGCTTTCCAAATGTCGGGACTTTCGCGTTTGAGCGTGAAAGAAAATGACGGAACCTTCTCTGATATCGACGATGGAGTTACTCCAGATTATGCCTTTTCGCGTAAATCCTTCTATGACGAAAGAACTTTAGCGGCTTTTGTCGAAAGCAAATAATCGTTAGATAGATTTCCTAGCAAACAAGTAAAATATAAAAACCTCATAGGTGTTATAATTTCCCCATGAAATATGATTATTTAATTGTTGGTGCTGGTTTAAGTGGGCTTACCATTGCTAGACTTCTTGCTGATGCTGGCAAAAAAGTCCTTCTTTTGGAGAAAAGAGACCATTTAGGTGGGAATATTTCCACAGATGTGGAGGATGGTATTATCGTTCATACCTATGGGCCTCATATCTTCCATACTTCTGATTCCTTTGCCTGGGATTTCTTTAACAAATATTCTGAAGTGTATCCTTTTATTAATTCTCCCATCGCGAATTATCATGGCGAACGTTACCATTTGCCATTCAATATGAATACTTTCCACGAACTTTGGGGAGTAAACACACCTGAAGAAGCGAAAGCAAAAATTCAAGAAGAAATAGCCAAGGAAAGTATCGAGACTCCAAAGAATCTTGAAGAACAAGCTCTTAGCATGGTCGGAAGAACGGTTTATACAAAATTGATTAAGGAATACACCGAAAAACAATGGGGTAGAGATTGCAAAGAACTTCCAGCGTCTATTATCAAACGCCTTCCTCTTCGTTTTGAATATAATAACAACTATTTCAACGATACTTATCAGGGCTTACCGAAAGGTGGCTATTCCGTTTTGGCAAAGAATTTAGCGGAAGGAATCGATGTCGTTTTCAATGTGGATTTCTTAAAAGAAAGAGAAAAATACGAGCATGTAGCACCCGTAATCATCTACACGGGTCAACTAGATTCTTATTTCGACTACCGTTTTGGAAGGTTGGAGTGGCGTTCTCTTCGTTTTGAAAAAGAAACGTTAAACCAAGACGACTATCAAGGAAACCCAGTGGTCAATTACACTTCAAAAGACGTGGGATATACACGTATTACGGAACATAAACATTTTGATCCTTATTGCGAGAATCATCATTCCACCATCATTTATAAGGAATATCCAGACAGCTATTCTGATGGAAAAATTCCTTATTACACAGTGAATGATGAGCGAAATAACAATCTTGCCAAACAATATCTTGATGAAGCAAAGAAATTAGAACCTCATGTTTATTTCTTAGGTCGTCTGGCCTTATATCGTTATTTTGATATGGATGACGCTATCTTAGCGGCAAAAGAGCTGTTTGAAAGAATAATTGCAAAAAAGTAGGAATACTTTTTTTGCTAAAATATATTCATCATGGAAACTGTTAAGTTAAAAGCTGCTACCAAAGATTATATTTGGGGCGGGAATTATCTAAAAAATTGGGGTATTGAAAGTGACACGCCTACGATTGCTGAAGCGTGGGTGCTTTCTTTTAACCCCTCTGGTCCAAGTGTAATTGCTTCTGGCAATGACAAGGGCAAACTTTTAATGGACGTAGCTACGAAAGAGGATATCGGTCTTCTTCCTGCTTCTTTTCCTTTCTTTCCGGTTTTGATTAAGTTTATTAATTCCGCCTCTAATCTATCTGTTCAAGTTCATCCTTCTGACGAATACGCTTTAAAGAAGGAAAATCAATTTGGCAAAACG
>OGRD01000301.1_pt1 | contig 28793 bp, 18 predicted proteins | sample 1553441 | NCBI WGS metagenome assembly OGRD01 (sample SAMEA2580106, study PRJEB22360) | human gut metagenome | biome: human gut; feature: human-associated habitat; material: faeces | place: Denmark | collected 2008/2010
GTAAGCGTGTACGCAAGAAAGACCTCGGTCTGATGGCTACTACTTACGGTTACGTTTACGTAGCTCAGATTGCTATGGGTGCTGACCAGGCTCAGACTTTGAAGGCAATCCGTGAAGCTGAAGCTTATCCCGGACCGTCACTCATCATCGCTTACGCTCCGTGTATCAACCACGGTTTGAAGGCAGGTATGGGTAAAAGCCAGGCTGAGGAAGAAAAGGCTGTTAAGTGTGGTTACTGGCACTTGTGGCGTTACAATCCGGCTTTGGAAGCTGAAGGCAAGAACCCGTTCCAGTTGGATAGCAAAGAACCCGATTGGGCTGGATTCCAGGACTTCCTGAAGAGTGAGGTTCGTTACTCTTCTGTAATGAAACAATATCCTTCAGAAGCTGCCGAACTGTTCCAAGCAGCTGAAGACAATGCTAAGTGGCGTTATAACAGCTACAAGCGTCTGTCTAAAGAAAACTGGGGTGCTGATGCCGAATAATTTCGATAATTATTGAAATAGGGAATAATAGACTCTGAAAAATGAAGGCTGCACCCGTGAACCGGATGTAGCCTTTATTTGTTTTTAAATTAATAAACAACAAACATTATGATTGGATTTATTATTTGGATTATTGGCTTGATACTTGCAATCAAGGCCGTATTGGAAATTATGAAATGGAAGGTAGATGGAGTGAAAAAACTATTAGTCGCCATCCTTGTTTTGCTCACTAGCTGGATCGGACTGATCTTTTATTATTTCTGGGGAAGAGATAATCTGCCACAGATGTTGAAATAGACAAGTCTATCTGTATATAAAAGAAAATGCCGTATTAAATTACGGCATTTTCTTTTTTTATTATGCTATGAACTTCTTCTTCCGTTCCACCGAACGGACCATAGCTCTGCAACTTTACAGAACACATGGCAGCGGCAAAGCAACCGGCTTCCTGATAGGATGCTCCTCTTTTACGCATATATAGATAGCCTGCCATATATGTATCTCCAGCCTGTGGCATCAGCTACATTTTCTACCGGATAGGCAGGTATTTCATAGAATCGCTTATCAACATAGATGAGTGAACCTTTATCTCCCAAGGTAAGCAAGACTTCCTTCACTCCCCATTCTGCCAATTTCACAGCAGCATCATAAGGATCCGTGCACTGCGTAAGTACCTCCATTTCATGTTCATTCGCTTTCAGAATATGGATATACTTCAAGGCTTCTTCTTTTTCAAGCCAGTCCACCGCCAATACTTCTTCATTCTGTACTTCGCGCAAATAACCCTGTACATCAAGAGACAATAGCCCTTTCCCGGCAAGATGTTTAATGACATCTAATGAAAAATCATCCGCCAATAGACTGCCCAGATGATAAATCCGGGAATCTACATCCTGCAAACCTTCAATTGTGAAAGGATCAGCCTTAGCTGTGACCCGCTGCTTTCTTTCATTAGTGTCTTCTCCATAAATATTCTCAAAGCAAATGGAATGAGTGCTGGGAAGTACTTTCACTTCAATGCCGTCTCTTCTCAAATCATTCACCACCGACATCTCGCTATCAGCCAAAGCAGTAACAAGTTGGAATCCTTCAGTATTCAGGTGTTTAATGGCATGCGCAAAATAGAAAGAGGTTCCTCCAGGCATGTGCACTGTTTTCTGCGGAGTAACTACTTTATCCAAAGTAATATATCCAATGCAACAAAGATCGTATTTCATAAAATATTCAATTCCTTTTTGATATTGCAAAAGTAGGCAATTATTATCATTTCTTACCCCTGTTATACTATAAATTCTTCCGCTTCAAGAAATCCGTCGGACTTTCGCCAAATTGTTCTTTATAACACTTTGTGAAATAAGAAGGAGAAGAAAAACCTACTTCATAGGCAATTTCCGCAACTGTCATCTCGGAAGAAGCCAACAAGGAAGTTGCCTTCTTAAGACGTGCCTGGCGCAGCAATTCATTGGGAGCATAATTCGTAAGCGATTTCAATTTACGATAAAGCTGTACACGACTCAGCCCCATATCTTTGCCTAAGTCTTCCACATTCAGTTCCGGATCTCTCATTTTCTCCTCCACCAGAGATTTAAAGCGGGAAACGAAATCTTTATCGATATCACATATATTCTCTTTTGCCAATGTCTGATTATCACCGAAGAACTGCCGAAGCTGGCGACGGGAGTCTATCAGGTTCCGGATACGGGACAATAACAATTGGGAATTAAAAGGCTTAGATATATAAGAGTCTGCACCGCCATTATATCCCTGTATGCGTTGTTCATCAAGCGAACAAGCCGTAAGAAGGATAACGGGGACATGACAAGTCTGCAACTCTGTCTTCAGTCTCCGGCAACACTCTACCCCGTCCATACCGGGCATCATAACATCGGACACAATCACATCGGGAACATATTTCATTGCAAGACGAATTCCCGTAGCAGCTTCCGGTGCATCCAACACATGATATTCTTCGGCAAGCAATGTTTTCACATAATTGCGGATGTCAGCATTATCATCGATAACCAGAACTGCCGGGCGATCCGCATCTCTCGTTTCTTCCTCACCCATAGGAAAATCGGTTTCGACTAATGTGGTAGAAACTTCTGCTTCTTCACTTGGAAGAGTAACCACCGTCGGGTGATACTGAGAAACACTCTGCGCCGGAAAAAGAACAGTAAAAGTCGCTCCTTTTTCATCACTATGGGCAGTGATCTGACCGCCATGCATCTCAACAAAAGCACGAACAAGTGCCAAACCAATCCCTGTGCCAGCCTGATGCCCGTCTATCTGATAAAAACGTTCAAAGATAACGTCAACTTCTTTGGGAGAAATATGGCTACCGGAATTAAATACTGAAAAGCGGAAATTAGTAGCTTCTGCTTCCAATCGAACTATAATCTTTCCATTCTCGGGTGTATACTTCACAGCATTGGATAACAAATTGAAGTAGATACGCTCCATTTTCTCACTATCTGCCATCATACGGAAATCCATATCAGGGGTAACCTCAAAAAAGAAGGATATATGCTTTTTCAACAACGCCATGCGGAAAGAATCGTTCCAGCCACGAAAACTGCTCAAAAGATCGAACGGCTCCAGATGGAGTTCCATTCGTCCGTTCTCCACTTTACGGAAATCAAGGATTTGATTAACAAGACGAAGGAGAATATTGACATTCTTCTTCATCAGTTCCAGTAACTGATGTGGACGTTCTCCAAGAGATTTATCGGCAAGAAGTTGATTAACAGGATCTGCAATCAACGTCAATGGGGTGCGAAAATCATGTGAGACATTGGTAAAAAAGACCAGTTTGGCATGAGTTGCCTCTTCCAATTCACGGGAAAGTTGTTCCAATTGTTCTTTCTGCTGAATGAGCTGTTCTTTCTGTTGTGTCAGTTGCAGTTTCTGTTCTTCCAACTTCTCCTTCTGACGAGACAGTTTCCGGTTCAAGCGATTTTTAGTACGCAAAGACAGATACACGGCAACCAATAAGCCTACTACCAATAAAAGTACCAACAGACTACCATATAGCACAACTTGCTGCGTAGCATAACGGTCGAAGAACTGACTCATCTTCCCGTTCATGGTTTCTATTTTCTCATCAAGAGTAGCTATATGTGAGGTCTGCATCTGCATAATCTGGGCATTGGTAGCATCTACGACAGAAGTTCCCAATACAGTCTCACGAGGATAATCACGTTTATTCAGAATGTCCATTGCAATCTGTATCACACGGTCACCACCTGTAGGATAAATAAACGTGGCATCCAATTGCCCGTTCAACACCTGCTCCACACCATATCCTTCACCAGGCAAAGCATCCGTACCAATAAAACGCATTTCTTCCGCCCTGCCCTGTTGTTTAGCAACGGCATAAGCACCTGCAGCCATACGGTCATTCTGGGCATACACCACATCTATTTCCGGAAAACGCTTCAAAAGAGTGTCCATCCTTTCTCCCGCTTCCGAACGTAACCAACCGGCATCTTCACGAGCCAGAAGTTGAATACCGGGATAAGGAGATATCGCAGAAACAAATCCTTGATGGCGATCCATGGCAGACGTAGAGCCGGTCAACCCAGCAATCTCTACAATATTACCCCGCCCATGAAGCATATTGGCTACATAATTACCTATAGCTTTTCCCAACTCATAATTATCCGCACCTATATAAGCAGTATATTTATCAGAAAGTATCTTCCGGTCGAAGACTATGACAGGAATCCCACGATCAAATGCTTCCTCTACCACCGGAGTAATGGGAGCAGCTTCATTGGGGGCAACAACAAGCAAGTCTACCCCTTCCTGAATGAAATGGCGAATATCTTCTATCTGTTGTGCATTATCGTCTTTCACGGTGCGGATATCCACTTCCACTCCATCATAAAAAAGTGCCTCGCGCAGCATTTCATTGTTCATCTGATGCCGCCATTCATCGTCACTGCATTGGGAAACGCCGATACGGAAATGCACGTCGCGATGCGTACACGAAGCAGTCAGCCAAAAGAGGGAGAGCATTGGAATAAGTAACAATTGGAAAGTATATCTTCTCATCTTTTCTGGTATTAGTAACGCAAATATAAAAATATTATCATAGGAATCTTTACCTGTTTCTTAAAAAAGCTCCACTCTACTAAATTATAACATGAATGCCTGTTGCGGAATTAAAGAGTAAATAAGCTTGTGTTCATACTATTAAATACCTTCAAGACATAAAGCAAGGATACCTTAATAGGGCAATAGGAGAAATTAGTATCTCTGCCTATGGAGGCTAATGCGCTCCACCATGGAGAACATTACGTCCCCTTATAAGGGGACAAATTAACCTTCGTTATCTTAGTCTTTAACCCTTACAGAAAATCTCCTTAGCTTTCACTAATGGTTCATGAATCTATCATAAAGATTAATTTCCAAGTCTAACAATCCCTTCTTAGCTTCCAATCCGCCGGCATATCCGACCAGCTTATGGTTGCTGCCAATGACACGATGACAAGGAACAAATATTGAAATAGCATTCGCTCCATTGGCAGTTGCCACTGCGCGAACTGCCTTTGAATTTCCCAGTTTTTGTGACAACTCACCATAAGATACGGTTTTACCGTAAGGGATATTCAGCAATTCCTGCCATACTGATTTCTGAAAATCCGTTCCTATAAAGAGTAATGGGATGTCGAATGCCTTCCTTTTGCGGGCGAAATACTCCTCCAACTGAAGAATTGCTTTTGCTATTACTTCAGAACCTTGCGTGCAGTAATCGGCATGCAGTGCCTTTTGCAGTCGTTTGTCGATTACCTCCCGGCGTTTTTCATTCACCCAGTCACACATACAAAGTTTACCCTCGAAGGAACCAAGTATCAACTCACCATAGGGAGATTGATAATACTGAACCTGAATCATTTCCATATACTCACCATTTATATATTACTATTGAATCAACCTCTCTATCATATGTTTACAAAAGTAAGTATTTACCTCAAATGCGACAACTATCTCTACTACAATTTCCGTATTCATCACTTCGGGCTTATTCACCTTTATCTTAACGCTGCCAGTAAAGAGAAACAGACCGTTGGCATCGGCACGCGAAGGGCCAAAGTCCCATAAAAACTTATTGAGCAGTAAGCTCAATCACGTGACTCTGAGTCGTAGCCAAACCGAATACATTCAAACCGACTTTCATCAGATAATCACCGGAAAAAACTTTTCCGTTAGACCCTAACTTTGAAGTAACCGAAGGCATCAGATTGATTTCTTCTACTTTATACTGCTTATTCGGATCCAGACCTTGTAATTTCACTGCCATCAGTTTCTCCTGAAAGCGGGGATGGATATCGTAAGCAAACAGTACTGCTTTGTTGGTATCTTTACTCACATAGTTCAATGCCATATGATTTCCCTCATAAGGAGAAACTAAACGATACTGGTCACCATCCATAATAGCATTCTGCAGGCGTTTCCAATTGGCAACGGCTGTCTGGGAATAAGCCAGTTCGTCAGCAGTAAGTTCTTTCAGACCGATATCGAAACCAAGTTTACACATAGAGGCCACATCGGTACGAAATTTCACGGAAGTCGCCTTGTTCCAACTGGTCACATGAGCATCCATAGCTTTTGCCGGGAAGAATTGAGAGAAGCCCCACTGGATATAGATACGTTCTACAGGATCCGTATTATCGCTGCACCAGAACTCGGTAAAATATTTCAGTGCTTCATAATCGCAACGGGCACCACCACCGGAGCAAAGCATCATCGGGACATCAGGATAATTCTCCTTCACACGTTTCAGAACATTATAAATACCACGGACATGGTCAATATACAACTGCCCCTGTTTATTCTTCAGATACGGGGAATAGATATTGGTAATAGGGCTGTTGCAATCCCATTTGAAAAAAGCAACTTCCGGGTTCTCTTTCATTATATTCTCTACAACACTATACACATAGTCCTGCACTTTCGGATTGCTAAGGTCAAGCACCAACTGGTTACGATAATAATACGTATCGCGATTAGGCAGCATGATCGCCCAATCCGGATGTTTCTCGAAGAGTTCACTCTTGGGATTCACCATTTCAGGCTCAATCCAGATACCGAACTTCACATCTGCATCTTTGGCAGCTTTCACCAGAGCCGGAATACCGCCGGGCAATTTATTATGATTCACATCCCAGTCTCCCAAACCCGCATGATCATTTTTACGGGGATATTTGTTCGCAAACCACCCGTCGTCCAATAAGAACATATCTACACCCAGATGTTTGGCTTCCTTCATTAATTCAGCCAGTATCTCCTGATTAAAGTTAAAGCCTGTATTTTCCCAGTTATTCAGAAGAGTCAGACGACTGCCTTTACCATCTTTCAAACTATAGTTACGTGCCCACTCATGGAGATTCCGGCTACCTTTCCCAGCGCCGTCATTGCTTAAAGTGAAGATAAATTCAGGGGTAGTAAACACTTCATTCGGTTTCAACTCATAGTTCGAAGCATAAGGATTGATGCCAGGGATTACGCGAAGGTTTCCTACATTGTCTACCTCAAAAATGAAACGGAAATTACCGATCCAGCCCAATGTACCCATCAATACGCTTCCCTGATCTTCTCTGACCGGTTGATCCAGTCCTACTTCAAAGAAAGGATGTGTATGCATGGCGGCACGACTCCCCAACTTCGTATCGATCACTTTCTTACCGAACTGTAGCTGTTGGCTGCTCATTTGTGCTTCCTTCGCCCAGTCACTACTAAACTCAGTCAGGTAATAAGCTGAATTATTGAAATAAAGCATGGTAGAGGCATAGGTCGAAAGCATTACAGGCTTCTTCTCCTGATGTATGATTTCGCTCCAAGTCTTGATAACGTTTTCCTTCGGATAAGCCACATAATGCAGAGTGACATCTACCGGATACTTGTCGTCACGCAGATTAATCACAGTCTCCATACCGCCTTCAACCGCCTTAGAGGAAGAAGAAACATAATACAGGATAGTGGACGGATTGCCATCGTTATGAGTAATAGCAATGGCCGGTTCAAAGTAATCTTCATTACCCGAACCACTATATACTTCCCAACCACGCCGGCTTACACTACCATCAGCACCTGCATGGATACTCCAGCTGAAATTATTCAAATCCTGTTCATGCAGTAGTCTCTCACCTAAATAAGTTTGATACAGACGACCATTATCGCCTACCTGAAGCACCAGGTCAGTGTTGTCCGTAGAAATGCGGATCGTTTTGTTTTCCGCTGCATGAGTATACGATAAAGTAGCGCATGCAAAAAGGGTTACAAGTAAATTTTTCATGGTATACAATCAATTTAGTTACAAAAATATATTAATTTAAATTAGAATGAAAGACTTGCACTGAATTCCAGCGTAAACGGACGCAAACAGTTGCCACTCATATAATGGTCTTTAAATTTGCCTGCTTCTTCCTTACCCAACAGTTCTGCACCATTAATCGTGCCGCTGGCACCTTTCTGATTCAGGAAGTTCACTACCGTTGCACCCAGTGAGAGATGTTTATTCACTTTCCAGTTAATTCCACCGAAAGTTTCCCAGCGGCCATTGAAATAGAGGGCATTGATCAGATTGGCATATGTCTTACCAAAGTAACGGAAGCTAAGCCACAGACGTAAATCGGGCGTTATGTTATAACTGGGATCTATTTCAGCCAATACCTGGGGAATTTCCTTCACAATATTACCGTTGGCATTCAGATCGGACACTCCTTCAAATGGAGATTTAATGAAGTAGTTATTATAAGTGGGCTTCTGGTAAGTGAACAGGGCATGCAAATGAAAACCTTTGAAGGGATTGATTTCAGCAGAAGTAGTCCAGCCCAATGTCTTGATATCGTAAATCAACAAAGTGGTCTTGGATTGCGTTGTTCCCGGCTTGGTTACATTCTGCTGGTCTATGTTATTCGACTTAGAGATATAGGTAATCATAGAAGTCAGGTTTATCCAGTCATTCTGATAGAATAATCCACCACGCAACAAGGGGATGGTCACACGCTTATACTGTTCCTCAGTTGGGCCGTTTCCTGCATATTCATTAATGCGCGGAAAACGGGTAGCAATAGTTCCATCAGCAGTAAGCCCGAAGTTCCTGGTCAGTTTGTAAGTAAATTGTGCCGTTGCAGCATAATTCAACTTATCTTTTACCACTTTATGCGGCTGTATCTTTTCAGTAGAAAGCACATTCCCTTCATTGTCCGTATATTCATGGGTATCACCAATATGGAAACCAGAATAACGGCTGTAAGGAATCTGGTCGGCAGACATACGATAATATTCTAGGCGAGCCCCGTAGTAGACTGTGAATTTCGGGCTTACCTGCCAATTGTCCGTAAAGTAAGCAGCCAGTTTATTCTCAGTCCCTTTCGTGTACTCAGGGCTCAGTTCATTGAATCCTCTGAATTTACTGGTACTTCCGTCAGCTTCCACCCGGTTCAGTATCTGCGGATATTCGGTGACAGTTCCCGTCCATTGAAAAGAAGAAGATTGATAATTCAAGTGATAAAACCATTCATTCAACCCCAGACGTACATCATGGTTACCGACTTTCTTTTTCAACTCAGAGGTTAGCAATACATTCTTCACCTTTCCAAAGTGCAACCAGGTACGTCTACCTTCCACCAATCCGGTATAGGCATCTTTCGAACCATCCAGAAAAAGACCATCTTCCTCAGTTGCTTCACTGATATTACTACCGCCGAAATCTACATAATTTGCTTCAGGAGCATTCATAAACTTGGCATTGAATATCCAATTCAGATTATTATGGAAAGTATAATCAAACAGCATAGCTACTTCATGCGCTCTATTCCCCGTGAAGTCACCGAAGCGCCCGCTCTTCATCTTTCCATCCATTACGTCCATATATTGAAAGCGTCCACCTTCGGGAGCATATGAAGAAGTCCCCAACTTGAACCCCGAAATTTCTTTTACGCTGCCATCTCCCACATAAATGAACGGAGCAGCATTAATCATCGAACCGAGTGCATTACTTTTCGAGAATTTATAAATAACGGAGAATTTTCCACGATTGTTATTGAAAAGGCGGGGCAGCCCGGCATGATACAATTGGGTGCAGTCACTGAAGTTTTCAAACTTAGGGGCGAAACTACCCGGATCGAAATTCTGATAAATGCTCGCTGTATACAGCCAACGATCTCCGATGCCACCGGACACATTCATGTCCACATTCTGCCATCCGAAGTGATTGGTATGATAATTCAAGACTCCCTTAAACTCCTTCTGTCCCAATTTAGAGAAAGAATTTACGGAATAAGCAATATTTCCGGTAGCAATAGCAGATTCGGACGGTGTCATTAATCCGACTTCACCCAGGCTGGCATCGCTGCGCCAGTGAGTAGCCAACTTGTGCACAGCCGAAGAATATACGGCGGGCAATCCGTTCTCATACACATTCACATCTTCACTGGGAAGTCCGATCTGGATTTCACGAGGCTTGTTAGCATCCGAAGCATTCAGCATCACATTGCGTTCGCTTCCTTCCGTCTTCTTACTACTGATGGTGTCATTCTCCACCGGACTATTTGCTATCGCAGTAGTAGCGAATAACAAAGCTGCCAATACAACATAAGAAAAGAGACTTACTTTCATAATATTAATAGGATTTAAAATTAAACTCTTTGCCAAAGGATCGGATGGAAATACATCCTTTATCTTTCAACGAGGGCAAAGTTAGAAGGTATTATTATGCACTGTTGCCACAAGTAGTCGTCAGGTAGATTGAAGTGAAGTAGCACACGTCATTATCACACTGATTATAAACATATTACAGGTATTCATTTTATAAAAGCAGGTAGATGTATCCGTTTGCTAAAAACTTTTAATATCTTTGTATTTGTCTACTTTAAATGAATATACCCTATGAAAAGATACTTGTTATCAGGATTATTTCTACTATTTATGCTTGTACCTTTTCGTGCAGCGAATAAAACGGACTTATCCAATGAATTGGAATCAGCTTTAAAACAGCGCAACCAATACTCGCTCCAAAAGGAAACCCGGATTGACAGCCTAAAACATTTGCTATATCCGGCAATGGATAAAAATGAACGCTTCCGATTATACAATGCCATTTATGAAGAGTACTATACATATCGTTTCGATTCGGCCATGCTCTATGTAGACAGGGAAGAACAAGTGGCCATGCAACTTTCAAATCCCACTTATCGCAATCTGAGCATCATTCACCGTTCAGTACTTCTTTCCACTTCAGGCTATTTCAGCGAATCCATTCAGAATCTGGCACAAATAGACTCACGCACTTTAGATGCTCCGTCAAAGATAGAATACTATGTCGCCTGTGAATGGGCTTACAGTATGTGGGCCGAATACTCCAATGATAAAGTATATGCCCCCCGCTATTATGAAAAAGAGATGCTCTATCAGGATTCTCTAATCAGCGTACTGCCCGTCGGTTCGTCATTACACGACTACTGGAAAGGAGAAAATCTCTATCGTCACCAAAGATATCCCGAAGCGAAAGAATACTACCAAAAAGCACTGGAAGGAGTTCCCGTAAATGTTCGTCTTTATGCTATGGTTACTTACGGTCTGGCATTAGTACATTCTAAATTAGGGAATTGGGACGAATACGAGCATTATCTGATCAAAGCTGCTATTTCGGATCAGGTATGCCCGCTTAAGGAAAACCTGGCTCTGCAGGAACTTGCCTTATATATCTTTAAAAATAAAAGTGGAGAAGTATCGCGTGCTAACCGCTACCTGAATTATTCCATGGAAGACGCACAGTTTTATAACAATCGTCTCCGCATGCTCGAGATAGCGAAGAAATTCCCTTCTATCGTACTGTCTTATCAGGAACAGAACCTTATTAAAAGTAAACGACTACAATGGTCACTGATATGTATCAGTATATTATCTATCGGACTAGTTATTTCCCTGATCTATATTTATCGGCAAATGCACCAACTTCATAAACGCAGAGAGATACTGGCGGATATGAATCAGGCATTACAGCATCTGAATAAAGCACTAGTAGAGACCAATCATACACGTGAAGAATATGTAAGCCTGTTCATGGATCTGTGTGCTGCCTATATAGATAAACTGAATAAATACCAGGATTTGGTAAAACGCAAAGTGAAAGCAAAACAAACGGATGATCTTTTGAAGTTAGTCAATACCACTAAACTATCAGACACCGATGCGAAAGAATTCTTTGTAAACTTCGATACTGCATTTCTGAACTTATACCCCAAATTTATAGAAGAATTTAATGCATTATTACGAGAAGGTGAAGAAATCATTCCTAAAAGAGGAGAGATATTGAATACGGAGCTCCGTATATTTGCATTGATACGTATGGGGATTAAAGATAGCTCTAAGATAGCCACCCTCCTGTTCTATTCGCCACAAACTATTTACAATCATCGGAGCGTAGTAAAAAATAAGGCTAAGATGAGAGATAGTTTTGAAAAGCAGGTGGAGGAACTTTGTGCAGTAATGTAAAATCGTCGATAATATAAAACAAGACACTTTTTCTGTAAAAAAGGACGTGTACACATTGCCCCTTCAAATACTTCTGTTACTTTTGCCTACAAATACAATATAACTACTAGAAAACTATTATTTTATGAAAAAGCTATTCTATTTTGTCATTCTGGCATGTATTTCATATGCATGTTCCTCAGATTCAGATTTCACCCCGGAAGATGAAACTCCTTCTGATGTCTATGAACTCAAAGCTATTCCTGACAAGGAAGTCATTTTCAAAACCTACCCGGCAAATATGAAGCAAATTCTTGGTGCGGGCTACGATGTTACCGCTGATTACTTAAGTCCCGAAGCCATAAAAGCTCCCATAATAGATTTGGAGAAGTTAGAAAACAACGATGAAGATAATATCTATCGTATGCGGGCAAATGCTTCCGAACCCAGAGACTACGCTGGAGAAAATGCAACAACGTTCCTGACCGACATGACCAATAACCTAATACTGGGAGACATAAATTCCAGGAATGCTCTATCGATCGGTACCATTCTCAAGCACAAAGAGTTCGAATCTGACTACAACCATTCTTCACAATATTCTTTTGCTTCCAGTGAACAGCTATTTACGGCGGAACGCTGGTACTTTTCGTTCTTCTATAACTCAGAGAAATATAAATACAGATACCTTACGCAGGAGTTTGAAAATGATGTTGCCAGTCTGACAGCAGAAGATATCATAAATAAATATGGCACACACCTTTTAGTGGACGTCGGCATAGGGGCACGATTCAGAGGACTTTTCCGGACAGCAGTGCCTACAGCGACATCGGCTGCCAGCAGTGCAAGAATCACCTTACTCAGCGCTTTGACAAAAATAGGCCAACAAGGTCTCTTTACCGGAAGCGGTGTCGGCGGGTGGGAAGAAGAAGTGGCACAAAGCATAGGAGGCCAGCTTATACTGGAATTCTATGGAGGAAATACAAGCCTATTGACTTCACAGCCGATAACCGATGGCTTCAATGCCTGGTGGAAGTCCTTCAATGAAGAAAATTATACCTTGACTAAAATCACTCAAGACAAAGTTCTTCCTATTTATGAACTGATAGCGGATGCCACCAAAAGAAAACAAGTGAAAGATGCCATAGAAAAATATATTTCCAACCAAAAGTTATCATCTGTTTCCACAACCCCGTTACTTCAGGCTTGGAATGGCAAAAATCACACATACGATACATCTTATTTAGATATTGCAGTGCACTCCAACAGAAAATATGAAGGAGCCGTTTGTTCCATCTACAAACAGCAAAGAACACATACCGTGCCTCTGTATTTATATAGCAACGGACAAAAACAACGTTTATCCGTAGAGCCATTACAAGCAGACGCCGGATGGCAACTGGAAAAAGAACTGGGATATGTATATACTTCACCTGTAGACGGAGCCATTCCTCTATACGAAGCAGCAAATGAAAATGATTATTGTTACACTACAGAAGACAAACAGGAATATGGAATAGCAGGAAGTTGGAAGAAAACAGGTATTGTATGCTACACAATGCCCTTATAATACCAAATTAGTTGCCATATAAATGAATCTCCTTTATCATTACCATATCAGAATAGTAATGATAAAGGAGAAAACAATCTAATTGTAACCTTTCAGGTAGTTACTCCAACCGACTCTTAAAAGCATAAGGTAATTCCGGCATAGCCCCACTCTGTGTACAAACATAAGCAGAAACTTCTACGGCCAGTTTATGTGCTTCAGGAACAGGTTTTCCACTAAGTATGGCAGATGTGAAAGCAGCAGTAAATGAATCACCCGCTCCCACAGTATCGGCAACAGGAACTGTCGGTGTGTCCTGATAAGATACTACACCAGGAGTAAATACATAGCTGCCATTGGTTCCACAAGTCAGAATCAGCATCTTCAGATTGTATTTAGCCAGAAGTATCCAGCATTTATCCTGTAAATCGATACCCGGATAACCAAAGATGCGACTGATTGTCACCAATTCCTCATCATTGATTTTAAGGATATTGCAACGACGCATAGATTCGCAAAGAATCTCCTTCGTATAAAATCCCTGGCGAAGATTAATATCGAAAATCTTAATCTGATCTTCTCCGTCAGGCATTGTATCCAAAAAGCGCTGGATAGTAGCCCGACTCACAGGACTGCGTTGAGCCAGAGAACCGAAACAAACAGCACGGGTAGAAAGAGCCAGCCGTTTCAAATCGTCCGTAAAAGGAATATTATCCCAAGCTACCCCCTCTTTAATTTCATAACAAGGTACACCGACAGCATCAAGAGTAACCTGTACCGTACCCGTAGGGTAATCCACCTGTTCTATCTGGCAAGTCAGCTTCTTTTGAGCAAAAACATCCAATATTTCCCGTCCATCAGCATCACGCCCTACAGCACTTACGACACGACTGTCAAAACCAAACTGTGATACATGATAAGCGAAATTGGCAGGTGCACCACCTATTTTCTTTCCTTCGGGCAGCACATCCCAAAGTGCTTCACCCATTCCAACGATTGTATTCATATATAAATAAGTTGTTACTCTCCGAAAAGAGATTGATTTAAACCATTAATAAATTATTTGTCCCATATTGATTTACCCCCAAATACTTGTAGATCCTTAATATCAATATTATTCCCCCAGAAATGAAATCCTTCCTTATTATTCTTATCCGGCTTTCTAACCATTGAAAATGAATATGCTCCGTTATCGACAAACACTTCAATAGAAGTTCTGTCTATATATATATCGGCAGTTATTTCCATACTTGTCATATCATCAGGAGAGTAGAACACGCCATTTATTGTATTCGGATTAAGATCGTAAGTAAGCATTTGCTGGCCAAACAAATTAAATCCGGCACTAGTTGCATGAGACAACTTGAATGTGGTTTTAATTCTAAGGTAATCTGCATTTTCAAATTCTTTCAGCAACTCATTGGCTTCATTTGCCTTGAGAGAATTCCATTGACGGAGAGGCGTAAACAACTGCTCGGATTCCTTAATCGGGACATTAAATAATCTTGGTCCATCTTTAGTAGTCCGAAGGGTAAGCTCCGTTGGCAAACACATCATACCATTAAAAGGCATTCCCGGATGACTGATTCGCCCCCACCCTATTTGAATACGTCGTCCGTCGGGCATATTGGTAAATGTCTGCGCAGCATATATAGAGCCTGTTGTATATTGATATTTTCCCATTTCCGGTTTAAAAACTTTCCCATTGAACGAACCAAGCATATAGGTGCCTGTGGCACCATACATCACCCACTTCGTATTATTCGGATCTCCATCAATAGGCAATTCAAACAACTCAGGACATTCCCAAAATCCGGTTATATGGCTTTGATAAGTCCACTCTTTCAAATTGGAAGAAATGTAAATAGAGTGTCCATCACGTTCATTCAGCACCATAACCCAGTGCTTACCGGGTTTATACCAGAATACTTTCGGATCACGCGTATCTATACTATTCCAGATATGCTTCGAATCAATCACAGGATTCTCCGGATATTTGGTAAAAGTACGCCCATTGTCAAGACTATATGCTATACATTGCACTTGCTTATCCGGGCTGGCAGCTGTATAAGCCACTATCATGACAGGAACATTATCTCTATTATACCCTGCAGTATTTTCATAATCTGTCACTGCTGATCCTGAATACATTGTACCTAAATGATCTGGATAAAGAGCATCCGGTAGTTCTTCCCAATGAATTAAGTCTTTGCTTACAGCATGTCCCCAGTGCATATTTTCCCAGTCGCGTTCATAGGGATTATGCTGATAAAACAAATGATACTCTCCATCATGGTATATCAGCCCGTTAGGGTCATTTATCCAGCCACGGCGAGTAGTAAAATGGAATTGCGGACGGTTCGTTTCCCGATAAAGGCTGTCATGTCCGGCTATAAAATCATCCTGGTATATTTTACTTAACCCCTTTTCATCTCCCTCATAACTTATCCTGATTGTTTTACCTTTAAGATCGGAAACATCTTTAAACACCCAATAATCAGCTTCGCCGGATGCCAGACGGATCACTACCGACAAATCGGGCTTACCTTCCGATTTAAAAGTCATTTTCGCCCTTTCCTGTTTATGAGAAACAGGAAAATTCAGATACTTTTTGTTGATTTTCAATTCAATGTCACCAGAAAACGCCCAATTACACGAAAGTAAAAATGCGCCGGTCAATAATAGTCTTAAGATTAACTTCATACTGCAATTTTCCTTTAAAGTTATTTCTTTATCTTCAGAGTATAATACAGCAGGTAAAGCACACCGACTGTCATTACCGCTACTGCACCGCTTTGTCCTACCGCATCACTAGCCAATCCCATTGCCAACGGAAACACCGTTCCACCAAAAAGGCCCATAATCATCAGACCGGAAACTTCGTTCTTCTTGCCCGGCATATACAGCAATGCCTGCGAAAAGACAATCGAGAATATATTTGAGTTACCATAACCTATCAATGCAATGCAAATATAAATAGATGTTTTTGAATGAAAAACAAAAAGCCCTATCATTGCCAATAACATCATAAAACTACTGATAGCCAAGAACGATTTGGCATTCATCTTTCTCAAAATGAAAGACCCTGTAAAGCAACCTGCCGTACGGAATATAAAATAAAGGCTGGTAGCAAACGCAGCATCATCCAATCCCATACCCAAGCGTTCCATTAAAATCTTAGGTGCGGTAGTATTCGTGCCCACATCAATTCCTACATGACACATAATGCCGATAAAAGATAGCAGAATAAACGGTTTGCCCAATAGAGCTAAACACTGACCAAATGTAGAAGGTTTGCCTTCTTCTTTTTCTTCAGCGATCTGTGTCTGCCCTAATAGTAAAACAGCGATTACAGCAATGACCATATAAATAGGGAATAGCACCCGCCAGCCCAGACCAAAGGATGGAATAGCTTGCGTAGCTCCCCACATGGCAATGTAAGGTGCAAGAAACGAGGCTATCGCTTTCACAAACTGTCCAAAGGTTAGACTACTTGCCAGACGATCACCTCTGACAATATTGGAAAGTAACGGATTCAGTGAAGTCTGCATAAGCGCGTTGCCGATACCTAATAAAGAGAAAGAAATCAGCATAAGCGTATAACTATCACCGAAAACCGGTAATAATAAAGAAGCAAAGGTCACCAGCAAACTAAGCAGTACCGTCTTTTTCTGTCCGATACGACTCATCAACATACCTGTCGGCACGGAAAAGATCAAAAACCAGAAGAAAACCAGCGAGGGAAAGATGTTAGCCTGAGAATCCGTCAGACCTAAATCAGCTTTTACATAATTGGAGGCAATGCCTACCAGATCAACAAATCCCATGGCGAAGAAACAAAGCATCACCGGGAAGAGCTTGGATAACGAAGAATTTGATTTCATGGTTGTATGGTATTAATTTAAGTATTTCTTGCTCGGGAAAGCACGTTGCAAAGGAAGCGAATACCACGACAACGGGATAACAATTTTGTTACAAAGAATATCAATTATGATACAGGACTGTTTTTTAGCCGTATTTGAGCCCTATTATCATCCATTTTAGCTACTTTTGTATAAGTATATACAGCAAACTCATAAATAAATCATTATGGAAATACTCTTTAACGGAAAACTTAGTATCGAGGTCTCTGCACATGGAGCCGAATTGTGCAGTATTTTCTCTAATGGAAAAGAATATCTGTGGCAAGCAGACCCCGCATTTTGGAAACGTCATTCACCGGTGCTCTTTCCTATCGTAGGAAGTGTGTGGGAAAATGAATATCGCAATGAAGGTACAACCTATGCCCTTACACAGCATGGATTTGCCCGCGACATGGAATTTACGCTCATATTAGAGCATGACGACGAAGTGCGTTATCAACTTGTCAGCAACGAAAAAACACTCAAGAAATATCCCTTTCCATTTTGTCTTGAAATTGGTTATCGCATCTATGGCAAGAAAATCGACGTAACATGGGAAGTAAAGAATACCGGAGAAAAAGAAATGCATTTCCAAATTGGGGCACACCCGGCATTCTGTTATCCGGATTTCGATGCAGCTAAAGAAGAGCGGGGTTTCTTTGGCTTTGGAAAAAAGAACAGCCTGAAATATATCCTCATTTCCGAAAAAGGCTGCGCTGATCCGGACACCAAATATCCGTTGAAATTAACTGATGGACTGTTACCTTTAGATATACATACCTTTGATAAAGATGCACTGATATTGGAAAACAGTCAGGTACGGCAGGTTACTCTATATAATAAGGATAAACAACCCTACCTCAGCCTGCATTTCAATGCACCTGTAGTCGGTTTGTGGTCACCTCCTTCCAAGAATGCTCCATTCGTCTGTATAGAACCGTGGTATGGTCGTTGTGACAGAGCACACTATACAGGAGAATATAAAGAAAAGGATTGGATGCAGCATCTGCAGCCCGAAGAAATATTCAGAGGAAAATACACTATTGAAATAGAGGAATAAAAGAGAAATAGACCAATCGGCCTATCATATCCATACCAACTCCGTATCAAAGCCGTACCAACCCCGTGTCTGGTCCAAACGCTTAGGTACGGAGCAAATACGGAGTTGGTACGGCTTTGGTGTAGGTTAGGGATGGTAAAAGAGGTAAAACAGACTAATTTTACTTCAATTTATAAACCTTGAACGAACTTACCGTATAGCTTCCACCTTTAGCATAGAAACTGATGCGGTTATAAGGTTCCGATGGAAATACCAGGTTTGTCATTGCAAAACGTCCGTCATCTCCAAATGCTTCAATACTCGATTTATCAATAAAAAGACGTAATGTCATTTCCGAATTATCCTCTATTGGAGCAAAAGTCACTATCGGAAAATCCGGACTGAATGATACGATTCCACTCTTACTACGGTCCATCGCAAATTTCTTCTCAACCAGATTATAATAGATATCCACTTCTTCTCCTTTTGAATTGAATAGTTGGAAACCTACAATCTCAGCATTCCGGTTCTTAATTGTCATTTCAATTTCATATGTACCCGTATTATCGGAAAGCAACTTATCCAGATTATAGGTGCGGTCCACTTTGAAGGAACATTTCTTTTCTTCTTTTCCACGCAGTTCCAGCAATTCTCTGGAAGGAGATGACTTCAGATATGTTTCACCGGCCGAGGTATAGAGACTCAAATCACGGGGAACAGAGTTGCCACTGCGATATTGAGTCGTAGGTACATTGTTGGCATATTGCCAGTTGCTCATCCACGCCAATGCAATATGGCGTCCTTCGGGTGTATTGTTCCAGGTCACGGTAGCATAATGATCCTTTCCCCAGTCCATCCATTTAGTAGCTTCGGGTGATTCATTTACAAACCTCTTTCCATCAAAAGTACCTACAAAATATTGAGTAGCACTACCACCAAAAGGTCCGCCAGGATTAATATTACAGATTAATATCCATTTCTTCAATTCGGTACCTTCAATAGGCAATTCAATCAGATCAGGACATTCCCATACGCCGCCATGAGCACCCTGACCTTCACCGAAACTACTTTCATAAGACCAGTCTTTCAGATTAGCAGAAGAATAGATTTGCATTTCCTGCCCCACAGCAAGAATCATAATCCATTTATCGGTAGCATCGTGCCAGAATACTTTCGGATCGCGGAAGTCACGCTGGGTGGAGGTCAAGATCGGATTACGTGCATACTTCTTGAATGTCCTACCATTATCCAGACTATAAGCCATGCTCTGCACCTGACGATCGCTGGCCGAAGTATAGAAAGCTACGATTGCACCGGCACCAAAGCCTGCCGTATTATCTTTATCAACCACACATGAGCCACTGAATATGGTTCCCAATGCATCAGGTGCAATGGCTACCGGCTGATGTTCCCAACTTACAAGGTCTGTACTAGTGGCATGTCCCCAATGCATATTTCCCCACATTGAACCATAAGGATTGTATTGATAGAACAGATGGTAAACACCATCTTTATACACCATGCCATTCGGATCATTCATCCAGCCATATTGGGGAGTAAAGTGATAAAGCGGACGGAAGTTCTCACGGTTTGTCGTATCAAACTCATCAGAAAGCTTCATTTCATCCCAGCAAATAGCCGTATCAGGAATCAACTGGAAGTTAAAGGAAAGTGATTTATTATCAAATCCGGAGAGATCTACTGGAACAAAGTAGTCTACCTTATTTATAGCCAGACGAACATTCATGTTGCGTACTACATCATTGTCTGCTATCATATACAGTTTTGCTTCCGGAGAAGCCTCCTCTACGGGAAGCAACAGGAATTTCTTTTGATTTTCAATCTGGACAATGCTCTGTCCGTCACCTAAATGTTTAATCACGAAAGGAGGGTTAATAGCTTGGCACGAAAAGACCGACCAAATTGTACCTATTATAAAGGTAAGGGTCCATCGCACGGTCAACAAATTGTTTTTTAAATTCATGATGTTTTTGGGTATTACATTTAATTAATAATGGGTTACTCGGGAAAGCACTTTGCAAAGGAAGCCAATAAAAAAGAAACAGCCTGCTATTTATGTTTCATAAGCTGGTAATTTTGATACCTACCTTTTATTTTGTTACAAATATGTCAGCATATGAAACATAAATTACAGCCTCTTATCATAGAATTCCTTTTATTTGCAACATCAAAACATCACTCGGGAAAGCATGTTTTGAGAGGTAATCCACAGCGATTACAAAATGAAAAGCATATTAATTAAAATCTAAAAACATGGAAGGCATAAAAAGATCGCTTCTATTTGCACTCTTTCTTATTATATGTACAATGGTTCAGGCCCAACGCCTGACTGTACAAGGAAAAGTGGTTTCCAAGACTGACGGAGAGCCTATTATTGGCGCAACCGTCATAGAGACTAACCAGACAGGCAACGGTACCATAACTAATATTGACGGTGACTTTACACTATCTGTACCACAAGGTGCAGAACTGACTATTTCGTATATCGGCTTCAAAACAGTGAATGTGGAAGCACAAGCTACACTAAACATTACCCTGGAAGAAGAATCCGAATTACTACAGGAAATTGTAGTCACAGGCTATACCACTCAACGCAAAGCTGACCTGACCGGAGCGATATCCGTAGTTAGCATGGATGAAATTGCCAAGCAAAATGAAAATAATCCAATTAAAGCATTGCAAGGACGTGTACCGGGTATGAACATCACAGCCGACGGTAATCCCAGTGGAAATGCCACAGTACGTATCCGCGGTATTGGAACTCTGAACAACAATGACCCTCTTTATATTATTGATGGTGTCCCTACCAAATCGGGTATGCACGAACTGAACGGTAATGACATTGAATCCATTCAGGTATTGAAGGACGCAGCTTCTGCTTCTATCTATGGTTCGCGTGCTGCAAACGGTGTTATCATCATCACTACGAAGAAAGGTAAAGAAGGGCAGATAAAGATTAACTTCGATGCTTCTATCGCCGCTTCCATGTATACCAATAAGATGGAAGTACTAAATGCAGAAGAATATGGTCGTGCCATGTGGCAGGCTTACGTAAACGAAGGGCAGGACCCCAATACCAATGCACTGGGTTATAAGTATAGTTGGGGTTACGATGCAAACGGTTATCCTCAACTGAACAACATCAGCATGTCCAAATATCTGGATTCCGCCAACACTGTGCCGGCTGCCGATACTGACTGGTTTGACGAAACCACCCGTACAGGTATTATCCAGCAGTACAATGTATCAGTAAGCAACGGTTCGGAAAAGGGATCTTCTTTCTTCTCACTGGGTTATTATAAGAATATAGGTATCATTAAAGACAGCGACTTTGAACGTTTCTCTGCCCGTATGAACTCTGATTACAACCTGATTGGTAAATTCCTGACCATAGGAGAACATTTCACCCTGAACCGTACTTCGGAAGTACAGGCACCGGGCGGATTCCTGCAGAATGTATTGCAATTCAATCCTTCACTGCCGGTTTATGATATCAATGGAGAATATGCCGGTCCGGTAGGTGGATACCCTGACCGCGAAAACCCGGTGGCAAGACTGGATCGTAACTCCGATAATCGCTATACTTACTGGCGTATGTTTGGTGATGCCTACATTAACCTCAATCCCTTCAAAGGATTCAATGTACGCTCTACCTTCGGGTTGGATTATGCACAAAAATCACAACGCATCTTCACCTACCCTATCACCGAAGGTAATGTGACAAATGATAAGAATGCCGTAGAAGCCAAGCAAGAACACTGGACGAAATGGATGTGGAATGCCATCGCTACCTACAATCTGGAAATTGGCAAACACCGTGGTGACGCCATGGTCGGTATGGAGTTGAACCGCGAAGACGATATCAATTTTTCGGGTTATAAAGAAGACTATTCCATCCTGACGCCCGACTATATGTGGCCGAATGCCGGTTCCGGTACGGCTCAGGCTTATGGCTCGGGTGAAGGTTATTCACTGGTTTCTTTCTTCGGAAAACTGAATTATACGTATGATGATAAATATCTGCTCTCTATGACAGTACGCCGTGACGGTTCTTCACGTTTCGGTAAGAATAACCGCTATGCCACATTCCCTTCCTTCTCACTGGGATGGCGCCTGAACCGTGAAAAGTTCATGCAGAATCTCAGTTGGATTGACGACCTGAAAGTCCGCGGTTCATGGGGACAGACCGGTAACCAGGAAATCTCGAACATTGCCCGCTATACTATTTACGTTCCCAACTACGGTGTGACGGAATCAGGCGGTCAAAGCTACGGTACTTCCTATGACATTGCCGGAACCAATGGCGGCAGTATCCTTCAGTCCGGATTCAAGCGTAACCAAATCGGTAACGATAACATCAAATGGGAAACAACCACACAGGTCAATCTGGGCCTCGATTTCTCAATTCTCAAACAATCTCTTTACGGCTCATTCGACTGGTTCTACAAAAAGACAACGGATATCCTGGTACAGATGGCTGGTATCGCCGCTATGGGCGAAGGAAGCAGCCAATGGATCAATGCTGGAGAAATGAAGAACGTGGGCGTTGAACTGAATCTCGGTTATCGTAATCAAACTGCATTCGGATTGAAGTATGACCTGAATGCCAACATAGCCACTTACCGGAATGAAATTACAAAACTGCCTACTACAGTAGCAGCCAATGGTACTTTCGGAGGTAACGGTGTACAAAGCGTAATCGGACATGCCAATGGTTCACAAGTTGGTTATGTAGCCGACGGCATCTTCAAATCACAGGAAGAGATTGATAACCACGCCACTCAGGAAGGTGCCGGAATAGGCCGTATCCGCTGGCGCGACCTGGATCACAACGGCATCATCAACGAGAAAGACCAACAATGGATTTATGATCCGACACCAGACTTCAGCTATGGTCTGAACATCTACCTTGAATACAAGAATTTCGACCTCACCATGTTCTGGCAAGGAGTTCAGGGAGTAGACGTTATCAGCGACCTGAAGAAAGAGACAGACCTTTGGAGTGGACTCAACATTGGTTTCCTGAACAAAGGTAAGCGAGTACTCAATGCATGGTCGCCCACCAACCCGAACTCTACCATTCCTGCATTGTCGCGCAGCGATACAAACAATGAGAAGCGTGTTTCCACTTATTTCGTTGAGAATGGTTCATTCTTGAAGTTACGCAATATACAGTTGGGCTACAACATTCCGAAAACCTTTGCCCAGAAGATGAAGATGGAGCGCCTGCGCTTCTACCTGAGTGCACAGAACGTATTCACCATCAAGAGTAAGGAATTCACCGGAGTAGATCCTGAAAATGCCAACTATGGCTACCCCATCCCGATGAATATAACTTTCGGTATTAATGTAGGCTTTTAACAATAAAATCAGTTACTTATGAAAAAGTTAATATATACAGCAATCTTAGGTCTTTCACTGATGTGCGGCAGTTGTACCGACTTTCTGGAAGATCAGCTCCCCCAGGGAACCATCAGCGACGAACAGCTGAAGAACCCGGCATACATCGACAACCTGGTGATCTCTGCTTATGCAGTATGGATTACCGCCGAAGATATCAACTCTTCCTTCTCCATGTGGAATTATGACGTACGTTCGGATGACGCTTATAAAGGCGGAAACGGTACGGAAGACGGTGATGTATTCCACTCACTGGACATCTCGCAAGGTATCATGACTACGGCATGGAACATCAGCGATATGTGGCAGCGTCTCTACAACTGTATCTCACGTGTCAATACAGCTTTGCAACTGTTGGAACAAGTGGATGAACACACCTATTCACTGAAGCAGCAACGCATTGCCGAAATGAGATTCCTCCGTGCACATGGTCATTTCTTGCTGAAACGCCTGTACAAGAAGATCCCGTTTGCCAACGATGCCAACTTGTCACCGGAAGAATACAACTATCTCTCCAACACTACTTACAACAATGACGAAGGCTGGCAACAAATTGCAGACGATTTCCTGTTTGCTTATGATAACCTTCCCGTGAAGCAGGCAGACAAAGGTCGTCCCGCCAAAGCCGCAGCAGCTGCCTATCTGGCAAAGACTTATCTGTACAAAGCTTATCATCAGGATAATGCAGACAGCCACGAAGTGACAAGCCTCAGCACAGAAGACTTGGTGAAAGTAGTGCAATACACGGACAATGCCATCATGTCGGCAGGCGGCTACGGGCTGGAATCGGATTTCCACAACAACTTCCGCCCGGAACCTCAATATGAAAATGGTATAGAATCCCTGTGGGCCATGCAATACTCCATGAACGACGGTACTAATAACGGTAATTGTAACTGGTCTTACGGTCTGATTGTTCCCAACATTCCGGGAGTTACCGATGGTGGTTGCGACTTCTACAAACCGAGCCAGAATCTGGTGAACGCATTCAGGACAGATGCCAACGGACACCCCCTGCTGGATTCCTTTAACAATACTGATTACAATTCACAATCCGATTATGCTGACCCACGCCTCTTCCTGACAGTAGGTATGCCGGGATTCCCTTATGAATTCAATAAGAACTATATGATGGATCAGTCGACTACCTGGAGTCGTAGCAACGGACTTTACGGATACTACATAACCCTGAAACACAATGTAGACCCGGATGGCGATTACCTGATAAAGGGTGCCTGGTGGGGTTCTCCAATGAACCGTATCGTACTGCGCTACTCGGATGTATTGTTGATGCGTGCCGAAGCACTGATCCAACTGAACGATGGACGTATCGCCGAAGCTATCAGCCTGATTAACGAAGTACGCAACCGTGCCAAACAAAGTACAGCCATAATTGCCGACTACGAAATGGAATATGGCGTACGTTTCAACGTTCAGCCCTATACGGGGAGCTACTCACAAGCAGATGCCTTGAAATTGCTGAAGTTTGAACGTCGTGTAGAACTGGCTCTGGAATCAGAACGCTTCTTTGACCTGGTAAGATGGGGTGAAGCCGCCGAGGTACTGAATAAGTTTTATGCCGAGGAAGCTGCCGACTGCACCATCTACACGAATGCCTCGTTCACTAAAAATAAAAACGAATATCTTCCTATTCCGTTTGCACAGATGAGTGCCAGCAACGGAAATTATACGCAGAATTGTGGTAACTGGTAACCTTATAAAAAAAGAAGAACATTATGAAATCAATACAGAATAAACTAAATCTGCTTGTACTGGGAATCGTCCTGCTGTTAGCATTCCCGGGATGCAGCGATGATAATACATCCGACTTAAAACTGGACGGAGACACATGGCTTACCACCTTTGAACTGAATAACGCCTATATGGGAGTGATAGACCGGACCAATAAGACCGTGACCGTTGCAGTGCCCGAAATATACGATACTGATGCAATGAAAGTCACCGATATCGAAGTATCCGAAGGTGCCGAGGCTTCTGTTAAAGCAGGCGATGTGCTGAACTTCTCATTCCCCCAAGTGATAAAAGTGACTAATGGAAACGTATTCCTGGATTATACAGTCAATATCAAGCATGATGAAGCGCGGATACTCTCCTTCAAACTGAATGACGCTTATGCCGGAGTTATCGACCAGTCTAAACGTACCATCACCGTACGTGTGCCAAGCTCAGTCAATATCAAAAATATGGTTCCGGTCATTACAACTTCGGCAGGAGCCATCGTAATGCCGGCATCCGGCCAGGCTATTGACTTCAGTAATCCTGTAGAATTCACTGTTTCATACAACACCGCATCCGCCGTTTATACGGTAACGGTTATCCCGACCGATGCACCGAGCGCCGTATATGTAGGTCTGGCAGCTACATTAAATGAACTAAATCCGGAAGAAAAAGAAGCGGCAACCTGGATGCTGAACAATGTTGCCAATTCTCAGTATATCTCATTCGAAGATGTGCAGGCAGGAAGAGTAGACCTGAGCGAGTGCGAAATCATGTGGTGGCATCTGCATATAGACGGCGGCATCGACAACATGGATAAGTTCGAAAAGGCAGCGCCTGCAGCAATCAGTGCATTGGTGAAGATGAAAGACCTTTATAACAATGGCATGAACCTGTTGCTTACCCGCTATGCCACTTACTATGCTGCCAAGCTGGGGGCTACCTTGGACGGCAACAACCCAAACAACTGTTGGGGACAATCAGAAGAATCCGGTGAAATAGTAGGCGGTGCATGGAACTTCTTTATCCAAGGACACGAGTCGCACGCTCTCTACCAGAATTTGGCGATGAACAACGGTGAAACGAACAAGGTCTATACCTTCGATACCGGCTACCGGACCACCAACAGTACGGCACAATGGCACATCGGTTCCGACTGGGGTGGCTATGCCACAAATGAAGTATGGCGTACCAATCATGGTGGCGTTGATCTGGGTTATGGTGGCGATGGTGCTATCGTGGCATGGGAATATCTGTCCGAAGGTTCTCGCGGAAGCATCGTATGTATCGGCTCAGGATGCTACGACTGGTATGCCTACGGCATAGATGCTTCGGCGGACAAATACCACGGCAATGTGGCTAAACTAACAAAGAATGCAATTGACTATTTAACGGGTAAATAAAACTAATATATGAAAACAATGATATATTCACTCACACTGGCTGCTCTGATGATTACTTCTTTCAGCAGCTGTAGCGATGACAATGATCCGGTTTTAACTCAGAAGGACTGGGACGGAACCACCACTTATTTTGCTTCGGCAGATGCCATGAAGTTTGATACTTACTATAAGCCATCTGTTGGTTATGTAGGCGATCCGATGCCTTTCTATGATCCGCAGGCAAAAGATTTCAAGATTATGTATCTACAGGAGTACCGTCCGAACCAGGCAGGCACTTACCACCCGATATGGGCAGTAAGTACTCAGGACGCTGCTTCATACAGATCTATGGGTGAACTGATCTCTTGCGGAGGATTGTCGGAGCAGGATGCTGCTATCGGAACGGGTAGTACTATTTATAATCCTTCGGATAAATTGTACTATACCTTCTACACAGGTAACAAATATCAGCCTACTTCTTCCGAGAACGGTCAGGTAGTGATGTATGCTACTTCACCCGACTTCAAGACCTGGACCAAGAATCGCACTTTCTATCTGAAAGGTGACACTGACGGATACAGCAAGAATGATTTCCGCGATCCCTTCGTTTTTGAAGGTGAAGATGGAAAATACCACATGCTTGTTTCCACTACCAAAAGCGGTAAAGGTGTGCTGGCCGAATATACTTCTACGGATATGAAAAGCTGGGAACATGCAGGTGTATTCATGACCATGATGTGGGATCGCTTTTACGAATGTCCCGATGTCTTCAAGATGGGAAACTGGTGGTATCTGGTCTACTCGGAGATGCATGCAGCCATACGCAAAGTTCAATATTTCAAGGGGCGTACATTGGAAGAGCTGAAAGCAACTACCGCCAATGATGCCGGCATCTGGCCCGACAGCCACGAAGGTTTCCTTGACTCCCGCGGTTTCTATGCAGGCAAGACGGCTTCGGACGGAACCAACCGCTACATTTGGGGATGGTGCCCTACTCGCTCGGGCAATGACAATACTGCCGTAGGAGCCTCTCCGAACGAACCGGAATGGGCAGGAAGCCTGGTTGCTCACAAAGTCATCCAGCATGCGGATGGTATTTTGACTTTAGGCTTAATAGAAGGTATCAGCCAGAAATATACCACTGCCTCTGCCGTAAAAGTGATGGAAAAAAGTAACGGAGTATCAGAAAGCAACGGTAACTATACTCTGACGGATAATGCTTATATCCTATTCAATCGCTTAAATGTAAACAACAAGATTTCATTCACCGTAAAGACGGCAGGTAATGCAGATAGATTCGGTATCTCTCTGGTACGCGGCACGGACTCCAAGAAGTACTATACCATCGTCGTAAACCCGGAAGACAACAACAATAAACGGAAGATAAACTTCGAAGAAGAAGGTGAAGATGGTAAAGGATTCATCGACGGAATAGACGGTTATCTGTTCGACAGACCTGCTGATAATACTTATAATGTAACTATCTGTACGGACAACTCTGTCTGCGTGGTTTATATCAATGACAATGTGGCTTATACGAACCGCATTTACGGGATACAGAAGAATCCGTGGTCTGTTAACAGCTACTCGGGAAGTGTGGAAGTCAGCAACGTGAAGGTCAGCTATTACTAAACGGAGAAACGTAGCCAATTTTTACCTTCATTATATATTTCCCCGAAGACCGTCTGGAATATATTCTGAGAGGGGGTATAATCAGTATACGACTGAATAGGGATGAGTATGGAGATGTGTCAAAACTAAGGCACATCTCCTTTTTTTATATTTAAATGTTTTTTT
>OGRD01000307.1_pt1 | contig 28201 bp, 19 predicted proteins | sample 1553441 | NCBI WGS metagenome assembly OGRD01 (sample SAMEA2580106, study PRJEB22360) | human gut metagenome | biome: human gut; feature: human-associated habitat; material: faeces | place: Denmark | collected 2008/2010
GGATTCGCTTAATCACATACTAATCACATACTAATCACATACTAATCACATACTACGGTTAGGGTGCAGACAACAGCCAAACAGGGCGCAAAATAGGCGCAAACTACGGAACGAAATGATAAAAATAAGACAAAAAAGCGACCTCCCACCCCCCTCCAGAGAAGGGACTTTTTGTCCCGAGTGGAGACAATGCGACCTCTCCAACATATCCGGAGAAGGGGCTTTTTTGTCCCGAATGTAAAGAATGTAGAGAATGCCTGCTGCGTAGGATAATATGCTCAATAATAAGGAAGCATTCCAGATTTGATGCGGTTGCCATGCTGTTGACCTGCGGAGATTTGCGTAAGTGGGAAAAAAAGTGTATCTTTGCAGACGATTTCTATTGCTCTTGAATGGAATAGAGGGGGATATGATCTATTGCTTGGAATAAATAGTGAAAGATATGATCTATTGCTTAGAAGGAGCGGATAGAGCGATATAGTCTGTTGTTTTTAAAGAAGAAAGATATATGACAATCATTTTCGATTTGGACGGGACACTGATCAATACGATAGCCGATTTGGGGTTGGCTTGCAACCACGCATTGGCTTGTGCAGGTTACCCGACACACGAGTTGGCAGAGTACCCGCACTTGGTGGGCAACGGCGTTAATAAACTGATAGAGAGAGCGTTACCCATATCGGCCAAGCAAAACAAGCAGCAAACAGAGGCGGAGATACAGCGTCTGAGAAAGGATTTTATCCCGTACTACAATGCGCACAACTGCGACCACACCGTGCCTTACGAGGGTATAAAGGAGGTGTTGGCAACGCTGAAACAACGCGGGGCAAAGTTGGCAGTAGCATCGAACAAGTATCAGGAGGCGACGCGCAAGATTATCGACCACTATTTCCCGAGCACTTTTGATGTGGTTTTTGGTGAGCGCGAAGGCGTACCCCGCAAGCCCGACCCGCAAGTGGTACACGACATCTTGGCACTGCTGCCGGATGAGAAAGTGGTGTATGTGGGGGACAGCCTGGTGGATATAGCCACGGCACGCAATGCGGGATTGCCTGTGATTGCCTGCTCGTGGGGATTTGTATCACGAGAGGAATTGGCAGCCGCAAAGCCTGATTATCTGATAGATACAACAAGGGAGATACTGAATTATACCCTTTGAGAGAAAAGGACAAACCCTTTCTACGCTATCGGACACAGCAGATAGACAAAACAAATATAGCAATACGCAAACAGAGAGAATAGAAGAATGGAAATATCGACACGAGCACAAAACATGCCACAGTCGCCAATTCGCAAATTGGCGAAATATGCCGATGCCGCCAAGCGCAACGGCATACACATCTACCACCTTAACATCGGTCAGCCCGATATTCAGACGCCTCGTTGCGCCCTGGAGGCGGTACACAACTTCGACCAAAAGATATTGGATTACTCGCCATCGCAGGGGACTAAGTCGCTGAGAACGAAGATGGTAGGCTATTATGCCGAGTATGGGATAGACCTGTCGCCCGACGAAATCATCATCACTTCGGGCGGTTCGGAGGCGATTATGTTTGCCTATATGGCTTGCCTCAATCCCGGGGATGAAATCATCGTAACCGACCCAAGTTACGCCAACTATATGGCGTTCGCCATCTCGTGCGGGGCGGTGGTGAAATCGGTGAAGACACATATCGAAGACGGATTTAAGTTGCCACCGATAGAGGAGTTTGAGAAGCAAATCACGGACAAGACTCGTGCCATACTGATATGCAACCCGAACAACCCGACGGGGTATCTCTACACCAAACAAGAGATGCTACAACTGCGCGACTTGGTGAAGAAATACAACCTGTATCTTTTCTCCGATGAGGTGTATCGTGAGTTTATCTACACGAAGCGGCCGTATATCTCCGCCTGCCACTTAGAAGGGATAGAGGACAATGTGATACTAGTGGACTCGGTGAGCAAGCGTTACTCGGAGTGCGGCATCCGTATCGGTGCGCTGATAACGAAGAACAAGCAGGTACGGCAGGCGGTGATGAAGTTCTGCCAAGCGCGCCTGTCGCCCCCGCTGATAGGACAAGCCATTGCAGAAGCATCGCTCTCGACCCCGCAGGAGTATATGGAAGAGGTGTATGACGAATACCTGCTTCGCCGCAACTACCTAATTGACCAACTGAATCAGATACCCGGGGTATTTGCGCCGACGCCGATGGGGGCTTTTTATACGATGGTGCAGTTGCCTGTGGACGACACAGACAAGTTCTGCCAATGGTGTCTGACGGACTTCCAATACGAGGGGCAGACGGTGATGATGGCTCCCGGCAGCGGTTTCTACACCGACCCCGAGGAGGGACGCAAGCAGGTTAGGATGGCGTATGTGCTAAACAAAGAGGATTTGGCGAAAGCGATGGTGGTACTACGCAAAGCCTTGGAAACCTACAACGCGAATAATCAGTAGGGCTATGGATGTGGTGTGGATCATACTCGGTGCGTTGTGCCTGCTGGCAGGGATAGTAGGTTGCGTACTGCCCGTGCTGCCCGGGGTTCCGTTGGCTTATGCGGGTATGCTGTTGCTACAACTGACCGACAAAGTGCAGTTTACATGGCAGTTTCTCGTGATATGGGGTGTGGTGGTAGTGGTGGTGCAAGCCTTAGACTATTTCGTGCCTGCGTGGGGAACTAAGCGTTTCGGTGGGTCGAAATGGGGCGTATGGGGCAGCACTATCGGAATGATTGTGGGGCTATTCCTCGGGCCGTGGGGTATTGTGTTGGGACCATTTGTAGGGGCGGTGTTGTTTGAGTTGATCGACGGTAAGAACACTCGTGCGGCTCTACGCGCAGGCTGGGGATCGTTTGTGGGCTTGATGACAGGGACGATACTCAAACTAATCTGCTGCGGACTGATGACCTACTACTTTATTGCAGCATTGGTGTAAGCATACCGCGAATCACCATTTTTAGGGACTTGCATATATCGACAATTTGTCGTATCTTTGCAGCGTAAAGCGACAGGGATGAGCAGACGATTCTACACGACCATAGGACTGATAATGTGGGCACTACTGCTGACGGCGCAGGTGGAAGTAGTGCTGACAGACTCGCTGACGGGTGAGCGAATCAGCGATGTGGCGGTGGTAGCATTGGAAGCGGGTGTGAGCGGAGTGAGTAACACCCAAGGCGTAGTGCGTTTGGCGATAGGCACGGGTTTTCATACCCTTGACATCACCCATTTGAGTTATCGAGAGGCGATAGTGCCGATTGCGATAAAGAACCCAAAACAGGTGGTGAGTGTACGGCTGGTGCAACAGACGCAAACGATTGAGGAAGTGGTGGTTACGGCGAGCGAGTCGGCAGGTGCGACCACCTCGTCGGTGGTGGGCAAAGAGGCGATGCAACACCTGCAGCCCTCGAGTTTCGCAGACATCGTGAGTATGCTCCCCGGGGCGGGTACGCAAGACCCGAACTTAACCTCCGCCAATACGATTCGCCTGCGTGAAGCGGGGAACGGCACGAGCAACAGCGACTATGACGCCTCCTCGCTGGGAACCGGTTTTGTAGTGGACGGTGCGCCTATCTCAACCGATGCAAATATGCAGTATGTGCAAGGCGGAAGCAGCGGACAAGACGACCAAAGGCAAGTGGTGAACAAAGGCGTGGATATGCGTACTATCTCGACCGATGACATAGAGAAAGTAGAGATTATCCGCGGTATTGCAGGGGCGGAATACGGCGATGTAACCAGCGGGGTGGTAAAAATAGAGCGCACTATGAAGCCGACACCATGGCGGGCGCGATTTAAGGCTGACGGATTCAGCAAACTATTCTATATGGGCAAGGGTATCGGTTGGCGCGATAACCGCACCATACTGAATGTAGGACTTGACTACCTCAATGCGAAGAACGACCCGACCAACACATTGGAGAACTACCGGCGTATCACCGCCTCGGTGCGACTACTGAACCGCTGGACTGCCAACGATGTGAATATCCGCTGGCAGAACTGTTTGGACTATACGGGGAGTATCGACAACGACAAGACCGACCCGGACATCAACTACAACAAAGAGGACTCATACCGCAGCGAGTATCACCAGATAAAATGGTGCAACACGCTCAATATCAATCAGAAAGCGCACGAATGGTGGTCGGCAGCGGTTATGGTAAACCTAAGTTTTTCGCTCGACCGAATCAGCCAGACCAAGTTTATCCAACTGACCACACCCATCCAACCTGCAATAGACAATATGGAGGAAGGCAACCGCGATGTGGCACTTTTGCCGTACCGGTATGTGGCGCAACACCGGGTGGACGGCAAGCCGCTGAATGTGTTTATCCGACCGAAGGTGAATTTCTTTTTCCATACTTGGGCAGTGGAGCATAAAGCCGCAGCGGGAATAGGGTGGAAATACGACAAGAACTTCGGGCAAGGACAGGTGTACGACCTCACTCGCCCGCTCAACTACACGACGAGCCTTCGTCCGCGGGCATACAACGACATCCCCGCCACGAATCAGTTGGCGTGGTATGTACAAGACTACATACACATCCCCGCAGGGCACACCTCTTTTGACCTTGAGATAGGACTACGAGGCACATCGCTGCTTGCACTCGACAAGCAATACACGATGCACGGCAAATGCTACTTAGACCCTCGTGCGAACTTGATATACAATATCCCCGTGAAGGGAGGGAAGGTGTTTGTAGCGGGTGCGATAGGGCAGCACACGAAGATGCCTACGCTGCTGCAACTCTACCCGAACCTGATTTATGAGGACCTAAAAGCCCCCGATATGCGGCTCTCGGCAACGGACAGCACGCTGAATATCTACACGCATATCATCGACCCGACTAACCACGACCTGCGCCCTGCACGGAACCTCAAATGGGAAGTAAGAGCAGGCATAGAGATACAGAAGCACCGATTGTCGGTTACTTATTTTCAGGAACGCATGAACGACGGTTTCCGTCAATGGAAAGACTGTCTGCCCTTTACCTACCCTATCTACTTCGCCGAGACGGTAAACGAATACAGCAAACTGCTGACTTACTCGATGACCACCAATGGCAGCGAGATACGCAAGCAGGGAGTGGAATGGCAGTATAGCAGTCCGCGTATCCCCGCTATATGCACGCGCTTCACGGTGAACGGTGCATGGCTCCGCACTACCTATCAGAACTCGCAGCCGATGTTCTCCACTGATAAACTGAGTGCCGTAGTGGGCAACACCGCCGTAAAAGACCTATACATCGGTTACTACGATTGGACAGACGGCACAGTGCGTGAGAACCTGAATACCAATGTGATAGCCGATGTCTATATCCCGAAAATAGGACTGACGGTGAGTGCTACTTTGGAACTCAACTGGTACACCGCCAATACCACCCTGCGGAAAAACGGTGTGCCTATTGCCTATATGGACTTAAGCGGTGAACTCAAGCCATACACCGAGCAAGACAAACAAGACCCCTACCTGCAATGGCTCGTTTTTACCTACAACGAGGACCAATTTAGACGCAAGGTCGTTCCTTTTGCGGGGTACTTGAATCTGCGAGTACAGAAGAGCATCACGAAGTATGCCGACTTAGCATTTTTTGTAAACAAACTGCTTGATTATCTGCCTGATTACCAAGTGGATGGCGTAACGATACACCGAAGTGCCGGTCCGTATTTCGGTATGGAAATCAACCTGAAGATATGAAACGACACCTTATATATATATGTATAGCGGGTCTGCTGCTGAGCAGTTGCCAAACACAGATTACGGAGGAGCGTTGCCCCCTACGGCTGACACTGCACCTACCCGAGTTGGACGAAGCCACAACCCTTAGCATAAAAGATAAGCAAGTGGTTTTCAACGACTTGAATATGGGAAGGCAATATACCGTAGATACCGATTCGATTGCATGGCAAGATACGCTCCTGCTTGTTTCTACCACACAACCTGTCGGGTTCTACGACATCGATGTATCGGTTACCCTGCTTGCCGACAGCGCGGAACTGCTTTTCAGAACCTACATAAAAGGACTTGCGCTGACCGAAGCACGCACTATCGATGATCGCTTGATGCCGGTGGCTGCAAGAGAGGACTTCGTTTTGGCCGAGATCTTCACACCCGGGACACAAACGCCCGAGGGCAAGACCTACACGGGCGATCGGTATTTCGTGGTATTCAACAACTCTGCCGATACACTCTATGCCGACGGGCTTGTGCTACTGGAGTCGAAACTAAAGAATACGCAGAAGTACACCCTCACACCGGATTTTCGGAACGAATCATTTGCCGCAGACGCTATCTATCGTATTCCGGGCGACGGCACACAGTACCCTATCCCCACAGGAGGGTCAATTTTGATAGTGGACAATGCAATGGATCATCGGCAAGCCAACAGCAACTCTTTTGACCTAAGCGATGCGGATTTTGAGTGGTACGACCAATCGACAAGCGCAAGCATCACCGACTTGGACAACCCCGATGTACCGAACCTCGACAAGATATTCTGCTACTCGCTCACGATTTGGATTCCCAACAACCAAGGCAACACCTCATTTGCATTGGCTCGTTTCCCCGATACGCTCTCGACCGACGGCTACCTAACGCAATACAAATTCAGATACAACTACTTGAATGTAACCTCGGCGGGCACATTCAACATGTCTGCCGACACCTATTTGGTGCCGAATGAGTGGGTTGTCGATGCCGTTAATCTATGTCCGCGCACCGCCTATCAGTGGACAGCGACCTCGCCTGCACTCGACGGGGGTTACACTTATGTAGGCGAATTGGGTAGCGACAAAAAGCGTTTCGGCAAAAGCGTACGACGCAAGACGCTCTACAACAACGCCATGCGACGCGTGCTGCAAGACACCAACAACTCGACCTACGATTTTCTGCCTGCGCAGGAGGCAGACCCGCATTACTTTGCTAACCATAAACAATAGCCGAAAACCTTGAGTACACTACTTGTCATCATCACCGCATTGCTGCTTGATACCACGAGTACCGAGGCGTATCTGCAAGGACATTATCAGCAATCGACAATGCCTATTGAAGGTACATCGAGTGCCGGTTTCAGCGTTTGCGCACGCTCGATCTACGATATCGATTCGGTCAATCGTGTCTTTGGCGAGGCGGCCTATTCGTGGGCACAAAGCCAAGGGAATATCGGGATAGAGAATGCCGATCCGTATCTGCTTTACCCCTACCTGACCTACGATACCATAGGTGGCGGGCTGCGCACGGAAACTTATTGGTTCAGAGGCGGTTACCGCCGTGCCAAACAACACTTAATATGGCATTTGGCGTTGCAGTATCGTGCCTTACAGAGTTACCGGAGTATCGACCCGCGCCCCAAAAACAAAGTGGCAGATCTGAGCGTAGAGGGGTCAGTGGGGTATATCGACGGGCGATATGCCTACTCGATTGTGGCGCAAGCAGGGCGATACAAACAGAACAACGACATTGTTTTTTATTCGGAGTTGGGCGAGGCGATGGTACATCATCTCGTGCTGCCCGACCAAGCCTACAGTCGCTTCTCCGGTGCCTATAAATCGGCTTATTATCACGGACTTACGGCGGGCGGACAAGTAATGATACAGCCACAAAAACAAGGGTTTGTAGCCGGGGCAGGATACCAGTTTTTGACAGCGACCGAGGAACTGAGCAGCACAACCTCTATCCCCATTGCCCGCTTGCAGATGCACACCGCATCTGCGCAATTCGGCTATGCTGCGCCCTTGTGGCGGCTCTACGCACAAGCCGAATATACTTTCCGCCAAGGCACACAATACCTCTACGGCGAGGCGGCAAACAACTACTATCAACTGTTGGCGTCCACTTCAAACTACCACGAGCAGCAACTGCAAGCCGCACTCTACGGCACTTATCGACTGAACCTGCCTATCGGCTATATGTGTTTCGATGCGCAAGCGGCCTATCGACATAAGAAAGCCGATTACCCGCATTCCGACACGGCTCCACTGGCTTCGATAGCGGCATATCTGCTTGCTAATCAGACAGATGCGCAAATAGCCATACGATACACTTTTCCTCTAAAAGACCAATACTGCTGGTTCGTTCGCCCAATAGCCGACTACACCGCCTACAGCACACATACGCACAGTTGGCAGATAGTGCTGCAAACAGGGGTTTGCTTCTAATTGGTTGATAATCAACAAAGCGGAAGACCGATATTGCACAACCAGCAACGCAAATTCTGCTCACCGCTTGCATATCTCTAAAAAAAGCAGTAATTTTGTGCCAATCATTCGACAGAACGCATGCTACGACATCTACACATACAAAACTACGCACTCATCAGTCATTTAGACCTCGATTTGGAGGGCGGTTTCTCCGTGCTGACCGGTGAGACGGGTGCGGGAAAGAGTATCATCTTAGGTGCACTCAACCTTGTAATGGGGGGGCGGGCTGATACCAAAGCCATCACAGACGGAGAGGACAAGTGCATCATCGAGGCGGAGTTTGATGAGTGTATCGTGCGTCGTGAACTATACGCAAACGGCAAATCGCGGTCGTTTGTGGACGACTCGGTGGTAACGCTGGCTGAATTGAAGACATTGGCAGCGCGACTGATTGACATCCACTCTCAGCACGCCAATCTGCTGCTTGAAAACGATGATTTTCAGTTGTCGATAGTGGATGCCATAGCCGGGAACCAAGCAGAAACGGTTGCCTACGCCACAGCCTACGAAGCCTATCTGCAGGCGCAAAAAGCGTTGCATGACCTACAGGCTTTGGCACGCAAGACGCAAGCAGATGCCGATTATATCGCTTTCCGCTATCAGACACTTGCTGATGCCCATTTGGAAGAAGGCGAGATGGCTTCGCTCGAAGAGGAACAGTTTAGGCTAAGCCATGCGGAGGAGATACGGACTGCGCTCGAAACGGCAACCAATGCCATAGACGGAGAGGAGATGTCGGTGCTTGAGTTGCTCAGAATGTGCAATCTCTCGACGGCTGCACCCGAATTGCAAGAGCGAATAGAAAGTGCGAAAATAGAACTTCGGGATATTGCCGATGAGGCGAATAAGCAGGCAGAGCGCACGGAGTTTGACCCGGAGAGGCTTGGAGAAGTGGAGGAGCGATTAGGGTTGCTCAATACATTGCTACGCAAATACAACGCAGCAAGCGAGGAGGAGTTGATTGGTATGCGCGATGAACTGCAACGCCAAAACGAGCAAATCAACTCTTTTGACGCCGACATCGCACGGCTACAAAAGGAATTAGACAGCCGCACCGCAGACTTGGAGAAAGCCGCACTTACCCTGCGCAAGACCCGCGAGAGCGTGCGGGAGCCGATTGCCCGGCAACTGGTAAAGAACTTGACAAGGCTCGGTATCGCACACGCCAAGATAGACATTGCCATCACTGATGCGCCCGACTACACACCTGCGGGGAAAGACGATGTACAGTTTATGTTCGCTGCTAACCTTAACCAGAGTTTGCGACGGGTGAGCGAAGTGGCATCAGGGGGAGAGATTAGTCGTATTATGCTGTGTATCAAGGCGTTGATTGCCTCTAAGAACGGATTGCCTACTATTATTTTTGATGAGATAGACACGGGAGTGAGTGGTGAGGTGGCCTCACAGATGGGCGATATCATGCAGCAGATGGCGTCATCGAGGCAGATTATTGCCATCACGCACCTGCCACAGATTGCCGCCAAGGGACAAACGCAATACCTTGTCTATAAGGCAGATACGGCACAACGCACCGAGACACACATCAAACGACTAACGGAAGAGGAGCGTGTAGAGCAAATCGCCACTATGTTGTCGGGTAAGCACCCCACCCCCGCTGCCATAGAAAACGCGCGACAACTCCTCGCCAATGCGTAGCGTATTTTGTGTATTTTAGGATTTCGAGGTGCTTTTTGCACTTGATATTTGTATTTTTGGCTTTTTATTTGTAACTTTGCGGGCTCAAAAGTATTGTCAGGCAGGAGCAGGGGATAGCAAGATTGGGTAGCAAACAGATTGAGCCGTCGCAGACTGTTATCTCCGAGCAGCCGACCACACTAAAAGCAAATTAAGGGAATGGGTTTTAGAACAAAAATACTATCTGTCGCCGGTCGATACTTCTTTGCGGGTGTTTTGCTATGGGTTGCACTGCTATGCTTGCCCGCCACGACTGTTGCACTCGATGTGGAGTGTGTCGGCACTGCCATACAGATAGAAAATCAAGGCGATACGATATTTATCTTTGCCGACGAGATTGCTATGCGCACCAAGAGCGGAAGTCCGACAGATTGGTACAAGACAGACGGCAGCATCGCACAAAGCAACAGCAATGAGGTCTATTTGGACAACGGCGGATACTATGTGGAAATGAATGGTGTACGAGAGTATTTTTATGTATTCTCTTATCCGGAATATCGTCCGCAAGACATCAGTTTGCAGGTAGAGCCGCTTTGTCGCAGCACGCGTCTCACCGTGTCGGGGACTCTACCCGAGATGATTTACACCAGTCCGGCAGGCAGGCGAGTGGTACCTCGCACTTGCTCTATCTCGTACACCGACCTGAGTTGGAACTCCGCCAACAAGCAATGGCAAGACTCGGCGGCTACACTCGCCGATCAGACCTTTCACCTCGGCGAATATACCCTCCCCGCTATCTATCAATCGACCGACATCTACCTAGCTTATGAGCCGATGGCGGCACAATTGGGCATACCGCAAGACTCTGTAAGCGTATCGCTGAGCAATCCTGTGGCAGTGAAGGCAATGCCTACCACGACAACCACCCTGCGCGGAAGCGAAAAAGAGAATGAGGTGGATCGCCCCACCGATGAAACGGTGCTCACGGGGTCGGCACCTATCGATGTGCATTTCCAAGCCAACCCCACTCCCGTTGTGGAATATTTCTCATGGACTATATATAAAGGTACGGACAGGATAGTAACTCGTACCGACGAGGAACATCGCTACACCTTCACCGACCCGGGGGCGTATCGTGTGGTATGCTATGTGAGCAACGGAACATGCCCTTGCGCCGATACGACAGACCCCGATTGTGAAAGGGATTCGACCGAAATCACTATCGCCGTAAGCGAATCGCAACTGCTTGTGCCGAATGTGTTTACTCCGAACGGCGACGGCAAGAACGATGAGTTTCGCGTGCTCTATCGCTCGCTGAGAGAGTTTCACTGTTGGGTCTATAACCGCTGGGGCAAACTAGTGTATGAGTGGACCGACCCCGCCAAAGGATGGGACGGCACTATCAACGGCAAGCCTGCTCCGGAAGGAGCGTACTTCTATGTTATCCGTGCGCTCGGCACCGATGCCACTGCGGGCTACACCACGAAACTCAAGTACACCAAAGCACGAGAGAAAGACCCGACGGCTCTGATAGGCGTGTACCAACTCTCGGGCGACATTAATCTGATCCGAGGGAAATAAGGGATACTTTTAGAGAGGGACACTTTGCGATGAAAGTGCTACAAAAACCTATCTAAGGTGTTGAAAAGACACCTCTCTAAAGTGCTACTAAGACAATGATAAGGAAATAAAACGACAATATAAATGAAAAAGTTACTTATGACAATGGCTATTGCCGGAACTGCTTTGGCGGCTATGGCTGCCCCTGCCGGACAGGCAGACAATCCGTTCTTCCACTACAAAGAATGGAAAACACCGCACGGAACCTATCCCTTCAACGAGATCCGTCCCGAACACTACATGCCTGCTTTTGAGGAGGGTATGCGTCAGGGATTGGCTGAGATAGATGCGATAGTGAACAACCCCGATGCGCCGACCTACAAGAACACTATTGAGGCTTATGAGAAATCGGGCGAACTGCTGTCGATTGTAGCAGGTTGTTTCTACAATCTCACCAATTCGGACACCAACGACACCTTGGACAGCATTGAGACTGCGCTGACACCGAAGATGTCGGAGTATTCTGCCAACATCCGTCTTAACGAGGGCTTATTCAAGCGTATCAAGGCGGTGTATGACCAAAAAGACCAACTAAAACTAACCAAGGAACAGGCTAAACTGCTGGATGACATCTACGAATCGTTTGCCAACAACGGTGCTAACCTGAGCGATGAGGACAAGCAGACCTATCGTGAGTTGTCGTCGCGCTTGAGCCAATTGACGCTCACCTACGGACAGAATGTACTCCGTGCCACCAATGCTTGGACCATGCTACTCACCGATGAGGCGTTGCTTGCCGGCTTGAACGATGACACGAAAGCCATACTCCGCGAGAACGCAGAGAAGAAAGGCGTAGAAGGATGGTTGCTCAACCTAAAGCCTACGACCTACATCCCTGTAATGCAAGACCTGGATAACCGCGACATCCGCCGCGAGTTGTACACGGCATACAACAGTCGTTGTATAGGTGGCGAATACGATAACACGCAGGTAATCATCGACATAGTGAATACTCGATTGGCGTTGGCAAAACTCTTTGGCAAGAGCACTTATGCCGAGAAATCGCTCCATAAGACTATGGCAGAGACACCGGAAAAGGTGTATCAGTTGCTCGACCAACTGCGCGACAGTTATATGCCGGCAGCACGCGCCGAGGTGGAAGAACTGCAGCAGTTTGCCACTGCACACGGTCTATACGCCACCCTGCAACCATGGGACTGGAGTTACTATTCAAAGAAACTGAAGAACGAGAAATATGCCATCTCGGATGACGATTTGCGTCCTTACTTTGAGAAAGATGCAGTTATCGAAGGTGTGTTTGGTTTGGCAAAGCGTTTGTACGGTATCACCTTCAAGGAGAACCCGAACATACCGGTCTATAACCCCGAGGTGAAAGCATACGAGGTATTCGACGAGAAGGGCAAGTATCTGGCGGTTTACTATGCCGACTTCCACCCGCGTGACGGCAAACGCGGCGGTGCATGGATGAACGATTTTCAACCACAATACATGGACGGCAAGACCGACCACAGACCACATATTGTGAATGTAATGAACTTCACCCGTCCGACAGTCGACAAGCCTGCGCTCTTCACCTACGATGAGGTAGAGACCTTCTTGCACGAGTTCGGACACGGTTTGCACGGTATGCTCACTCGCTGCCACTACTCGGCTCTCTCAGGAACCAGTGTTCCGCGCGACTTTGTGGAGTTGCCTTCGCAATTCAACGAGAACTTCCTTGGTGAGAAAGAGTTTTTGGACACCTTTGCTAAGCATTATCTCACGGGCGAGCCGATGCCGCAGGAACTGATTGATAAGATCAAAGCCTCGAACAACTACCATGCGGCTTATGCTTGTGTGCGCCAACTCTCGTTCGGCTACTTAGATATGGCTTGGCATACTCTGACAGAGCCGTTCAGCGTACCTGCAGACCTCAGCACCGAAGAGGCGGTAATCAAGTTCGGCAACGACGCTATGGAGCAAGTGCGTGTAGTGCCCAATGTACCAGGGACACAGATGGAAACGGCTTTCACCCACATCTTCTCAGGCGGATACGCAGCCGGCTACTACAGTTACAAATGGTCGGAGTTGCTCGATGCAGATGCTTTCTCTGTCTTCAAAGCCGCAGCCGAGAAGAAAGGCGGCACTATCTTCGACAAGAAAGCCGCACAACTCTTCCGCAAAAACATCTTGGAGCGCGGGGGCACGGAGCCTGCTATGGACTTGTACAAGCGTTTCCGCGGGGACGAACCGACTATCAATGCCCTGCTGGAGCGCGACGGTATCAAAGTGATCACCGTACAATAACACCGCCTACAAGTTGCTCTCCCCTACTCGATTGCGAGCGGGTACAGAACGGCATTGTTTTGGGAAACAAGAATACTCATCGTTCTGCCACGGCAGGACATGCACACCTTAAGAGACCATCTAATACCACATATTAGGGGTCTCTTTTTGTTTGGGTAATCCGTCTTGCATTTTTTGGACAACCGGCAAACTTCGTTTGACATTTTATTACTAATACACCTATAAAGATAGCAGAATGTCATTTTAGCACAACAACCTTAGGTCTCGATTAGGTCTCGACAAGATTTCGACGAAGTCGGCTCAAAAACCGTTTGACAAAAAGAAAGCAAAAAGAACCAAACAATAGAAAAACGGCAACGGCGATATCCGACCACCATACTACTAAACTAAAAATATATGTCTATACTATTTCGCCATCTTGCGATGGCTTTTGCATGTATCATTTGGGGTCTGATGGCTCCTTTTGCAAAAGACGCCATGCGCGTGGATTTCACGGGAATCGATATGGTGGCTTTTCGTGTAGCAGGCGGTGCGCTCTGCTTTTGGCTGACCTCGTGGGTGCAGAGTCTGTGCGGGAAGAAACAAGAGAAAGTGCCGTTGCGCGACATCGGGATGTTTTTCCTTGCATCGCTATGCGGCATCAGTTTCAACCAGGGGATGTACACGGTGGGGATTAGTTTCACCTCGCCTGTCAATGCGAGCATAATGACCACCACACTGCCGATTATCTCACTCATTTTGTCGATAGTTTTTCTGCACGAACGCGCCACATGGCAAAAGATTGTAGGTATCGCATTGGCACTCTCGGGGGCATTGATGGTAATTCTCACCTCGCACACCGCTTCCGCCGAACCCACCAACCCGTATCGCGATGCCATCGGGTCGATCATGTGCGTGCTGGCACAATGCTCGTTTGCCTCGTATCTGGTGATATTCGGCAAACTGATTAAGAAATACTCGGTGGTAACCTGCATGAAATGGATGATGCTGTTTGCCACAGTCACCGTTTGGCCGTTTGCACTGCCACATATCGTCTCGCTACCATGGCAAGACATCGCCGCACAGTCGTATTGGGAGATGGGTTTTGTGGTGTTCTTCGGCACCTACTGCGCCTACATCTTGATGACCTGGGCGCAACAAGTGCTTCGCCCGACGCAGGTATCAATCTACAACTATTTTCAGCCTGTCATCTCGTGCTTGGCCTCGGTGATGATGGGGTTGGCGGTCTTCGGTTACCTGCAGGCAATATCCATTCTGCTAGTGTTCTCGGGGGTGTATCTCGTTACCGGGGGCGGGCATGAGAAAACGACGGCAAAGGAGGTTTGCGCGGAGCCAACAGACAGCAAAGAACGGCTCAGCAACGAGCAAAAATAGACGGAATATGTCGCTCATATTGCAAGGAAGGAGAATTTTTAGTACCTTTGCAGACAAATTAGGACACCAATATGAAAATCGGTTTTGACAACGACAAGTACATCCGCATTCAGTCGGAGCATATCCGCGAGCGTATTGCGGCGTTTGGCAACAAACTCTACCTCGAATTAGGGGGCAAACTCTTCGACGACAACCACGCCTCGCGTATCTTGCCGGGGTTTCTGCCTGACTCGAAACTGCGCATGCTCTCGCAACTCGCCGACCGTATCGAGATACTCATCGTTATTTCGGCGATGGACATCGAGCGCAACAAAGTGCGTCAAGACCTGGGTATCACCTACGACGAGGATGTGCTGCGCCTAAGGGATGAGTTTCAGCACCGCGGTTTCTTTGTGGGCAGCGTGGTGGTAACCCACTACAACGGGCAGCCTTCCGCCGATGCCTATCGCCGACGCTTGGAGAACATGGGCATTCGGGTGTACTACCACCGCCTTATCGACGGCTACCCCACCAATGTGTCGCTCATCGCTTCGCCCGACGGGTTTGGCAAGAACGATTATGTGGAGACTCAACGCCCTTTGGTGATCGTTACTGCACCGGGGCCGGGTAGCGGCAAGATGGCAGTTTGCCTGTCGCAACTATACAACGAACACCAACGCGGAGTGGAGGCCGGATATGCCAAGTTCGAGACTTTCCCTGTTTGGAACTTGCCGCTGAAGAACCCCGTGAATGTAGCCTACGAGGCTGCGACCGCCGACCTAAACGATGTGAACATGATCGACCCGTTCCACCTGGAGGCATACGGCAATATCGCTATCAACTACAACCGCGATATCGAGATATTTCCCGTGCTTGACGCCCTGTTTACGGGGATCTATGGGCATAACCCTTACAAATCGCCCACCGATATGGGGGTGAACATGGTAGGCTTTTGCATCTCGGACGACGATGTGTGCAACGAGGCGAGCAAGCAGGAGGTGATACGCCGCTACTACGCTGCGCTCAATGCCTTTGCTGAGGGGCGCGATGCGGAGAAGGAAATCAACAAAATCACCCTGCTGATGCGGCAGTTGGGTATCACCACCGACTATCGCAAGACCACCGTGTCCGCCAAAGCCTGCCGCGACCGCGAGAACGCCTCAGCGGCAGCCATCGAACTGGAAGATGGCACTATCATCACCGCACATACGGGCGACCTGCTCGGTTGCTCGGCGGCCTTGCTCATCAACGCCACCAAGCACCTTGCTCACATCGACCACTCGGTGCGATTGCTGCCGCAGAACCTGATAGAGCCGATTCAGCACACCAAGATTGCGTACCTGCAAGGGCATAACCCGCGGTTGCACACCGATGAGGTGCTGGTGGCACTCTCCGTACTGAGCCAAAGCGACCCGCGCTGCGCCGATGCCTTGGCGCAACTGCCGCAACTGAATGGTTGTCAGGCACATTCGACGGTGATGCTCTCCGAAGTAGATAGAAAAACCTTCCGCCGATTGGGCATACAAATCACCTGCGAACCTGCGCGGAAATAGCATATTACTCCAAAAACAAAAGCAGATATGAGAATAGCACTGATAGGATACGGCAAGATGGGGCATATCATCGAAGAAGTGGCACGCGAACGCGGACACGAGATAGTATGTATCATCGACAAAGATAACCTGCAAGACTTTGATTCTGAGGCATTTGCGAGCGCGGATGTAGCGATAGAGTTTACTACCCCTACTACGGCAGAAGCCAATGTCCGCCGTGCGTGGAACAAAGGCAAACCTGTGGTATGCGGTACGACGGGCTGGGATGTCGGAAGCCTCTGCGATAAGGAACTCAAGAAAAAGAATGCGGCATTGGTGTGGTCGAGCAACTACAGTATCGGGGTGAACATCCTCTTTGCACTCAACCAACGATTAGCCGAATTGATCACGTCCGACTACACACCATCGATTGTGGAGACCCACCATATCCATAAGTTAGACGCCCCCTCCGGCACTGCCAAGACGCTTGCCGAACAGATAGAGACCGTGCGTGGCATCCGCCCCGAGATTGAGTCAATACGCGAAGGCGAAGTGCCCGGCATACACACAATCTGTTGGGATAGCGAAGTGGATACGCTCACGCTCTCCCACTCTGCCAAATCGCGCAAAGGTTTCGCTCTCGGTGCCGTCCTCGCAGCCGAATGGATAATAGGCAAAACAGGTTTCCACACGATGCAGGAGGTACTGTTCGGATAACCTTAGCGAACAATCAGCGATACCCCGATTTTCCTATTGGCAGGAACTCGGGGTATTTTCATTATGTTCTCCACTCATTTTTAGATGCTAAAGATATTCTATGGTATAGGCAGAGACGGCTTGGTATTTGTAGGGGGGCGAACAGGAGAAAGATAGGATAAAGAAAATAAATTTGCATATTCAGCGGAAAAAGACTATCTTTGCAGCGTGAATGCAATCGGTGCAGACTATGAAAAAGACCAATAGAATACATTTTAAGCCCCTACCATCGCGGGACATATTTAATATACTTGTCTTTGTGGCGTTGGCAATGCTTACGGTTTTCTTGTTTCCACGCTATAATACCTCGTTTCGCTACCACTTTGAAGTGGGTAAGCCGTGGGGATACGGACTGATAACCGCCGAATTTGATTTCCCTATCTACAAAACTGACCAACAATTAGCCCAGGAGCAGAAACAACTGCTAACCGGTTTTGCGCCTTGTTTTCGATTTATCGATGATGCGCCGCATGGTCCGCTGATCTTATCGCTACAAGACATGGAGATGCTGAAACACGACGGCTACACGCGTCTATCGGTGGTGCAAGATCGTGTTTCAAAAGTGTATCCGCTCTCGGAAGTCTATACCCCGGCTAAAGCGCGTGAACACTTCGGCGAGGCATACAACGACGCACGACCTAACCTATCGCAGGACACGGTCCTCACCCGCACTATGCGCGATAAATTGCTCTCTTCGATTGCCCCCACGCAGGGTATCATCCAAACGGGAGAGAAGATTATCGACCGCGGCGAGATAGTAACGGAACAAGATTATCAGATACTGCAATCGCTCAAACGAGCCTATGAAGACGAGTCGATCAGTCAGCACCAACGGGTGCTTTCCATCATCGGCGAGGGGATAATGGTTTGCCTATTTTTGGCATTGTTTATCATCTACTTATATGTATTCCGTCGCCAATATACGCTCAGCACATCCACAATTCTCTTTTTTGCGCTCGACTCGGCTATCGTTATTATCCTTGCGTGCCTTGCGCTACGCTACACAAGCCTGAGCATCTACCTCATTCCGTTTGCGTGGGTACCGATACTGACGCGTGTATTCTTCGACTCGCGCACCGGTTTGTTTCTCCATTTTACTACGATTTTGATTGTATCGCTTGTTGTGCCTGCGCCGGTGGAGTTCTTTTTCATACAGATTGCCGTAGGTATGGTAGCGGTATCGAGCCTGAGCGATATGACTCGCCGTGCCCAGTTGGCACAGACTGCGGGGTGGATATTCCTAACTCAAACAGTAGCCTACACCGCCTTTGCTTTTGCTTCTTCGGGAGACTACCATGCCATCGACCCGATGATGTATGTCTATTTTCTTGTAAACGCCATGCTGATTATCGGTGCATACGGAATGATCTACCTCTTTGAGAAACTCTTCCGTTTTATCTCATCGATTACCTTGGTGGAACTGACCGATATCAACTCCGACTTGCTCCATACGCTGGCAGAGAAAGCACCGGGTACTTTTCAACACTCGATGCAGGTATCTAACCTCGCCACAGAGGCCGCTAAGGCTATCGGAGCCAATGCGCTCTTGGTGCGTACGGGGGCACTCTATCACGACATCGGCAAATTGGCAAATCCGTTCTATTTCACTGAGAATCAGCAAGGCGGACCTAATCCGCTATTGCAGATGTCGCCCATAGAAGCAGCCAAAGTGGTTATTGCTCATGTGCAGGACGGCGTGGATATAGCCCGCAAGCACCACTTGCCCGAGGCTATCATCAATTTTATTGCCACCCACCACGGCACTTCACTCACACGGTATTTCTACAACACTTATGTAAATGCTCACCCCGAGGAAGAAGTAGATAAGTCGCTATTCCAATATCCTGGGCCAAAACCGGCTACCAAAGAGGGAGCCATTCTGATGATGGCAGATGCTGTAGAAGCGCGCTCACGCAGCCTAAGTACCTTCACCGAGGAGTCGATCTCCGCTGCCGTAGATCAGATGATTGACCAGCAAGTGGCGGATGGACAGTTCTCGGAAACGCCACTTTCGTTTAAGGATGTGGAGGATATACGGCGCGTCTTCAAGAATCGACTTATCTCGATCAACCACCACCGTATCACCTACCCTACTATCAACAAAAACGCCTGATTGTCAGAAAAATAGAAACTATATTCGTGTTGCTATCTGAGCGTACAACTTACTAATTCCCGATTGCCCATGCAACTATATCTTGCGCCGATGGAAGATGTTACTGACCCCGCTTTTCGCTTGCTCTGCAAGCGTTTTGGTGCGGATAGGGTCTATACCGAGTTTGTCAATGCCGATGCACTCGTGCGCGATGTGGCTTCTACTACACGCAAATTGCAGATTAGCGACGCAGAACGCCCCGTAGCGATACAGATTTACGGACGCGAGCCGGAGGCGATGGCAGACGCGGCACGCATAGTGGAGCAGGCAAAACCCGATTTCATCGACATTAACTTCGGTTGTCCCGTGAAAAAAGTGGCAGGCAAGGGGGCAGGCGCAGGCTTGCTACAGGATGTACCTAAGTTGCTGGCTATCACCCGAGCAGTGGTGAACGCCGTGCATACCCCCGTAACCGTTAAGACGCGTCTCGGCTGGGACGATGAACACCGTATCATCGTTGATCTGGCAGAGGCGTTACAGGACTGCGGTATTGCCGAATTGGCTATCCACGGGCGCACACGCAGCCAAATGTATAGAGGTGATGCCGATTGGACGCTCATCGGTGAGGTGAAGAACAACCCGCGAATGCACATCCCTATTATCGGGAACGGAGATGTTACCACTCCGGAGCGTGCTCGCGAATGCTTTGAGCGATACGGGGTGGACGCCATTATGATCGGGCGTGCCACTTTCGGATGCCCATGGATATTCGAGGATATGAAACACTACCTACGCACCGGTGAACTGCTGCCCAAACGCGATATGAGATGGTGTGTGGAGATACTGAAAGAGCATGTGTTGCGGTCTATCGATTGGATAGGCGATGAGCGCAAGGGGATAGTACATAGCAGGCGACATTTTGCAGCCTCGCCCGTATTCAAAGGGCTACCCGATTTTAAGCAGACGCGCATCGCGTTGCTCCGTGCAGAGACACGAGAAGAGGTCTTCCGCATTATGGACGAAATAGTAGAAGTGTACGGTGGAATGGAATGGAGAGCAAGAAAGTGTCGCTTGCGGTAGATGCTAACATAGGCGTGATGATTCCGCTCAGCAAATAGTTGGACTTGATGTAAGGTATGAGCATAACGAGAACCACCATCGCCTCGCTCTCTGACCCCACCTGCGATAGTATCGTCTTTACCTATCGTGTGCGCAGAACGGGCAAACCAATGGTGGATTCGGTGTCGGTAGGTGTATGCGAGAACGAGTTGCCATATTTGTGGCCCTACATGCCCGCAGCACCTATCAGCGAAACGGGTATCTACCAATTCACCGTAACCGGGGAGCAAGGTTGCGACTCGATACTACACATACTGTATCTGCAAGTGAATCCGGCGGTGGTACAGTACAAGAAATGGGCGGATGTGGTCTTTATCCCCGACTCGGCAGGGCGGTACACCGCCTACCAGTGGTACCACGATGCACAACCTATCTCGGGCGCAACGGAGCAGTTCTACCACGCCCCCACCAGACTGAGCGGGCAATACCACTGCGTAATGCAGACCCAAGCGGGTACGACGGAGCAGTCCTGCCCCGAAGACTTTGGCGATATTCGCCGTTCGGCAGACGACAACCCTGGGCAACAGCCTGAGCGGCAGATAGTTGCACGGCGCACGATGTGGATCAGTCCGGTCTTTCGTGTAGAGATAACCACCTATTCCGCTAACACTATTCAAGCCGAGAAACAATGCGTAATTCAACACTGACCCATACTTTGCGCCTTGTCGTTCCGCTCGCCTGTATAGCAATGACGCTACCTTTGCGGGCACAGCGGCGCGGACTATACAACACACGACAGAACAGCGGGCGAAACCTATCATTCGACGCTTCGATAGGCGCAGGCTATTCGCAATTAGAATACCAAACTAATGACCCAACCGCCTCAACGACAGGCGATTACGGACTGAATGCGCACTTAAGTGTCAACTACTTCTTCACCACCTATTTCGGCATAGGGATAGGCGCAGACTTCACCCGCTACGGGCAGTCGCTGTCGCTCAAAGATAAGCCGCTGATATGGCAGGGAGTAACTGACACCGATGCAGACGAGATGGTGTACGGCGAGCAGTACGACCACACCTTATATATATATAGTTGGAAAGAACGGCAGCAACAACTCTACCTTGCGCCGCAGGTAATGCTACTGTCGGTGATCCCCATCGGACAAGTGGGTCTGACTATCGAGGCAGGTGTGGAGTACGCTTTTTGCCTGCAATCGTCGTACTGCGGTGCGGGCGACATAGAGCATACGGGGTACTATCCGAAATGGGGTCTGACGCTGTACGACGTGGCAGCACACGGGTTCTACCGCACCACCGATTTTGCACCCAATGGGCTGCTCGAGGAGCAGTTTTCCAACCGCCAACAACTCGCTATTGTGGGCAAAATAGGGGTGCAGATTCCACTCACCGAACGCCTTGACCTGCGCGTGAATGCGCTGTGCAAATATTGCGGTGTATGTATCGCCCAACACGAGCAATACGGCAGGCGGCGAGGCGCGATTGGGAATGGATGCCGGCTTCCACGAGAACCGACAGCCGATTGCCGAGGGGGAGCGCGACCCGCACTATTTTATCCCCGAATATACCTCGCTGACCACCACCGAAGTAGCCCAAGGCACTTATCACCCATTGCTGGTAGGCTTGGAGGTAGGTATCCGATATCGTATTCCGATGGGCAGCACGCACCCATGCCGCTGTCTGACCGATTTCTAAACTCGAACTATGAAACACTATCTATTTGCTTTGCTACTCATCGGCAGCACCACAGTCTATGCAGCCGACCCTTTGCTAACCGGCACCCCTATCGGCAGTTCGCCGTCGGTGGACTACAACAACGGTGCCTCTGCCAGCACAACCGCCAATCTTCCGAAAGACGCTTTTGACGGTAATTTGGAAACTTTTTATGCATCGTACGAACGCTCCTATACATGGGTAGGACTGGACTTAGGTACGCCCCATGTCATCACGCGCGTCGGCTGGTCGCCCCGCAATGACGGAGTAGGTTCACAGCGTGTACAGTTAGGCGTCTTTGAGGGGGCTAACTTGCCCGATTTCTCGGACGCACTACCTATCTATCTAATTGATCAACAGGGCGTTATCGGCAAGATGAGTTATACCGACACCCAACAAAGCAAAGGCTTCCGCTACGTGCGCTATGTAGGGCCGAACAACGCACGGTGCAACATAGCCGAACTGGCTTTCTACGGACACAAGGGAGAAGGCGACAACTCGCACCTCTATCGCCCCACCGACCTACCGCTGGTGGTCATACACACGCAAGACGCCGTGGAGCCCGCAGACAAGGTGAACAACATCGTCAGCATAGTGAGCATAGTAGGCGATGATGGTTCGTTGCTCACCGACTCCGCCACCACCCGCCTACGCGGAAACGCCTCGATGCAGTTCCCCAAGAAACCCTATCGAATCAAGTTTGCGCACAAGCAACGACCGCTCAATGCCGCTGCCAAAGCCAAGAAATGGACACTCATCAACAACTACGGCGACAAGACGCTCATGCGCAATATCGTGGCATTTCATCTGAGCGAGATTGTGGGTATGCCCTACACGCCTTTCTGCCGTGCAGTGGACGTGATGCTCAACGGCGAATACAAAGGTTGCTACCAACTATGCGACCAAGTGGAGATCGGCAAAGGGCGTATCAACATCAAAGAGATGGAACCTACTGATACACAAGGCGATGCGCTCACGGGCGGGTATTTCTGGGAGATTGATGCCTACGCCTACGAGGAACAGAGTTGGTTCAACTCTAACCACGGCAACCCCGTTACCATCAAATCGCCTGACGAGGAAGACATCACCGTCGAGCAGAGCAACTATCTGCGCAACTACTTCAACTCGATGGAGGCGGATGTGTATGGTACGCAATACCAAGACCCCACCAACGGTTGGCGACGATTGCTCGACGAACAGACCTTTCTCAAGCACTTCTTGGTAGGCGAGATGTCGGGCAATACCGACACCTATTGGAGCGTTTATCAGTACAAACAGCGTGGCAACGACACCATTTTTACGGGGCCTGTATGGGATTTCGACCTCGCTTTTGACAACGACAACCGCACCTACCCCGTAAACAACAAGAGGGACTTTATCTATCGCAGCGGCGGTTCGCACGCAGGCGATATGCAACGCTTTGTAGATCGTATTGTCATCAGCGACCCACAGACGCTGACCACCCTACGCGAGATATGGGATAAGGCACGGCATAACGGACTGAGCGACAGCGAGTTGAACCAATACATCGACAGTATAGCGCAAGCGTTGAACGAGTCGCAACGGCTCAATTTTATGCGTTGGGACATTCTCGGTCAGTGGGTGCACCAGAACCCACAGGTAGCCGGTTCGTACACAGGCGAAGTAGGCGTACTGAAGAACTTTGTCAGCAAGCGTGTGGCATGGTTGGACAACCGATTGGGCTACACCTACACTGCCCTACCCGCTACTACCGACAACGCAGACACTCTATACAAAGTATGGAACATAGCGGGTCAGATGGTGTACCAAGGCACGCAGATGCCTGCCCTACCCCACGGACTCTACCTGGTACAGCACAACGGGCAAACTTACAAAGTGCTGAAATAGGTCAGTCAAGCGAGGGCAGAGAGAGCAGGAATAGTATTTTGTACGCATAAGAGTAGAGAAAACTGCACAAAATTTTGATATTTCAAAAATTGTTTGTAACTTTGCACCCTGCTTTGTAGTGTGTACGCACCATAGCAAAGCACAGACAATATACGGAAATATAAAAACACAAAAGATATTATGGCAAGTTTACAAAAGATTCGTAACCATGGCGCCCTGCTCATCACGATTGTGGGTCTCGCCATGTTAGCATTTATCATGGGCGACTTCCTCAATTCGGGCAGTTCGTTCTTCAACCGCAGCCGCGAGAATGTGGCTACCATCGAGGGCGAAGATATCCACTACACCGAGTATGAGGCAGCCAAAGACCAACTCACCGATGTGCTCAAGATCGAGTACGGTCGCACCGACTTTGATGAGGAGATGACCAACCAAATTCGCAATCAGGTATGGCAAAGTATGCTGATGGAGTACACTCTGAAGGCACAAACCGAGGAAATTGGTATGGATATCACCCCCGATGAGTTGAGCGAACTCTGCATCGGCGAGAACCCTCACCAGTTGATCCGTGCACGCCGTGCATTCTTCGACCAGACAGGACAATTCAACCGTGCTGCATTGGTGCAATTCCTCAGTTCGATTGAGCAGGATGTAGATGACCCCGAGCAGGCTGCTAACCTCAAACAAGCCAAGTCGTATTGGAACTATTGGGAGAAAGCAGTGCGCTTGACCTATATGCAGGAGAAATACATCAACCTCTTGCAAAGCCTGGTAAAGGCCAACAGCCTCGATGCTAAGTATGCTTTCAACGCACGCCAAAACAGCGTAGATGTAAAGTATGTAATGCAACCCTACTTCACGGTGGCAGACAGCCTTGTTTCGGTAAGCGAAAGCGACATCAAGAAACTCTACAAGCAGCACAAATCGCTCTATAAGCAGACCCCGAACCGTGCGATTGCTTACTTGAGTTTCCCCATTGAGCCGTCGGAGGACGATATGGCACAAGCACAGAATATGATGGAGCGTCTGCAGAACGAGTTCCGCACCGCAGACGACATCACGCTGATTGTAAACACCAACTCGGATATACCCTACGACGGACGCGACTACTCTGCTGAGACCGTACCCGCACAATTCAAAGAGTTCGCTTTTGGCAGCAATGCTAAGACCGGCAACACTACCGACATCCTCTTTGAGAACAACACCTACTCGATGGCACGCATTATGAAAAGCGGCTACTCGGTAGCTGACTCAGTGGAACTGAAAGCCATCGGCGGTGAGGGTCAAGAGGACCAAGAACTGGGTTGGTACACAGCGGCAGAACTGCCGAAGACCATCGCTGAGCCCGCATTCGCAGGCAAGAAAGGTGCACGCTTCACCGTAAAACAAGGTACGGCAGAGCAGACCTTTGAGATATTGGATATGAGTCCGGCTACACCGAAGGTAAAACTGGCTATTCTCTCACGCGAGGTTACTCCGTCGAGCAAGACCTACTCTGTTATCTACAACCGCGCAAAACAGTTCATCGCAGCCAACTCGGCTAACGAAGAGGCATTCCGCAATGCCGCTACCGAGGAAGGACTGGTTCTGACCCCTCAATACAACCTGCAAGCAACGACCGAGAAAGTGGGCGACCTCAAATCGAGCCGTCCGATTGTGCGTTGGGCATTTGAGGCAAAAGAGGGACAGATAAGCGATGTATTTGAGTGCGGCGACAAGTTCGTAGTGGCTCTTCTCACTGAGGTGAACGACCAAGAGTATCGCCCATTAGAGGCAGTACGCGCAGAACTCACCTTCGAGGCAACCAACAACGCCAAAGCAAAATACATCATGGACAAACTGAATGGTGTTGAGTCGCTCGATGCAGCAGCCAATATCACAGGTACATCCATTCAAACCGCCAAGGTATCGCTTGCTGACTATCGTTTCGGCAACGCAGGTGCAGAGCCGGCTATCATTGGTGCTGCAATGGCAATGAACGAGAACACACTGAGCGAGCCGCTGAAAGGCAATATGGGTGTGTATGTACTCAAGACCGGCACGAAGACCACGGCAGCAGGCGAGTTCAACGCCGAGCAAGAGAAGATGTCGCTTGTTTCGCGTTACGCTTACAGCCTGCCCTACCAAGCCATCTCGCTGATGGAAGAGAAAGCCGATGTAGAAGACAATCGTGCTAACTTCCAATAAGACAGAGTATTTGTAAAGTATAATATTCAAAACATAAGAGAAAATGCATAGCGGTAATCGCTATGCAGAGCAAATAAAATTCTTTTCATTATATTACATTTAAGAGCCTCCCTGCCGATGTGAATTGCCGGGGAGGCTCGCTTTTTGTACATATATCTGTCTTCTATTTAGGTCGTTTTGCTGTCTTTTTGCTACTCGCACCTTGGGCGGTCTTAGTCGAGACTTTGTCGAAACCTAATCGAGACCTAAGGCTCTGCATACAAATAATCATTTTGCTACTTCTACCAATCTATTGCCGACAAAATGTCAATCTGCCGGTATCGGACAATACGCCATATCCTATGCGCAGCAATGCACCTTATTTTGTGAGCAGTTATTTGAGGCGTAAGAAACCAATACCGAAGCGTTGTACGGCAGCGCGTTCGAGTTCCTCACGCACCGACGGGTCGGCAATGCTGATCAACGCTTTGGCACGCTCTGCCAAAGGCAAATTACGCAGATAGACAATACCATGCTCGGTAGCGATATACTGCGCCTGGAAACGGGTGGTAACCACTCCTGCGCCCGGGGCGAGATGCGCTACAATCTTCGATTTGCCTTTGTTGGTCATACTCGGCAGCGCAATGAAGCACTTGCCCCCCTCGGAGAGGGCTGCTCCGTACATAAAATCGTGCTGTCCGCCCACGCCGGAGATGATGGTATCGCCGATAGAGTCGGCACAGATCTGCCCTGTGAGATCCACCTCGATAGCAGAGTTGATGGCCATAGCACGCGGGTTCTGACGGATGATCTGCGGGTCGTTGGTCCAGGCCACATCGCGGATAACGAAATCGGTGTTGCCATCGATATAGTCGTAGAGATGACGCGAACCGAGCACCAGACTGCCGACCGACTTACCGGGGAGTATCTTCTTGAGCGAGTTGTCGATGATACCTTTCTCGATGAGTGGCAGGACACCATCGGTAATAGCCTCGGTGTGCAGCCCGAGGTGCTTATGATTGCGTAGTGCATTGATGACGGCATTGGGTATTCCACCGACGCCAATCTGCAGCGTAGCCCCATCGGGGATCTGCTCGGCGATAAAATTGCCGATACGGGTATCTATGTCGCTCGGTACGGGCGTAGGCACTTCTACCAGCGGTTCATCGCCCCGGCACATTGCCGTGATTTGGCTGACATGGATGACCGGGTCGCCAAAAGTGCGCGGCATATACTTATTGACTTGCGCAATGATAGTCTTGGCACACTCTGCGCCCGAGAAGGCTATATCGGCGGAGATACCGAATGAGCAGTAGCCGTTCTCGTCGGGTTCGCTAACATTCAGAAACGCCACATCTACAGGCACTTGTCCACTTCGGAACAGACTCGGCACCTCACCTAAGAAACAAGGGATAGTGTCTGCCACGCCCTCGCGCATAGCGTTGCGGAGGTTGTTGGGCACAAAGATACTGAGTGCACGGAACGAGTCCATCAGTTCGCGCTTGGCATAGGGAGCGTCCTCGGGACTGATGCCAAAGCCGGAGATGACCTTCACATCACGCAGTTCGGGCGCCCTTGCCGTGAGCGCACGCAACAGCACCATAGGAATAGAGGTAGAACCCTGGACAACGATAGTGTCGCCCGAATGGACAAAAGACACCGCCTCCGCAGGGGAGAGCAAGTGGTAGGTGTTTTCCTGATTAGATTTCATATCGTGTACAATTTAGGTGTGCAATTTAGGTGTGCGATGTATGGCGGAATACTCCACAAAGGGCGAGACACTCCACAAAGGAAACCCGTTAACCTGCGTGCAAAGGTAGTGTTTTTTTTTGAGATGTGCAAATCGAGAGCGTTGGTGGCTCCATTAATCGGCTACATAGCGGGGCAGAAAGGGTACTATTCTCCGTTAACGAACTATATCGAAAAAAGTGATTTTTCAATGTTTTCGTATTAT